>Ga0247841_10011155_pt1 | contig 12026 bp, 13 predicted proteins | sample LaCruzMarch2015__2_FD_192410 | JGI IMG/M metagenome (GOLD analysis project Ga0247841, IMG submission 192410) | Freshwater microbial communities from meromictic Lake La Cruz, Castile-La Mancha, Spain - LaCruzMarch2015_18m | ecosystem: Environmental > Aquatic > Freshwater > Lake | place: Spain...
CCAGGAGAAATTCTACGATAGGAACGAATTCAAGTCCTTTGGGGACTTGAAAATAAAATTGATCCGTTGGAATATCAAATACAACAACACGAAACACTGCGGTTTGAACGGTAAAACTCCGAATCAAATTTTGCTAAAAATTCATTAATCCAAAACCGCCAAAAGACCATACACAAAACACATAAGAAGCTGGCTACCAATAAAATATAAACACAAAAACCACTTCTGAGTGGTTTTTGAAATGGAGCAGGATAATGAACCAAGTTAGAACCTCATTCCAAGAATCCCCAGACCCAACTTTATTCAAAATAGAATTGGCTTGGTAATAATTTTCAACGCTCCAACAGCTACTTAAACGCTTATAGATGATCAAAAAACAACAATAACGCTAAATCCCCTGGTTTAGTTAGAACCTCGCTCCAATCAACCTTGACTTATTTTGATTTTTGTGCTATTATATTGCCATACTGGAGGATAGTTTATGTCTTTGAAAATCGATAGCAGGAGGGATATGATATGGTATATGTATTGCATTGTGAACATTCTATCTTGGGCGATATTAGCAACTGACTTTTGGGGTGTTAAAATGCATCCAATAATCATATCTATATCTAATATCTTTGCCGGAAGTTTGCTCATATTTGTTTATGGGAAAATGATTTCCTATGATGACCCAAACGCCGCCAGGCATTATAAGCACGAGACGGACGGTGCATTCGCTTTAGGACTGGTATTTATATTCGTTCCACTATATGGCATAGCTATGATGTGGGGCGGGTTTACTACCATAGTCAATCAACTTAATATTGTATTCCATATGGGATTTGAAAATACGGCTGCATTCGTATCGATATTAGCAGCTGCAATGATGTATGGAATATACAAGTGGAGTAGCAAGGGCAAGGTTGCTTAATGGGTTTTACTCATTAAGCAACATTTATTATTCGGAATTGGTAATTAGGGTAATTGATGTCAACTCTGGTTTTAAAAGCGGCATTAGCTCTATAAAACGTAAAAGACCACTTAACAAGTGGTCTTTTGTTGGAGCGGGCGAAGGGAATCGAACCCTCATTTTAACCTTGGCAAGGTTACATAATAGCCATTATACGACGCCCGCCTTCGTCCCGCCGCGGCGTGACTACGGCGGATAAAACCCGCCTAAAGGTTTTTTATTGTGCAAACACGCAACATTGTCATTTAACCGCAAAGCGGGCCAAAAGTCAAATGATGAAGATCTTACAAATTATCCGTAAAGAATTTTTGCGTCGCCTCTATCGCCGCTTCCGCCGCGCGTCGGTTTTCATGAAAACCGTGATCACCGCCGGGAATCGTTTCCAAACGACCGTTCTTGAACGATTTCGCGTATTTATCGGAATATTCGACCGGAACGATCGCGTCGCTATCCCCGTGCACGAAAAGGAACGGCAACGCCAGGCTTTGCGCGTATTCCAAAGGTTTGAGCCACTTCATCTCGTTGATAAAGCCCACACCGATCTTTAATTTGAACTTGCCGATTTCCATAAAACCGTTGCGCTGGATCTTTGCCATCGCGTCCGTGCCGAAATTGGCCTTGGGCCAGGGCGCGCCCGATTCGAACAGCCATTTGTATTCCAGCACCGGATTCCAAAAAACAACCGCCTTGGCCGCCTTGGGCGCTTCCCGCAGATACGAACAAGCCGGACCGGCACCGAAGCTTGCCGCCATAATCCCGAAATTCAAAAACCCCAATGTTTTCAAAAAAGCGACCGCTCCTTCCAAATCCCTTTTTTCACCGCTCAACGTAATATCGTTATAGCCGCCGCCGCTTTCACCATGGCCGCGGAAGTCAAACCTGAACGACGCCAATCCGGCACGCGAGAGCATCGGAGCCAAGTCATCGAATATTTCGCCATTCTTGCCGGTTCCGGTCAATCCGTGGCAAAGAACGACGCATTTGTCCGTAACAGCGTCCGGTTTGGCTAAAACGCCGCATAGCGTCATTCCATCGCTATTTTTAAAAAATAATTTTTGTTCCATTGTTTTGTCGACTGCCCTCCCTTGCAAAAGATTAAAAACCAAGACTCGCGGAACTGTAAGCGTTTAAAAATTGAGGTATCGCGAAAACCAATCCGATCAGCGGCAAAACGAAAAGCGCCACTGTTATGATCATCGTCCATAAAAAATAGTTCCTGGTTTTCTCCACCGACCGATAAATGTCGTCCAGCTTTTTTTCCTGCGCTTCGATTTTTTTTAAAATTTCATCATCCATATTTTTAAAACGTACTAATTTAATTCAAGCAAGAACTGCCGTCCCCACACCCGGGCCTCAACCAATAAGGAGCGTTACCCGAGCTTTGCCCGGAAGTTTTGTTGTTGATATCGGTCAGTTGTTTTTTCAAATCTTCGATCTTCGCGTTTATCTGCGACATCACCACCAGAAGCTCCGACCGGTCCGTCCTGGCGGTGGAAAAACCCAGCACGATCTCGCTGTCGCCGTCACCCAGATAAGTGCCGTAAGCGCCATCGTAAGGACCGCGTGCGCTATCGCTGCCCAAAGCATTGAGCGCCGACCCGGCGACACCTTTGTCGCCCAATTTATAACTAGCCACCGATGACGCCCACAAACCGTTCGGAAAACCCAAAAGTCCATCAAGCTTTACCGCCACGATATTCCCGCCCACCGGGGACGCCAAGCCGCGGTCACGGTAGCTTTTGATCTTTAAATAAAATCCCGTCAAGCTGACCGTATATTTTTCCCCCGCCGGCGTAAAAAATTCGCGCGGCGCGGCGGCAACCGACGGGACGCCGAAAACATATCCGTAAACATCACCGGTCTGTTCGTAAATTATCAACTTGGTAGCGGCATTGACCGGCACCACGGTCTGCTCATCTTCCTGGGCCTCCGCAGCCGCCAAGGGCAACCCCGACATGAAGAAACAAACCGCGGTCGCAACTAAAAATTTATTATTCAATGTCATAATTGATCCGGTTATTTATTGTTTTGCCGATACCTCCAAACGTTTTTTAATTATCGCGACCAAATCTTCCAACGTATAGTCGATCTTCACCAAATAGTCATAAACGCCATTGGCGATCGAATCCTCGACCGCCTCGGCGGTGTTCAAGTTGGAAAGGATGATCACCGGCACGTTTTTCCCCCAAGGATCCTTGCGTAAATTCTTTAAAACCGTGATACCGTCCATTTTGGGCATTATAATATCCAGCAAGATAAGATCGGGCCGCTCGGTAAGCGCTTTTTCCAAACCTTCCGCCCCGTCATGAGCCTCAATCACGGTAAAACCTTCGCGATTCACCTTGGTCCGCAAAAGCTCAAGCAAAATCGCTTCGTCATCGACTATTAAAATTTTTTTCGGATTGTCCATTTGGATTGGGTTTTTGATAATGCGGCGGCAACACATTGGCTTGCCCCTCACCCGATAATTTGATGATATCAAAAAATTAAAAATATGCACATGCGCATCCTGCAACACAAAAAACCGCCCGAATGGGCGGTTTTTTATCAATAACATGATCGCGAATATTTTACATCGCGTTCATTTTTGCCCGGGTGGCCGGCCCCACGTATCCGTAACCGATATCGCCCGGCTTGGAAATACCATACTTTTTCTGGAATCTCCTTACTCCCGCCAAAGTGGCGGCGTCAAAATAACCGGTAATTTTCGCCTGAGGATATACTGCCGCATCCCGGGCCAGAATGGCTTGGATGATCTTGATCTCGTCACCGCTGCTCTTATAAGCCCATCCTCTGGTTATTTTGCCCGGCACAACCGCTGGAGCATCCTTTGCGTATATCATCAGAGCCGGAGATACGGGCTTACCTTGCGCGATCATCTGTTTGACCGCCACCCTGAGCTGCGCGATCAAAGAATTCAACAATGCCTGCAATTGCGCGATCGACGCGGCGGTACTCGCGGGCGTCTTTTTACCGTATATCGCAAACTGGGTCAAATGGCTAACTGTCGCGGTTATCGTATGCGTTGCCGCATTTACCGTCGACGGCACCTCAACCCATGCTTTGGTAGCTTCGTCGTAATAATAAACTTTCAGATCTTTTTCCGCCACGCCCGCGGGGATTTGCGCCGCCGTGTAAGTAAATGCCAATGCTACCGGCGCGGCAAAACTGGTCACGTTGGTCGTTCCGGAAACCGCCGTAATTTGGTATGCCGACGTTCCCACCATGAACAACCCCGTTGATCCCGCCGGAGGAATATATGTGGGCGACGAATTGGAAACCTTGGCAACCGTAACTGTCGCGGCCGAGGAAAACGCGTTGGCGGGAGCCGTCAATTTGGCCAAGGTCCCGTCCCCGGGATTCAATGTCACCACGCCTCCGGCATTGCCAACCGAACCCGTACCGCCGGAAAACGTCGTCACCGTTCCCCCGCCCCCTCCGCCGCCGCCACTCCCGCTCGATTCGCTGGCGGTTGCCGGAAATACCGCCATAACAACGCCGGAATCGGCGGCATTTGTCGCGGTTGCTCCGGAAACGATAAATAAGTTGGCAGTAACGCCAGTCAGTGTATATCCAGTTTTTGGCGTAATGGTGATGGTTGCCGTATATACCGTTGAGGCGGCAAATTGGCTGGCAACGGGTGCCCATGAAATCGCCCCGGTCCATTGATTCGTTGCCGTAATCGTCGTTGCCGGCACCGCGGCCCTAACCGGCGCCGTTGCGCCGGCGATCGCCGCGGCATTGATAACTACCGCCGTGATCACGCCGCTGGTTACCGAAGAATCATTTACCGGCTTGGCATACTTACCCGCGTCCGCGCCCGCAAGAGTATAAATCACGGTAATCGTTTTGGCTGTTCCCACGTCGGAAGTATCATAGTTCGCAACCGCGGTCACCGTCACAACATCGCCTCCGACAATTCCTATCAATGACCCGGCCGTGACCGCCGCAACCGTACCGCCGTCATAAGGCTTCGCCGTTGTCAGCGTGGGCGCCGAGATCGTCAATTGTATTGCCCCGTTAACGGTAACAACATAATTCGTCGTGGTGGTTCCATTCTGGGCGGTAACCACCAAAGTGTCGTCGGTCGCTACCGGATCGGATACATCATCACTGTTCCAGGTTTGATCCGCCTGCCCCTTGGCTAACGCCGCCAGAAAAACAGATTTGGCCGTCCCGAAAGGAACATTGGAAATCGTGGTCGTGGCCACGGTATAGGTCGCCGAAGTTACTGTGGCAACACTGCTTGCCGGCAATTTAGTCACGGTCAAGGCAAATATTTTCGTATCCGTCTGGCTGCCCTTTGCCAGTGTCGCGGTTAAATTTACGGATGTGTTGCCCGCCGCGAAAGCCGGGCGGACAACCGTTTGCCCGTCATGGGATACGGCGCCGGGAACGCTCGATGCCCAAGTAATCGTCGTTGACGCGTTGACCGATCCGTTTGCCGGCAACACCGCAAGCGCTTCGGTTACATTGGACAATGCCGAGTTTCCTCCCTTGATCGAATTCTCGACCAAGGCAGCCTTATCGGCGGCCAGTAAGGCGATATCCGGATCAGGCGCAACAACCACGGTAACGGTATAATCCTGGTACGACTCGTCCACCGCAGTGACCCGGTAAATAACCGGCGCGCTGAAATCGTTGGTGGTCGTACCGCTTTCCTGAACGGTCGCGCCGATCTTAACCGACGCTCCCGTAGTGGTGAAGGTAGCCACCAAAGCATCGGGATCGGTACCGAACGGAAAATTCAACGTGATCGTATGATTCGGCTCATCGATTACCGTTTCCCCGGTTTGGCCCGGAATAGTAAAGGCGGTGATTGCTTTGTCGGAATTGGCGGCCTGGAGCGCTTTCTGCGCGTTGATCCTCTTTCCCGTATTTATCGGATGCGTCCCGGTTACCGGATTCAGATCGGCAATGCTGTCGCCCGAAGTTAAAATTATATTTTTTATTTGCGCGGTCGTAAGATCGGGATTATACCCCCTGATCAGCGCCGCGAGGCCGGCAACATACGGCGCTGCCGCCGACGTTCCCTTGTAATAATCATAAGCTTCCTCTGTACCATCGGTATATTTGGTTATTTCCAAGCTATCGATCAGACAACCGTTATAATCATTGTTGTCACCCTCGGTCGTCCAGCGCAGGCGGAATTTGAAATTGCTGGTCGCGTATATGCTCGGAATGCTCAAATGTTCAAAATGATACTGGGCGGATCCCGCCTGGTCGTCATCACCATTCAAGTCATCCATATAAACTTCATCCCATTTCAATACCTCGGTAAAATTACTGCCGTCGCTGCTGAAATCCAACGCCATATAATCGTCCCAATTGAGCGTGTTGTATTCCGTATCGCACGCCGACCAGAAATCGATATTGGCGCCGCCGCCGCTCAGATCATAAGTCGGTGAGGTGACCGTAGTGCTGGCATTATCAAGATAAGGCGTGTTTAAATCCGAGTATAAAACATTATCCCAATTTTCAACACCAGTATCATATACTCCCCAATTATTACCGGTGCCGCCCGCCGTCCAACCGGCCGGAATACTCGAAGTGGCCACGGTTTCAAAATCCTCCGACATTACCGTGGTTTCCTGGGAAACGATGCTGTAAATGTTCACCCCGGGCGCGGCGACATCTACCGATACCGCCCCATAATTGGAAAAATCCGCGATCGCGTCATTCTGGTCCGTAGCGGCAACGGAAATGATGTTGGCCGCGTCATAATCCGAAGGATAGAGATGGACACTTTCGTTATTGGTCGAATCATTACCGGCCGCGGTAACGAACAACCCCGGAAACGCGGCTATCGCGGCTTCCAAAAGATCGTCGTGCGTCGATCCGCCCCAACTCGCGTTTATGATCGTAGCCCCGTTTTGCGTGGCAAAATCAATACTTTCAATGATGTTGGATGTTGTCAGCGATGATTTGATCGCCATAATCTTGGCGCGCGGCGCCACTCCGATCACACCCTTCCCGTTGTTCTTCACCGCCGCAATCGAGCCCGCGACGCGGGTGCCATGGGCCGAAGTAGTCGGTAACGGCATCTTATCGTCATCCTGGAAATCATAGCCGTAATTGCAACCGCCCAACGAATTGCCGTCTTCATCTTTGCAACTGGATCCGTCCCACATGTTCGCGAGCAAATCGGGATGTTGATAAGCAACCCCCGTATCGATCACGGCCACAATGGGAACAGTGCTCGTTCCCTCGTTTATCGCCCAGGCTTCCGGGGCGTCGATATCGGCATCAACAGTGCCGGTCGCGCTGCCGCCACTGCTTGCGGTGCCCTCTATAAGCTGCCCCGTATTTTCCAACGCCCACAACTGGGCGCGGCCCGTATCGTTCGTGTCGATCGCCATGGAATAATACTGATAATTTGGCTGCGCGTATTCGACATTCGGGTCGCTCCTTAATTGGGCCACTTTCTGCTCCACCGTCTCGGCATCTTTGGTCTTTAAAACCGCGATATTGTTTTTTATCAGATCACCCCTCCTGCCCGCCGGCGCGGCGCCAAGATCCAAAGCCGCGGCCCGGCCCGAAACAGTTTGCAAATCTATTTTGTTGTTCCGGTATTTCACTAAAACTTCGCCCTCCACGTAATTTATTTTTTTTCCTGACGTTTGCTGAGTTTTTTGCGATTCTATCTTTTCTTTAACCAGCGAAGCGCCGATAACCAAAGAGATTTCAACTTCTTTGGGCTCGGCACCATCCCGCTCGATATTGGTACTGTCGTTTCCGTACGCAAAAAAAGGCAAACCCAGATTGCCCAGGATAACGGAAAAACACAAACAACCCGAGATCAATAAACCTAGTTTTTTAGTTTTTTTCACGATGGTATATTTAGTTAGTTATTTAATAATATACCAATTTTACAAAATAGCCCACTTTCATTTATTCGGCCGGGCAAGGATATTAACGCAAAACAAAAAGAGGCATAATGCCTCTTTTTGTTTCCTCCCTCAAAATAATACTAGCGATTCGCGTCTCCCTGCTTGTTTCCAAATTCAAACCCCCGGTGCCCGCCCATCCTTCCCGGGCCCTGGCAAGACAGATAACCGTCGGGAATGTTGTTGTCCGCCGCCCACTGCTTCAACGCCGTTGCCTGCGCCTCCATCGCGGCACGCCTCTCCGCCGGCGTTTTGGTTTCAAGACTTGCCCTCGCGGCTTCCAGCTCGGATTTTTTCGCCGTGATCAGGTCCGCCTGCGCCTGCGTCAGCTTGCCGTCCGCCACCGCTTTCGTCAAGCGATCGGCAAATCGCTGTTGGCGCCCGGTTGCCCTTTCGACGTTCATTTTTGCTTTCTGCTCATCGAAAACCGCCTGGACATCGGTAGTATTAAGGTTGAACTTCGACGCGACCGCCGCGACCAACCCCGACATCGGATCGGTTTTCACCGCATCGGTTGCCGCGCTGGCCGCGCCGATCGTGGCGCCAACAATACAAAGCGAGACCGCCGCGACCACGACCATTTGAGACCTGCTCAATTTGTTTATTTTCATAATATTGGTTTTATTATCATTCCGCCAAGTTAACGGAACGTCACGTATCGAACATTCCCGGGTGTTCACTTGATTACTACAACGTGGAAACGATTATATTTCCTAAAAACACGCCTCACCCTCTAATTGTTATTAAAAAAACCGCCCCGGTCTTACCCGAGTACGATCTTTTGATTTTGATGGAATCAAAAATTCCGCCCATTTTTACGCTCCCCTCGCAATGGAAACAAATTGCATCTCTTTGAAATCAAATATCCGAGCCGCGACCAAAAAGGGAAATTGTTGGATAAGCGTATCGTATCTTTGCGTGGTGCGGTTATAAAACTCGCGAGAATCCGCGATCCGGCCTTCGGTGTCGCCAAGCTCGAGCATAAGCGCCCGGAAATTATCCGATGCCTTCAATTCGGGATACTTTTCCGCAACCGCCGCCAAAACCGGCAGCGCCACGCTCGTTTTATTTTGCGGCTCAACTTTTGAAAATGAAATTTGGGCGCGGGCCTGGGCAATGAATTCCTGGAGATTTTGTTCATGCTGGCTGTAACCATCGACAACCGCCGCCAAATTCGGGATCAGGTCGGCGCGGCGCTTCAGTTCCACTTCAATATTGCTGAGCGCTCCCAACGCCCGGTTACGCAAAGATACGATCCGGTTGTAAGCGCCAAATATCATGCCGCCCATAATCATAAAATCAACGAAAAACAGCGCCGCGTAGAAATAAGATCTTTCGACCATTAAAAAGTAATTGGCCGCCCAAAAACTCAAGGAAAAACCCAAGGCGATCAATGGAAACGATAAATACAAAACATTTGAACCCTTATAAAATTCTTCCACATAGCGATCCCGGGTTTTGGTAGTGATGATCAGCGGGCAACGCGCGTCTTCCCGCAAACAGATCTGGCCGTCGGCGGCCTTGGCCCCCATACCGCAAACAAACACGGCCGTGCCCGGCTCCACTATCGATTCGCTCCGGCGATAACGGGACGATAGTAAAATCCCCAGAAATTTCCCATCGCTTTCGCTATATGGCGTTTTACGCAAAACCTTGGCGCAATCGATCTCGCTGTGCCGCGGATCGGGAATTTTCCCGTCATTGCGGTCGATATGGAAACCGGAAAAATCATCATCGATGTTGGTCAGGTCGATATTAACCTCACCTCTCTCGTCTTTTAGATGGAACGGAACAAAGCGGGCGATATTTTCCACCACCACCCACCGGCTGCTTTTCCCCTGCCGCACGTATTTTTCTTTGATGCTGTGAAAATAAACACATGGCTTATTGGCATAGGGCGACATCAATTGTCTGCCGTTCTCGCTGGCAATGGTCCCGGTACCGGCGAACGGCACCCCCTCGACAACTCCATCGGTTTGTCCCAGCGGCAAACTTTCCACCTCAAAAACAATCCCCTCATGCTCCTTGAACTGCCACCGGTAATAAAGCGTAAACCCGATGATCACCAAGCCGCAAAAGAAAACCTTAACCGCCATGACCGGTGGAGAATAGCACTCGTCGCAATGTTTTGCCGACAAAAGCAAAACGATGGCGCACACCACCAGCGCGGACGCGGCAATCGTCCAAAAATTAATCCGTTTCATGGTTATGCCTTCTTCTTATCAAGCTTATCCAAACCGATCAATTTCACCCCGTAATAGACCACCAAGGCCACCACGATAAAATCAATGAGCACGCTCAAAAAATCGCCATACATTATCTGCGCCGAGCCGACACCGAACGACGCGGTTTTCAGGCCGCCCGCCGCGCCCAGCACGATCCCGAGCAACGGATTGATCACGTCGGTAACCAAAGCGGTAACCACTTTGGAAACCGCGCCGCCAAGGATAAACCCGACGGCCAAACCCGCCACCCCCTGTTCACGAATGAAATCGATAAATCCTTTCATATGTTTTTATTATTGGTTTATTTTAACATAGATGGCCAGCAACACCGGCATATCGAAGCTGTGCCGCAACGATAAAATAAGCCATTATTTTTAATGATAGTACCAAAAAAACCGCTCTTCGTGCGGCTTTTTAATAACAAATCACCATTCAAGACTCTTATCGCGTTTTACCTTATGCGCTTTTATTTTGCCTTTCATGCTGTTCTCAGCCAAACTCGCGCAATCAAGAACGCCGATGGCAACTAAAATCGCCTCTTTTTCTTCGGCGGCAAGCGGATATTTATCCATCGCGGCCGTTAAAACAATAATCGCTTTTTTATATTCCATAAAATTTGTTTATAATCCCACATTAATACTCGTGTTAAACAATATCAATAGATGCGGCCGGTCCGCAAAGAAAAAAGCTGAAAGATGATCGCTCTCTCAGCAAGAAACGCACTACCATCCTCTGAAGAACTTGTCACGGTGCCCCGACAAACCAACTGCTGTTTAATTTCACGGACCATTTCTTGACGTTATTAACAGTGATCCTATGTTAAAAAATTTTACCATGGCTTCTATTCACAATTTACATAAAAAATCGGACCTGATAAGCATGTTGCCGATCAAGTCCCAAACGGAAAAGTTGGTTTCTAAGAATCTTATGAACTCTTTATCCGCAATTCAAAACTGCGCTCCAGTGATTCCCAAGTCTGCTGGCTGATTACTTCCATAACCAGACTGCGATATTCGTTCATCAATTCTTCGTTCTGATAATCGATATCGCCTTCCTCGAGCCCCATTAGTGTTGCCGGAGCCCGAATGAAAATTTCATTCAGAAAGATCCTGCTGCTCTCATCAAAATCGCCGGAAATGATTTTCTTTCTCATCTCAAGGACAGACGTTAAGAGTAGTAGGGTACGCATAGTGCGGGATGCTTTATTTTTTCTTTCAAGCATTCTCGGTCTTTTTTCTGCATACGCCATATCTCCCTCTTCCGCTATCATTGACTGGGAAAATCTCTCGATCCGATGTCTGCTGATCGCTGCCAAACCCCTGGCGATATCTTCCATCTTTGCCAATTGCTTGCTAAACACTACGGGATCTTTTTGCCTGAAAGCAGCTATGACATCGTGGATGTCAATCACGACTTCTTTATCGTGATATCGTTGAGAAACGTAACTCACCAGCCTATAGGCCTTATCCAACAACTGTTTTGCCGCTGCCATATCCGTCTTCCTCTCTGTCAAGGAATATCCGTTGTTACCGTATGTAGTCGCATCCATGTAAATCGTATTTATTATATACTATGATAGTCTTATTGTCAATACAAACAACAGAGTATTTCAATATGCCGCAGCAATTTCTTATCGCCAAACCAAAAGCCGCCTCATCGGCGACTTTTTAAATTTATGTTTTGTTGCCCTTGGTTATTTTCCGCTTATTTTGCAACACAAACATTATTAATACAACTACCCGAAACACACACTATTGCTCAGGCACCCCCACCCGTTGGGCTTTAGCCCGCAGTATCCGTCCAGGCAAATATTGGCAGCACATTCGGCGGCAACCGCACATTGGGCCAAATATGCTTTCTTGGCAGTGCATACCCCGGCCGCGCAGTAATTCGAAGCGCACACGCCGTTGCTCAGACATCCCCAGCCATTGGGCTTTAGCCCGCAGTATCCATCCAGACAAA
>Ga0247841_10011159_pt1 | contig 12023 bp, 8 predicted proteins | sample LaCruzMarch2015__2_FD_192410 | JGI IMG/M metagenome (GOLD analysis project Ga0247841, IMG submission 192410) | Freshwater microbial communities from meromictic Lake La Cruz, Castile-La Mancha, Spain - LaCruzMarch2015_18m | ecosystem: Environmental > Aquatic > Freshwater > Lake | place: Spain...
TCGTATGAACCTAAATGCTCATAAGCTCTTACAATTATTTGAATAGATCCTTCACCTAAATAGCTTGTAGGCATTAATTTATACTTAAAAGTTCTAGTTTCATCAGCTTTCATTTCTCCAAGCTTATATATTTGAGTATTCTTTTGACCTTTTTCCATTGCAAGCCCTTCTGGAAAGATAATTTCATATGAAATTAATTTACTTAATGAGTTTTGGTTTTTTAAAGAAACCTCAAATTGAATATGTTCCTTAGATTTTCTATCAATCCTTAATGGAAACATTGTATTAGATATGTATATCATTTTTAACTCCCCCTAACTAAATTATTAAATAAAGTTAATTATCTATTAATAATGTAACTAAAAATATTTATAAATGGTTTCTCTCATTCTTTTATTACCTTAAACTCTAAAATATTGATAATATATGAACTTTTTAATAATTATTTCAAATCAAGATCCTGCTTCTTTAAACTTTAAAGAAGTATTGTTTACTAAATATAAATTAGAAAGAATTAAAGATAAAGTGTTTGAACTAGCTTTAAATGATTCTATAAACAAGATTTATATTAAAGTAATAGACTCTATGCATATATTCTCAAAAGAAGAAGAAATAATTGAACCGGATCTTGATATTAATCAAATAATCTTTTTATCTAAACATTCTACCTTAGGAGAGATTAAACCTAAAAGTTTAACAGTTCATGCTATAGGTAACTGGGGTAAAGCTGATCTTGGTGGACTTGACCACACAGTTATAGAAACTGATCCAATACTAATAAGATCTCTTCTTCTTGAACTTAAAAAGAATAAACCATTATCACTTAAGCCATATGAAATTAAGCAAGAAGCAACACATCATGGTCCATATTTATCAGTGTCTACTATATTTTATGAGATAGGTTCTGATAAAGATGCTTGGAATGATAAGGTACCTAGTGAATTTATGCTAACTAGTTTATTTAATATTATTTCAAACTATGATAGAGATAAGATTAAGAACGAAAAGGGATGGATTGAAGCTGTTGGAGTCGGAGGATCCCATTATTGTACTAAATTTAATAAAAAAACATTTGATGAAAAGTATTCTTACTCGTTTGGGCATATAGTTGCTTCTTACGGTCTTGATGAAATTAAATTAAGACCAGAATTAATAAAACAAGCAAAAGAAAAAAGTAATGCAACTGTTGTTATTAAGGAAGAAGAATTATAATCTTTTATTTCATTTCTTAGGTTTAAGATTAGAATACTTCTCATTTAATCTATCACTTATTCTTTTTTCAAGAGCATAAATTGAACCTAAATCAAGTTTTTTATTATATATTTCTTTATCATTAATAATTTCTTCAATAACCTTTGAAACATCAGTTCCTTTCTTTAATGTTTTTCCATAAATCATTTCAATAAGCTTGTCCAAAGTTATATAAAACAAAATTGGAGTTGAGCCTTTTCTTTCAAGAGCATTAACACCAAGTTTTAATAACTTATAATCATCTAAGTTTATCTTACAGATAGATATTGTTAGTGTTTCATAGATTGGAATATTTTGCTTAGTTAATAAATCTGAATCTAAGAAAAAATAATTAAATATATTTTCAATATCCTTATTAGTTGTATTAAGTAAATTACTACCATCCTTAAACTGAACAGCAATAGATATTAATGATTTACTTTGCTCATAGAAATTTATTTTATTTATTGGAATATTATATAAATAATAAGTTAAAAATGCTTCATATAATACTTTTGTTTTATTAATTGAGTTGTATTTCTTAACAAACTTAAGATAATTATCGTAATCATCAGGATCTAGATCTTTATTCTTAGTTTCTTCTTTATGCTTTGAAGAAAAGAAATGAAGTGAATAAATATCCTCGATTTTTCTAGATCTTAAAAATTGTGCTAATGAATAGATAGGATATGTACAGATATTTAAGGAAACACCTTTAGACTTTGCTTCTTGTACAATAACTTGTCCAGAATATAAAATTGGAGATGAATTAAGTAAAGTTATATCTTTATATTCATAGATTGAAGATAATATTTTTTTAATTGAAGAACTACCTCTAAGTGAAGATACAACAATATCTATTTCTGTTGATTTTAAAAATTTAATAAATGAATCGTCTCCATAAAATAAGTTTTGATTATCAGATATTTCTTTTGCTTGGATTAAATCAAAATCTTCTTTTTTATCAACATATATGCTTTTTGGATTTATTTCTTTAATTTGTTTTAAAAATAAATCAAGATTATCTTCTGATCCATCATAAGTAATTCCAACAATATTATACTTATTATTGTATTTTTTAAAAAAATCAATAATAGTTATTGATAACTCTGAATTAGATCCAAGTATAACTATGTTCTTTTTCATAGATATAATAAAAGTAGATTAAGCTTTAAAAGGTATTGTAAACCACAGAGAATGAGAAAAAAAATAAAAAAAAGAAAAAAATATTAAAAAAATAAAATCTGAAATAAATTTGTTTAACTAAATTTATTTCTTCTTCTTAGCTGCTTTCTTCTTTACCATAGTCTTTTCTCCCCCCTTCAAATCAATAAAAAATTCTGTAAATTCAACAGAAAAATAAAATTATTAATTATATACTAAACAGAAACATATATAAATGATGTTGTTTATTGTTGTCCAAAAAGTTAAGCACTCGTCCAAGAAATTGTGCGATGAATTTTAATTAAAAAAAGATTCAATTTAAAATGAGATAAAACAAAAAAAGAAATAAATCAAAAATGATTTATTTCAACGAATTAAGAAAATAAATAAATCCTAAGACTTACTTCTTCTTCTTAACAACTTTTTTAGCTGCTGCTTTCTTCTTAACCATTGTAGTCTCCCCCTTTTTTTTCTCTGCAAAACAAATTTACAGAAGAATAATAATATATTTATTATTTATATAATGTTAGAAACGTATATAAATGTTTTTAATTTGCATTTTTTCAAAAAAAATAAAAAAAATAGTTGTCCAATATTTTATGAATGCCACTTTATTGTAAGTGCAGATAAATAAAGGAAGTACAACGCACCATTAATTACAGCAATTTATTAAAATAAATTTCAAGAAAAATAAATTATAAAAATAAATAAAAGAAATTTGTTTCGTTTCATTAAAAAATAAGTGTCCAAGATTTAATGCAAGAGATAAATTAAATAAAATAAAAAAAAGATTACAAAAAAATAAAGAAAAAAAGAGTTCTTAGATTAAAATTTAATCTAAGAAAAATTCCCAAGTTTTTGGTTCAGGATCTATTCCCTTTCTCTTTCTAATTTCCATGATTGTATCTCTTAAGATTGACTTAGGAAGCTTCTCATATCCTGAATATTCAGCAGTCCATACAGCTCTTCCTTGTGTCTCTCCTCTCATCTCTTGTGAGAAACCAATCATTGACTTAACAGGTATCTTACCAACAATGATTGAAAGATCTCCTTCACTCTTGATATCTTCAATCTGTGTTCTTCTACCTGAAAGAACTCTTGAAACAGAACCCATGTAATCTTGTGGAACTGATACAGTTAAATTTTGCTTTGGTTCTAAAAGAGTGTAGTCGCTTGCAAGAACACCAGCATAGATAGCTCTAGTTATTGCAGGAAGAACCTGAGCAGGTCCGCGGTGGATTGCATCCTCGTGCAATACTGCATCGTTTAAGTTAACAAGAATACCAGAAACTCTTTCTTTAGCAACTGGTCCTTCTCTTAATGCATCTTGGAATGCTTCAATAATTAATTCTCTAGTTTCATTTAAGTTTTGTATTCCTTTTGTTCTATTAATTAAAATAGAATTATTAAATACAGCCCAAATATTCTTTGATTCATCACCAGAGAAACCAATTTCTTGAAGTTTCTTCATGATTTCCATATCCTTGTTCTGTCTAATCTTACAATGAAGCTTTAATTTTCTTAACTTCTCAAGCATTTCTCCTTCAATTGGTTGTATCTGTATCTTGAACTTGTTGTGCTTGTTTGGAGTCTTTCCTTCAATAACAGGTGAACCCTTTTGTATTGTTTCATAATAAACAACAATTGGAGGGGAAACAGTTATAGGGATATTATTATCCTTCTCAATCTTGTACTGAGTAATTTCTAAGTGAAGCTCACCCATTCCAGAAATTAAATGCTCTCCTGTTTCTTGATTTAATTCAGCTCTTATGTTTGGATCTTCTTTAGTAATATTATGAATAACATCAATTAATCTTGGAAGGTCTTTTGAGTTCTTTGCTTCAATTGAAACAGTCATAACTGGTTCAACATCTGATAAGAAATCTTCAAATGGTTCCATTTCTCTATTTGCAAGTGTTTGACCAGTATAAATTTCCTTCATTCCAATTACACAAGCAATATTTCCTGCTTCAACTTCATCTAATATAACTCTTTCAGGTCCTAAGTATATTCCAACTTGTTGAACCTTACCTTCTTTCTCTGAACCTAATATCTTTAAGTCCATTCCTTTCTTAATTGAACCAGCATATATTCTACCTGATGCAATATCTCCAGCGTGCTTATCAAGAACAACATCTGTAATCATCATTGCAACATCTTCGTCTCCCATTATACAATTTTGCATTGCTTTTCCTTCTGGAGAATCTAAATCTCCTTTCCAGATAACAGGAATTCTGTATCCTTGAGCAGTCTTTGGATTTGGTAAATGATTAATAACCATTTCAAGGAAAACATCTGAGATTGGTATCTTATCTGATAATTCTTTTTGTTGTTCTTTTTCACAATAATCAATAATATCTGCAAACTTAATATTATATTTAGTCATTGCAGGAACAGACATTGCCCAATTATGATATCCTGAACCAAAACAAACTGATCCATCCTTAATTGAAACTTGCCATTTTTGTTTTAATTCATCTACTGCGTATCTTGAGATTAAATTATTAACATCCATTACAACCTTAACGAATTTCTTTTGCATATCTTCTGGTGTAACATGCATTTCAGTAATTAATCTATCAACTTTATTAATGAAAAGAACAGGTCTAACTCTTTCCTTTAAAGCTTGTCTTAAAACTGTTTCTGTTTGAGGCATTACTCCTTCAACAGAATCAATTACAAGAACAGCTCCATCAACAGCTCTCATAGCTCTAATAACATCTCCAGTGAAATCAACGTGACCAGGAGTGTCTATAATGTTAATTAAATATTTTTGATCACCTAAAGCATATGGAACGGATACATTAGAAGCATTGATTGTAATTCCTCTTTCTTGCTCTAAGATATATGAATCCATGAAAACTTGTTCTCCTGCTAAATCTTTTGAGATTAAACCAGCAGTAGCTACAAGGTTATCAGTAAGTGTTGACTTACCATGATCAATATGTGCAATAATTGCAATATTTCTAATATTTTTTGTGTTTGCCATCAACGTTTGTGCAAGTTCTGCAACTTGTTCTTTTCTTCCCATTGTTTATTCACCTGTATTTTTTAATAATTTTTATGTATTAAATCAATAGTTTTTGCGGATTGCTTAAAGCTATTAATGCACCACTTAAATTCAATATAAATTGAAAAGTAGATATATATAATATATAGGGGAATTTATTTAAATACCTTTCCTTATAAGGCTTTAGGCTTAATAGGTTTCCTTTCAAAAAGTTCCTTATGTATCTTAATAAAACTAAGGAATTTTAACAAAAAAGCTTATTTAATAATTTTATATACTTGGTTTGTAACATCAAATGATTCTCCTCTATATGTCATCATAATTTTAACTTTTTCTTTTGTTGGATAAAAATCAAAAACTAATCCTTCTCTAATTCCTGTATCTTTTTTATATTTTTCAAAGTATTTCATTCCAGTTAATCTCTGGAATACTGCATGTGTAATAAAACCATGCGTAATAGATCTTAAATGAATCTCAGGTAACTTTGCAATCTCATTATTTCTTTGTTTTAATCTTAAAAATCTGATTGCTTGTCCAATTCTTTTAGAAATAACTTCATCAGCTACTTCTTTTGGAGATTTTGCTATTTTTGTGGGAACTTCATTATTTAACCATTTTTGTTGAAACAATAAATCATTTGAGTTTGTTTCATTTCTCCAATAATCCATAACCTTTTCCATATCTTTAAATATTGTTTTTTCTGCGAGTTCATTTCTTAATGGATTCTTTGAGCTTATAACTCTTCCATTTATTGATTTAAATCCTTTTTCCATCTCATTTAATGCACTTGCTGCTCTTTTTGATTGACTAGTATATCCCTTAAAGATAGTTGATGAATTTAATCCTTTTCCTTCTTCTCTTGATTTTCTAAGTCCATACTTTGTTGGATTTTGATTTATATCCTTATTTGTATGCCTTGTTAAAAACAAGCTTAATGGCTTTCCTTTTAATTTCATTTATTTTCCCTTTCTTAATATTTTTATGATTCCTTTGTTTGCATCCACCTCAATTAAATCTCCATCCTTTAAGATGTGGGTGACCTTTTTTATCCCCACAATACAAGGTTTTTTAAGTTCTCTTGCAGTTATTGATGCATGACAAATTGCTCCACCGTGTTCTGATAAGATTGCAACTGATTTTTTCATAGCTGGTAAGAAATCAGGGGTTGTTGTTGATGAAACAATTATTTCTCCTTTTTTAAAGTTTAATACATCTTTTCTTTTTTCAACCTTTTTTACAATTCCTTGTACTTTTCCAGGATATGCAGTTTGCCCCTTTAATTCCTGAATGTCTTTAATATCTACATCCTTTAAATGATCTTTTATCTTAATATTAAATTCTTTACAAACTTCATCTATAGAATAATATATCTTGTTATTTGTATAAATATATCCTTTTAATCTTTTTTCAAGTATCTCCTTACTAGGTAACTTATTTTTTCTAACTTCCTCTATAGAAATTACATCAACATATTTTTTATGTGTAGGATATATCTTTTTTAATGAATTTCTAATTGCTCCACAAATCCCAGGAGCCATATTTTCTGTTTTTTTACGTATTAAAATTAAATCATCAAGTGGGAGCTTATGCTTATCATAATACTCAATAGTCCACCACATACAATCCCACCAAGTCCAAACCTTTTTTAGATTATCAGTGAAAGTAATGAATGATTTTCTATCAAGTGCTTTTTTATTAATTATAATATCTTCAACTTTACTATATCCTTCTAACGTTTTCTTTTCCATTATTTTTTTATCAAATGACCCTGCTTCATTTATTTTCCAATTTACGCCTTCTAAATCATAATAATAATATAAAATTCCATCTTCTTTTCTTTCAAATATACAATAAGGATGAAATTCAAATTTATTTTTACTCCAAGGTATATTTTTCATACCTTCTCCATAATTTGTTAATTCAGGAATTATTAATGGAAAATCATGATGTAAAACTTGATCATATTCTTTTGGTTCATTTTTTAATATTTTTATAATTCCATTATCAGCATCAACTTCAATTAAATCTCCATCTTTAATTAAACGACTTGCATTTTGAGTACCTATAATACATGGTTTTTTTAATTCTCTAGATATAATTGCAGCATGACAAGTTAATCCACCTTCATCCGTAACTATTGCAGAAGCTTTTTTTATTAAAGGAATAAATTCTGGTCTTGTCATTGATGTTACAAGAATGTCTCCATCTTTAAAATTCTTAAATTGACTTTGATTTAAAATTACTTTTGCATTTCCAGTTACAAAACCTTTTTGAGCTGTGTTTCCTTTTATCTCTTTATTTTTATCTTTATCCATTAATTCAAATAAGGTCTTTTTTACATTTGAATAATCTATTGGTACATCCCTGAAATAGTTTTCATCATAATAGTAAAGATTACCATCTTTTCTTTTTTTAATAATTTGCTTATAATCATTTTTCAAATATAATTTAGAGTTTAAATCTGGATAAATTATGTAAGGAACTAAATCTTCAGAAATATTTATTTTCAATGCAAATTCTCTTCCAAAATTAGAAACTAATGATATACATTTAAAAAAATCTTTTTTTCTTAAATCTCTTAATTTTATTGTTTCTTGAGCAAATTCAAATAATTTTAGTAAATTTGGATTTAATTTTTGTTTAAATACATTAATTTTTTGCTTGTTACTTGAAACCTCTTCTTTTAAATTTTTAAGTTCAGATTTCATTTTAACTAAACCACCTTTATCTTTAATCAAAGAAGTTACTTTCAGATTAATGTCATCCAATTTTGGAGTAATCATATAATCAGAGAAAGCCCATTGAATAGAATAAGGATTATCTTTATTATAATTAATTAGTGCAAAATCAAGTTCAGTTAAGAATGAATCAAAAGAAACAAGTGAAACTAAATTATTAAATTCTTCTACAGAAATAGATTCATTTTGTTTAAATTTATTAAAATATTTATCTAATATATTATTATCTAGAGCTTCACAAAATAAAGTAATAATTTGTAAATCTTGTAATTTAGAAAAAATATTTCCAAACTGCTTATAAAATTGTGTGTTATCTAATTTTTTTATTATTGTTGGAGGATATTTATTGTAAAGTCTATCTATTTCTTTTTTAATTATTTCAAAATCATTAAATTCACTTAATTTATCTACAAAATATCTCTTTAATCCATCTTCTGAACTTGCTAAATAAGATCCATAATTAAAATAACCTACTGCTTGATTATCCTTTGAAATAAATATAACTGGCCCAAATTCTAGATTTGAATAATACTTCTTATAAAACTCAGAACTTACACTAGATGCTGCTGTTCCCCAAACAATTGGAGAAAAAGACCCTTCGTGCTTTGTAATATCTTTATTCTTAAAATAATCTTTAAATTTTACAATTAATTCAGATAAAGATGAATTACTTTCTAATTTTTTGCTATTTACTATTTTATTTTTATTATTTATTTTAACTTTTTCTTTTAAGGTGGTTATTGGCCTGGATTGAGTAATATATATCATGTTCTTCTCTATTGCCCATTCAACATCTACTGGGAATTTGTAATGATCTTCTATCTTTTGGATTAAGGTTGATAAAGAAAGTATTTCTTTATCTTCTAAAACTTGTGAGTTTGCTCTCTTTTTGTCTATATTCTTCCAAGAAACTCCTTTTTCACTTCTTACAAGTTCTCTTGTTTGTTCACTTATTGTTTTGTCCAATATATTATGTGGTTTCTTTGAAACAATATAGGAATTAGGTGTTACTTGACCAGAAACAATTGCTTCTCCTAAACCAAACCCAGCTTCAATAATTAATTGATTAGGATCTTCTGTAACTGGGTGAACTGAAAAAGCAATTCCTGATTTCTCAGATTCTACCATCTTTTGAACCACAACTGCAACAGAGATGTGCTTTAATTGGAGTCCTTTCTCAAATCTATAAAATATAGCTCTCTCTGTAAATAAGGATGCCCAACAATTTTTTATGTTCCTCAAAAGATTGATATTTGTTGTATTTAAATAAGTATTAAGTTGACCAGCCCATGCTGCATCCTTTGAATCTTCGCTTGTTGCACTTGATCTAACTGCAACAAACTTAGAATTAAGTTCCTTAAATGATGATTGAATTTCTTCTTCTAAATCCTTTGGAAGATCTTTTGATAAGATTAAAGTTTGTATCTTCTTTGATGCTTGACTTATTGTGCTAGAATTATTTATGTTTACTTTTTTTAAAATTAGAGATATTTCTTTATCAAGCTTAGTATCTTTTATAAACTTATCAAAGGTTGAAGAAAGAATAACAAATCCATTTGGAACAGGTATACTTGAATTATACATCTCACCAAGAGATGCACCTTTTCCACCAGCAATAGAAACATCTTCTTTTCTAATATCACTAAAGAGTTTAATGAATTTTAGTTTCATATATATCTTTGTTTAATTTTATTTAAATACCTTTCCTTATAAGGCTTTAGACCTAATTGGTTTCCTTTCAAAGAGCTTCTTGTTTTTCTTGATAAATGCATTCATTTCTAGCTTGGTTTTATTAAGGTTCTTCTTTGAATAAACCTCAGAAATGTATTTTTCTAATTCTGATTTAACAAGATTAATATTTTCTTTATCGCTTTTAATAGAAGAAACACTATATTTTGTATAATACATATACTCTGATGAAGGAACAAATAAAGTCGCATATTCTGGTTTTTTTGTAACTTCATTAAAGGTATTTGTAATTTGATAAATATTAAGAGTCTTAGGATCTATTCCAAGTTTATTTACCCCAATTAATTGTGTATTTCCTGTACCAGTCTTAGTTTTAACAATTAATATTTTTTCTTTACCATCAATATTTGTTTTAATAAATCTTATTGCTTTTGCTTTTATAGCTCTTAAAAAACCATCCAATGTTGCAGCACATGCATCTTGAAAATGATTAGATACTACATCTTTTGTAATAAGTCCATTTTTTATTCTAATTATTTCTAAAATAGGATTATACTTTTTATTAACAAAGTTATAGTATCTTTCGGATTCTAAAAAGATAAAAAACTTATCTTTCTTAAGCGTAGATAGTTCTTTTAATAATTTTTTTCTATATTCCTCTGATTTTGACAGCATATTATCAAAATGTGCAATTATCTCGTGATGATATAATATTAAATCATCTCTTTCAAAATTAGTTTTACTAGAAATAAACAAATCAAAAAAAGCAGGAAGATAATTTTTAAGAAGAGGAGAATATTTTTCAGGATTGGATGTATAGATGGATATTATTTTCTGTTTAGAAAAACTATTTGATTTAAGCTCATAATTAAAACTGTTATTTAAAGATTCAATTAATTTTACTTTAATCCCGGACATACATATACTCTCTTTTGTTTCAAACTTTTTTTATTTCTGCTTCAATTTTATCAAGATAATCCTTATACAATTTACTTTTTGGTTTCATTGAATAAAATACTCCTATATTTAATATTTCAAGAGTAGCATTCTCACTTTTTCTAATATCATCTAAGAAAACGTTTCTTAATTCTAAATCATGAAAAACTCTTTCAGTTGCTTTTAGTCTTAAAGCTAAAGTAATAGGTCCAATCCACGTCATTCCAGGCATCCACACAAGATGAACTTTATACTTACCTTTAAATTTACGAAAAGCTTCATTATAAAACTGGCTTGATTTTGGGTACTTTTTATTTAAAGTAAGATATAACTTGTATTTATTATAACGATAAATAGTATTAACCTTATTTTTTAGTTTAGATATCTTTGAAGTAGGTTCTTTCTTTTGTTTGATTTCTTTCTTAGTTACTTCAAGCAATTTCTTTGGTGCTTTCATTTAAATATTTATCTTGAAAACATTTATAAATAGATAGAAAAAGATTAGAAAAATTAAAAAAAGAAGAAAATAAAGAAAATAAATTCTTTATTTATCTAGAACTTTGTGCTATTCTTTCAATTTCATCTCTCTTCTTAACTGCATAACTCTTTTGATCGTTCTTTGAAGCTAAGATGATTTCTTCTGCAAGTGCTACTGAAAGCTCTTTCTTTACCTTAAATGTTTTTGAGAATGCTGCGAGTGCAAGATTCTTAAGTGCTTCATCAAGTCTCTTAATTGGAGCTAAATCAACTGCTTGATTAGATACTACTCCTCCTCTTTGAAGTCTTACAACATCTTCTCTTGGAGCACTAAACTCAAGTGCTTTTACAAGAACTTGTATAGGGTTCTCCTTAGTTGTTTTGTTAATGTAATCAAATGCTTCATCAACAGATTTAATCATTAAATCCTTTTTTCCACAACCTTTCTTTCCTCTAATGAACTTACCAGAAAGCTTTTTCTTTCCTTGCCCTGATCTCATAAGCTTATTGATTAATCTTTCAACAACATTAACCTTAGCTTTTTCAACAGGTGTACTCTTTCTAGCACCATGTGTGTGTGGTATAACCTTTTCTTTCAAACAAAGATACTTTGCAATACCTAAATCTGCAGAAATTACTTCTTTTGTTTCCCATTTATTAAAAATTTTCATAATTTAACACCATTTTATATTTAAAAATAAAAAAGAGATATTTATCTCTTTGATTTCTCCTTCTTTCCTGTTCTTAACATTTCAAGGGATTGATCATTAACCTTAATA
>Ga0247841_10011161_pt1 | contig 12020 bp, 12 predicted proteins | sample LaCruzMarch2015__2_FD_192410 | JGI IMG/M metagenome (GOLD analysis project Ga0247841, IMG submission 192410) | Freshwater microbial communities from meromictic Lake La Cruz, Castile-La Mancha, Spain - LaCruzMarch2015_18m | ecosystem: Environmental > Aquatic > Freshwater > Lake | place: Spain...
CATGCAGGAGGAATCCGGTTAAACAATGCCGGAGTGCTGTTCTTTGCAAAAGAACCGCAACAATACTTTCCCTGGTCGGTATACACCGTAGCGCTATTCAAAGACGAGGCCGGAACAGACGTAATAGATAGAAAAGAGGTCACAGGAAGCCTGCCGGAGATAGTGGAAGAAGTGATGAAGTTCGTGAAACTATATGCCAAAGTAGCCTATCGGTTCACTGGAAGCCCCCAAAGAGAGAACATATACGAATACCCGTTCGACGCCCTGCGGGAAGCTGTCATAAACTCAGTAATGCACAGATATTACTTCGAACACGGCCACAACAATATACTGCGCTTTTTACCGGACACAATAAGGATCGAAAACTACTGGATAGAGCCTCCAAAATTCGTGCTCGGAAAAACAGTGTACCGGAGAAACCCAAAGATCGCGGAACTATTCGCACGAATACACTACGGGGAAAAGATGGGTACCGGTTTTGAGAGAATAAAACAGCTATGCGAAAAAGAGAATGCGCCTCAGCCAAAGATAGAATACGACCAAAACTATTTTTACATCACATTCAAACAAAGCAATGAATACCTGAAGTCCGTAGAAAAAACGCCAAAACACAATACCCAGAAAACTAGGGAGAAAACTAGGGAGAAAACTAGGGAGAAGATAATAAAACTGATCGATGAAAAACAAGACATAACCACTGAAGAACTAGCAGAAAGAACAGGACTGACCGCAAAGGGCATCGAGTGGAACCTAAACAAGCTCAAACAAAACAAAAAGATCAAACGCATAGGGCCGGACAAAGGAGGACGATGGGAAGTTCAGAAATAACCCCCCCCTTTATTGCGCACCAAGCAACGGCACAAGAAAACGAAAAACAGATAAAGAATCCAAAAATGACATACGTAATGATCGACGCCGAAGCCGACGGACCGATACCGGGAGATTATTCAATGATATCGTTCGGAGCGGTGATCACAAAACCGGCAAATGCCGGTTTTGAGAGCAATACTCCTGCTATTAGGCAGGAGTATTTAATCGTAGACGATGCCCTAGACAAGACGTTCTACGGCAGGCTGCGACCCATAACGGAAAAATACGTGCCCGAAGCCCTCAAAGTGTCAGGCCATACGCGCGAGGAAACGCTTGGCTTCGACGAACCGGAGAAGGTGATGATGGAGTTTGCTGCATGGATTAGATACTCCTGCCAAGGCAGGAGTATTGCTCTCAAAAGCGGTGCCGCCGCTTTTTCGATCCGGGAGAACTGCAAGGATCGCCCCATATTCATAAGCGACAACAACGGATTCGACTGGATGTTCGTCTGCTGGTACTTCCACCACTTCCTGAATGAGAACCAGTTCGGGCACAGCAGCCAGAACCTGGGAAGCCTTTACAAGGGACTGGTGAAGGATACGTTCAAAAATTTCAAGCACCTGAGAAAGACGAAGCATACGCACAACCCCGTAGACGACGCGAGGGGGAATGCAGAGGCGTTGTTGACGATGATAAAGGAAAATGGGTTGAGGGTGAAATTGTAATGGAAATAATCGCACAGGAACACAAAACATTCGTCTTAATCGAAGGGAAGGACAACGGTTGGGTGATAACCATGCCAGGCGAGGGGGAATGTGCTAGGGCAGAAGCGAAGTCTACGTGGACGACGACGAAACCCGCCTCGACCACTTGTTGTCGCTTCGGCTTCTACTCCTGAATGTGATGGATGCGCTGGGCGAATACAACAACAAACACGAGGAACATCGCCTCGAAATCCGCGTCATCGACCGAGAAGGAAAGGAGGTCGACGACAATGATTGAAACCACATAAGGAGACATGCTTTAGCGCATGGATCGAAACATATAAGCTGCAGCAAGTCCTTTTCAAGGGTTTTTTGCGCTGTCAGAATCAACTCAGATCATTGAATTCATCTTTTTGTTTTTTATGTTCATTTAAATGAATCAACTTAATTACACCTTCCGTAACCCAATATTTAAATTACAAATTCAGTAATTATATCTATTAGTTACATTTTCCGTAACTTTTTTCCATGAAAATCCTCGATCGATACACCCGGCTATTCCTCGTGCAGAGGGAGAAAGTGTTCAGTTCCAGAGATCTCGTCGGCATCTTCGGCATCTCGTCCAACAACGCCAAGGTGATCCTTTCTCGTATGCTGTCGGCGGGGATGGCCGAAAGACGGGGCAGGGACCGTTACGCAGTAAGAGACCCTTTGTCTTACATGATCGTATCGTCCTATGGCAGGGATATAATCCGGTTTTTGGAGGAGGTCTGCGAGAAGAAATATTATATCACAGGGCCTTCCGCCCTTTCCTTTTACGGGCTTGCCTCGGGCGCCGAGTATTACGTCTCCGTTGAGGAAACGGAGCCTGTCGATCGCTTCTCCGAAGCGTCGGGATTGCAGGTATTGCCTGTGAAAAGGCAGGTGTTTGCAAGCGCCTATAAAAGGGCTTCTTTTGAGGGCAGGGATGCGAACGTCGCAAGCATAGAGACTGCCCTGGCAGAATCCTTCCTTCTGGGTGACGAGGCCGTCCAGTTCTACGCCGTTCCCGCGGTAGGAGATTTCCTTGAAAGAGGTTATGACCTAAAGAAGCTTTTGAAGGCGGCCGAGGAAACCAAAGTCCGGGAGCGTCTGGACAAGGTGATCAGCGTTTACCGTAGCAGAGGCTACAAGATGTCTTACGTCCCAAAGGTAAAGCCTAGCAAAAAAGAAGAGGTGTTCATTCTGGGGGGGATAAATGTTTGATACTAAGCACATAGAGGATGCTGCCCGCAGGACTGGGTATTCTCCTTTGCAGGTGGAGGCTCTCATGAACCAGATGAATGCTACCCGCGGCCTAAGCACGGAGGATTTCATATTGACGGGCGGGTCTGCGGTTCAGCAGGCTGTGAAGGCGCCTTATCGGAGGATCTCGCTGGACCTTGACTACGACCTTGGAACGGCGATGCCTGTTGAGGCGATTGATTCATTGATGGATTTGCATGGCTTCAGAGGAGGCGAGTATGACAGATTCTCAGGGACGCGGGCATATTATCGCATCTCCCCGGAGGGGTGTAAATTCAAGACTAAGCCTTTGGGTGATGAACTAAATGATCACCGGGTAAGGATACGGATAAACGTAAAAAGGATCACAAGAAGCTACGTATACTGCGATTTTAATGCGCTGCCCGGGGTTCCCGATACCTATCCGTTCAGGCAGAAGATCCTCGGGATAGAGAGGCTGCTTGCAAGCAAGATAGTCGTATCCGCAAAGTCTGAGAAGGCTGCGGTCGGAGGAGTAAGACATAAGGACTTGTTTGATGTCGTAGCCCTGGTAAACTATCCCCGCAGAAAGCTTAATTATAGAGTATTAGCTGAGGAGATCAAAAGAGACCTGCGCATAAGAGGAAGCAGCCGTCCGGCAGAGGAGGTTATGCAGTCCTGCGAGTCCAACCTGGTAGGGCTCCTGGATAGCAACGCCGCAGGGTTTTATTCATCATACAAGGTCCCTCAAAACGTATCAAGGAACATGGAAAAACTGGCCGAAAAGACAAATAAGGCGCTTGAGAGGATAAACTGCAGGGGTTGATATTTTTACTAAGATAATCCAGGAAATCTTCATTATCTTGATAAATTTATCACCTCTTATAATCCAGACAAAAGCCGCAGAGGCGCCCTCGTTAGAAACCGAATAGATTAGGATTGAAATCCCCGGTTATTTTTCTTTTTTCAAGTATTTCAAATATACTTCAAAGAAATCTTCATACGTCCTCTTGTATTTCTCCAGGAAGAACCTCTCAAGGTTGGCCGAGTATCCGCGATCGTAATCCGCCAAACATTTCAGATATAGCACTCCTTTGAAGTTTTGCATCTTCTAAAGGATGTATTTATCTATGGTTGTTTTTGCTTAAAAGCGTAAGGGTCAAATACTTCTTTTCCCTATTTTGTAATATGTCTTTGCGGGAGGATTCAGCGGTTCTTCGCGAGTTGGCGCATATGTGCAAGGATGCCCGGGAGAAGGAGCGTCTGCGGGCTCTTTATGTCTTGAGTTTAGGATGTCCCCTTTCTGACGTTGAAAAATATTTTTGTGTTGATGAGTCCACTCTTCGCCGCTGGATACTACGCTGGGAATCTGATAAGAACTTGGCTGACAAGCCAAGAGAGGGCCGGCCCCCTCTCTTGGACGAGAAAGACAAAGAAGAGCTTAAGGAGCTTATTCAGGAAAACAATCCCAAGAAACATGGATTGAATGCTTCTACTTGGGATACTCGGGAATTGGTCGAGTATTTCAAGGGCAGGGGAAAAGAAGTATCTCGGGAGTGCATTCGTAAGGCCTTGAAGAGTATGGGCGCATCTTATGTCAAGGCTCAGATTGTTTACTCAGAAGCGGATGAGGAGGAACGCAGTAAATTCGCGGAACAGTTCCTAAAGGACATGCAACAGAAGCCTGATTCGGTTGTGGTCTTGTTTCAAGACGAGATGAGCGCGGGATGCAACCCCCATAAAGGTTACGGCTGGACTTTCGAGAAGCGCCTGGAGATACAGGTTCCTCAAACCAACCGACAGAGGCTTAACTGCTTCGGAGCGGTCAATCCCCTGAAAGGGGAAGTACTGCAGATGAGCAGCAAGGAATCAAAATCAGGCGCCTATATCACCTTTCTGAAGAAGGCTTTGAACAAGTATCCCCGCAGACATATCTGGATGTATGCAGACAACCTGCGAGTACATAAATCAAGGAAGGTAAAACAGTTCCTGGAGAAACATCCAAACCTCGAACTCAGATTCCTTCCACCTTACTCGCCAGACCTGAACCTGCAGGAAGAATGGTGGAACTACGAAAGAACCAAACTCCTAAACAACCGATGCTTCGAAACAACACACGAGCTCGCAACTAACATCAGTTGGTTCGGGAAGCAAACGCTTCCCGAACAAATAACAAGCATATGCAACATCACACAAATAGAACGAATACTACGCTAAAAACACGCAAAACTTATCGGGTTTGCTATAATAATCCGCCATCAGTTCAAATAAAAATCTCCTATATAAAATATATAACCTATATAGACTCTGTGTCCTGATTATAAAGTGGCGTGATGCAAAAATACTTACAGCATGACCTTTGCCCATCTAAGCCTCCAGGAAATCCCTGAAAAGAGCGTAATACTCATAGAAGAGGAGATAGGCTCAGTGGAGAGGATGTTCTTGCACCAGATACTCGCTGAAGCGGTTTCTTCCGGGAAAAAGGCGCTGTACCTTGCGGTCCACAGCAGCAAGGAAGACATACAAGGCGAAATAAAGCAATACGGATTCATAGACCCCAAGGCCGCTCTGGCTGCGAACGTGAGGATAGACGGCTACTTCAACGATCTTGCGGACATATCCGAGATCGCCCGGGAATACGACGTGTGCATAATCGATCCCTTCCCGTTCCTTGTAATGCATAAGGAAGACAGCTACATCGTTGAATTCCTGGGCGCGCTCAAAAAGCTATCCCGGAAAGAAGACATACGCTTTTTTCTTTCCATGGACGCGGGCGTGTCAAAGAAGACCACGGAAAGCATAGCGCGCGCCATCGCCGACGGAATAATACAATTCAAGGAACTAACCAACGGAAAAAAGATTGAGCGCTATGTGAACATCCCGAAGATGAAAGGCAAGGTCCCGCTGGAAGAACTGATACCTATCCTCCTAACGGAAAGCGGCATAGTCATAGACACAAGAGAAACAATCAGATAGAAAACATGGAAACACAAAGCAAGGAACGCGTATTATTCCTATGCACCCATAATTCAGCACGCTCGCAGATGGCCGAGGGCCTGATGAACGCATTATACGCGGATAATTTCGAGGCCTATAGCGCGGGCACCCATCCTACTGCGGTCAACCCCCATTCAGTAAAGGCGCTTGCAGAGCTCGGAATAGACCTATCAAAGAACCGGGCCAAAGACCTCAGCGCATACGCGGGCCAAAAATTTGACTACGTGATAACCGTATGCGACAACGCAAAAGAAGAATGCCCTTATTTCCCCGGCGCAAAAAAACAACTACACGTAAGCTTCGACGATCCCTCCGCGCTGAAAGGATCAGAGGAAGACATAATGCAGGGCTTTCGCAGGGTGCGAGACGAAATAAAGGACTGGATGAAAAAGGAATTCGATCAGGCCCCTAAATGACCTGTTAATCTCAATTGAGCCCTCGCTACAGTATGCTGCGTCGGGAGGGGGCGTCGATGACATGCGAACGACAAACGAACTGAATTTCTGTTTTTGAATAGCATCTAATCAAACATCTGAGAACACCCTATAATGAAAGGTGGCCATCTTTTTATAAAAAGATTTAATTAGATATTATCTCATTTATTAAGATGCATAGCTAATATTATTATTTGAGAGTGATATTATGAAATCTATTGAAATAAGTTGCCCATATTGCCACAGGGCCTTTCCAGTGGTGTTCGGCACAGAGGACAAAGAGGAAAACAAGAAAAACGCAAATGATAAAATGGATACAATTATTGAAGTGAGAATATCAGACTGCAAGGCAATTGAACCATTACCTGCGTATACGAACCAAAAAATAAAAACCATTGAGCGTGTGAAAGCGGAGGCCAATGTGAACGGGAGGAAAAGAGAATTCACGGTTTACAGAAATGAGGAAGAGGATGAATTTAAATGGCTCTATACAGTTAATGGAGTCACCCCAATGAATCGTCACAAATTGAAAGATTTTTGTATAGATGATAGGGGAATATACATCAAGGCATGGGGAGTTACACAGCAGCGAGCCGGGAGGCATAAATTTAGCGAAGAGGAAGCAACAGACCTGGCAAAGAGAACCGGTGGAAAAGCAGTTTATTCAGAGGAACAGAAAGGCTATAAAATTTACACCGACATAAAATACGGGCCTTTGCTGGAAAACGGCAAGGCAAATGAAGACCTGATCGCTAGGCTTATAAAATTGTGGCTGCACTGTTGGGAGGGTATATAAGATCGCATCATGGAGGTGCGACTCTCGCCCCATTTCGTTCTTTGTTTTTATATTTTTGGACTATAATCAACAAAGGGATAATGAGCTATATAGAAGTGCATTTTAACCATGCTATACAAAGTATAAGCTCAGGAATCGTTTTTAATATATGAAAAATACGCTTTTCGTCCTAGTTTGGATCATGGTATTTTTTGAGGCTGCTAGCCTCGCCTTTGCTGACGGATACGCCTTTAAAACCATCAGCGCCAGTGAAGTTACCTGCGGCATCCTAATTAATGGCAAATCTGTGTGTTGGGGTTATAATGAGTATGGACGATTGGGAAATAACGTCACAGGAACATATTGGTATTCCTATCCTGCAGAAGTTGCGGGTAATCATACATTTACGGACATAAAAGTAGGCTATAACAGTGCTTGTGGTATTCTTACTGATGGTTCAGTTTTATGTTGGGGGCGAAATAAAGAGTATGAACTAGGCGATGGCACAAGCGATGATAAGCCGTATCCTACGCCCGTAATTGGTGGATATAAATTCAAAAGCATAAGTGTTGGATACCAACATTCCTGCGGCATTCTTACTAACGGAAGCGCGGTATGCTGGGGTGCAAATCTTGAAGGACAGCTAGGGGATGGCACTATAATTAGTAGAAACACCCCTGTTTTTGTGGTTGGTAATTACAACTTTACTAAGATTGGGACGGGTGAACACCATTCTTGTGGTATTCTTTCAAACGGTACTGCAATGTGCTGGGGTGCAAATCTGGATGGACGTCTAGGAATTTCGAATTCTTATTATCTAAATAATATAGATTACATAACTGCTCCTGTAACGGTCTTGGGTGATTATAAATTTACTGAAATCAGCTTAGGAGGATTGCATACTTGCGCGATTCTAACCAACGGGAGTGCATTATGCTGGGGTTACAACGGAGATGGTGAACTTGGATGCGGAACAAATCATAACTATTATATTAGTCCCAACGCTGTTTATGGTAGTTATAATTTTACTTCTATAAGCCTTGGCGGATGGCATTCCTGCGGTCTTCTTAACGATGGCACCGCCCTTTGTTGGGGTTATAACAGTGACAGTGAAGTTGGTGATGATACCGCTATCGATCGCCTTGTACCCACTTATGTTCTAGGGGGGTATTCTTTTGCAGGAATAATTTCAGGTCGTTCTCATACTTGTGGCCTATTATATAACGGCAGTGCCCTTTGTTGGGGTGGCAACGGTGATAATCGGCTTGGGGACGGTACATACGTAAGAAATAGATATACCCCTGTTTATGTCATAGGGCCTTCGACAACATCAACTACGACTACTACAACCAGTTCAACGACAACCACTACGATCACTTCGTCTTCTTCAACGACTCAGATAACAACCAGCACAACTACAAGCACTACTACTCTTAATTGCGTCTTAAACGGGGACTTACCTCCTTGCGGAACAATAACCCTTGGTGAAGTAATTTCATCAATAAATATTTGGGCATCTGATCAGATGACCCTCCAAGACATTATAACTCTAATAACTGCGTGGGCATCTCCTGAAAACGGGACAACGGGGACGACTACAACCTCCACGTCTTCAACTACTTCTTCTACGACCACTACAACAACGACAAGTAGCACCTCTACGATCCAAGCAACTACTACGACAACTACATCCAGCACCACAACTTCTTCGACAACCCTCGATCCAACACACATAAACCTTGCATTCCACAAGCAGGCTAATTCCAGTATTAATCCTGAAACTGCTGAAGGAGCCGTTGATGGCGATATCACAACCTATGATGATAATCACAGATTTGCCATAAGAACACCAAATTACATAGGGCAATGGTGGGAAGTAGACTTAGGAGTAACACAAGAGATATCAAAAATCGCAATATATGCAAATCCGGGTAACACCAATGGTCCTTGGTTAAATTTCCCAACAAAGTGGCACATAGACTATTCGACGAATGGAAACAATTGGACACGACTAATCACGGAAACGAACAGTCCACTTGCATACGCTCTTAGCTACACCTTCACAAAAATAAACACACGATACTTTAAAATTACTGCTGATGAAACCAACAATGTAGATTGGTGGTACATGCAGGAATTCGAAGTCTACGATGAATAAAGGGACACTGAAATTATATATCCTTCAATAAAAAATGAGTATCCAAGGAAAACCGGCTGAGGACATATTTCGAAATTTCTTCCGTTGCACTAAGTTTAGCCCTCCCTTCTGTCGGAAAGATTAACACATTTTTTACGACTCGTTTGGCTGCGCCTCACTCGGCCCAAATTGACTCGCTGCGGCTCGTCAACTTCGTAAAAAATGGAACGTTAGGTAAAAAATTATCCTGCACTGTGTTCTATATACTCTTTATACTATCATTGGATTCTATACGCGAGTCTTTTATCCCTTGGTTTCCCGGTCTATTACTGAGTACTATCTGAAAAAGTACTCCTTGACACAAAGGGTGAGGCACACTCCTCACCCTACCCTCATCACAAAAGCGGTGTCTCCGCTTTTGAGAGCAATACTCCGGCTCCTGCCGGAGTATCTTATCCATTATTTCATCCGAAAACCTATCGGCCGCAGTCTCAGATCCCGGGGTGGGTGGGGCTGCGGCCCGGGCTTGGAACATTATTCGGGAGACTCGCAGGTTGAAAAAATTCCTTCATTGGGTGCTTATTTTCTTGTCAGAGGATGGTATAACAAGAACGCGCCTCGTCTGACAAAAGAATATTTGTTCTATATACGCACGTGTTTTAAGCCGCGCATCTTGTATCAAAGTAACGATGGACGCAATATTCCTGCATGAATACGTCGAAAACGGCATGGCTCCAAGGATCGTAAAATACGTCAGGCTCCGCGGGTTCGCAGGAGACTCATACGATACGAAAGGGTGCGTAAAATACGACGGAAAGACCATCCGCGTGGACACATATAATGCGGGGCTGACGGAAGCCATATCCGAAGAGATAGAGCGGGGATTCATGGGCTACGGCAATATGGCAGGCATTGTCGTATCGCCGCGATCCGGGGGCGAGGTCGTCCTGGACCAATTGAAATACCTGCTGAATACTCCTCTTCTGTCCGCATCGGATGTCATGAAGGGAAAGCCGCAGCTCGACAAAAGCAGGGTCATATACGGGGCAGAGATAGCGGTTCCTGCGACAAAATATGCATAGAATCTCTTTTTCTAAAGCAGTTGACAGCCAGCTAGTATATTTCTCTTCTAACCTATGCAATCGTAGTGGGCAGACAAGTTTTTCCCCATCTATATACTCCATATATTGTCTTTGGATTCTATACGCGAGTCTTTTATCCCTTGGTTTCCCGGTCTATTACTGAGTACTAGGCTGAAAAAGTACTCCATGACACAAAAAGCGGGGCACACTCCCCGCTTTACCTTCACCAATGTTTCGCCCGGAACCCTTTAGGGCCGTGGTGCCGTTACCACCACGGCCCGTAGCGCAATTCTTACACCTTTTGACACTTGACAATGAAAAAGATCGACGAAGCTATTACGCGGGTACCAATGCTGCTGATAATATTGGTTCTCATCCTGACCTTGTTCTGCCAGATAACCGGGCAGTAACCTGAAAAAACAATGTGGGTTGAATCAAGCCGTATCCTTCCGCGTAACCGGAACGGTCTACGGAGTCGACAGCGACAAGGCCTAAAGAACCTGCTTATAGAAACTCTATAAACTATATACTCGGAGGATAAATAGCCCTAGTCGCTCATTGTTTATCAGGCGGCTTATGAAAACAAAAACCATCAGTAAAAAAGTCGTGAATATTTTGGCCGGAGTTTTCTTTTTCTTCCCGGTGAATTTTTTGTGATAGCGCGTTAGTCTATTATCAGATCCTTTTTTGTATATTTGGCCTTCGGGTATTTCATGTCCAATGACTCGAGCTTATCGACTATTATCTGAGACACTGCGAGGTTGCGCAGCCATTTGTGCTCCGATGGTATAACATACCAGGGGCGTGCGATTTACTGCACTTGTTCAGCGCTTCCTCGTATGCCTCCATGTATCTGTCCCACAAAGCCCTTTCTTTCAGGTCTGCAGGATTCATCTTCCAGTTCTTCGTCGGATCGTTTATCCTTTCCAAGAGCCGCTTTTTCTGCTCTTCCCGGCTTATGTGCAAAAAGAATTTCAGTATTGTCGTTCCGTTCTCGGAAAGAGTTTTTTCGAATTTGTTTATCTGCTCGTATCTCTTTTCGATTACTGCCGCAGGGAGCGTCTTGTGTACTTTGGGCATGATCACATCCTCGTAGTGCGAGCGGTTGAATATGCCGAATTCGCCGGTCCTCGGGACTGCCGCTTCTATTCTCCACAGGAAGTCATGTTCGAGCTCCTCGGGCGTAGGGGCCTTGAATGAAGTCACTCTGCAGCCCTGGGGGTTCATTCCTCTCATCACATGCTGTATGGTGCTGTCTTTGCCTGCGGTATCCATGCCCTGCAGAACGATAAGAACGGCATGCTTGTTCTCTGCGTGCATGACGTGCTGCAGCCCGTACATCTTTTCGATGTTTTTTTCGAGTTCCTTCTTTGATCCGTCCTTTTCCGGCCTGCCGTCCGGCTCTACATAGTTACCTTTTAGCCTGGCCTTTTTTCCCGCTGCTACGAGCAGCCTTTTTGAATATTCTTTTGATTTCATGTCAATAAGGATTTATATTAGATGAGTTAAATATTCCTTGCAATGAGAAGAGCGGCCCGAAAACATCTTTCTAGGAAAAAAGAGCCCTATACCCTGAAATTGTTCTTCAAGGACATATTAGAAGTGACGCTTTTCTTTGCAGTCATACTGCTTGCGCTAAAGCTCATGCTCGGCGCGGACATGCCTGTGCCGTTAGCCGGAGTCGTCTCATGCAGCATGATACACGAGAACGATTATTTTTCAGGAGTGAGCTATTCTCTTGCTCGCTTCTTCCCTTCATTGCTGCCGGCGCCATGCACATACAACTACGGCGGGGAATGGCGTGCATGGATTGCGCAAAAGGCGCCCGCCCTTGACACC
>Ga0247841_10011162_pt1 | contig 12019 bp, 11 predicted proteins | sample LaCruzMarch2015__2_FD_192410 | JGI IMG/M metagenome (GOLD analysis project Ga0247841, IMG submission 192410) | Freshwater microbial communities from meromictic Lake La Cruz, Castile-La Mancha, Spain - LaCruzMarch2015_18m | ecosystem: Environmental > Aquatic > Freshwater > Lake | place: Spain...
AATATCTACGCCGGTATCGCCGCCATGGCGGTGCTGCCGTTTTCTCAGGATCAGATGACCCTCATGGCCATTTTTCTCCTGATCGCCCACAACCTGATTCAGGAGGGTATCGTTCAGGCCAAATCGGGCATTCATCCCCTGAAGGCGACCCTGTTTCGTATCGTCGCCGCGATCTTCACGGTGATCGCCGTCGCCCCTTTTTTCGATATAACCACAACAGTCATGGGAGCCACAGGCCCTTCCCTTGAAATACAGATGACGTTACTTGAAGCCATACAGGAATGGGCATTAACGACACTTAACCTCATGATCAAGATTTTTTTCATTATCATGGCGATTCTGACATTACTTGAAATTCTCAAGACCTTTGACCTGATTCACCCGATGGTGAGAATCCTCAATCCCATCCTGAAGCTCATGGGGTTGAATCAGAAGGTCGGCTTTCTGTGGCTCACGGCCGTCGTTTTTGGAGTGGCCTATGGCGGCGCGGTGATTGTGGAAGAGGTCAAGGCAGGTCACCTGACAAAGGAAGAGCTGGAAGAACTGCATGTTTCCATCGGGATCAATCACGCCCTGGTGGAGGACCCGAGTCTTTTCCTGTCTCTGGGACTCAGCCCCTTCTGGCTCTGGATTCCGCGGCTGATTGTGGCCATTCTGGCCGAACGATTGCTCACGCTCTGGCGCGTTTTAAGGAGGAAATAATGGGAGAAAAAATTGCCCAGGTTGATGCGTTCACGTACAGGCCGTTCAAAGGGAATCCGGCCGCCGTCTGTATTCTGTCCCGGGAGCGTGATACAGACTGGATGCAGAATGTGGCGCAGGAAATGAATCTGTCTGAGACAGCCTTTTTACTCAGGCAGGATGATGGTTACAATCTGCGGTGGTTTACGCCGGAAGTGGAGGTGGAACTTTGCGGGCATGCCACACTGGCCAGTGCCCATGTTCTGTGGGAAACGGGGTGTTTGGGTCTGGTGGCGGAGGCACGTTTTTTCACAAAAAGCGGGATGCTGACGGCGAATCTCCGGGACGGCTGGATTGAAATGAATTTCCCGGCTGAACCTGAAACAACCGCTTCCTTGCCCCCTGAACTCGAGAAAGCCCTGGGTGCCGGGTTCAAATACGTCGGGAAAAATCGCTTCGACTATCTGGTGGAGGTTGATTCTGAAGAAATCATCCGCAGAATATCTCCAGATTTTGCACTGCTCCGTACCATTCCGATGCGGGGCGTGATCGTCACGAGCCTTTCCGATTCAAAGGATTACGACTTTGTCTCTCGGTTCTTCGCCCCTCGGGTCGGTGTCAACGAAGACCCCGTCACCGGTTCCGCGCATTGCTGTCTGGCACCCTTCTGGGGAGCCCGTCTTGGAAAGAAAGAAATGATCGGATGTCAGGTCTCATCGAGAGGGGGGATTGTCAAGGTCCGTCCGTCTGGAGATCGTGTCTATATCGGCGGGCAGGCGGTGACGGTTTTGCGGGGGGAACTGGCTTAATTATTCTATTTTCCAGGTTGTGCCGGAAGATGTATCCTTTAGAACAACCTGCTTCTCAGACAGGATGCGCCGGATATCATCGGCCTTTTTCCAGTCCCTTACCTGCCGGGCAGCCCATCTTTCCTCGATCAGGCGGTCAATCTCATCCACATCCAGGCCGCGCTTTTCCGCCTCCCTGTCACGATCCTTTCTGAAATAATCATCGGGATCTTCGAGGAACAAGCCAAGGACATGTCCGGCTTCCCGAATATTCTTGTGCGCCATATCCAGGACGAAACACGCTTCGGCTGTTGCGGAAAACGTCTTATCTCCAAGATACCCGTTCACAAGCCGTGCTGTGTCAAATAGATGACCGATGGCCCTCGGGGTCGCAAAATCATCATCCATGGCATCCGTAAACCGTTCCGGCAGGGCCGTCAACCTGTCCGCGAGATCCCGGTCCGCCCCGGAAAGATGATCGACGGTTACCCCCGAAAAATCATCACATCCCGTAAAGATGCCCCCGATCGACTTCAGGGTGGAATAGAGCCGTTCCATGCTTGTTCTTGCCTCGGCGAGGGCGTCATCAGAAAAATCGACGGGGCTTTTATAATGGCTCTGAAGCATGAAAAGCCTCAAGACCTCGGGATGGTATCCGCCTAATATATCGCAGATGGTAAAGATATTGCCGAGGGATTTTGACATCTTCTCGCTGTTTATTCTGACAAAGCCGTTGTGGATCCAGTAATTGGCCAGGGGTTTTCCCGTCGCCCCTTCCGACTGGGCAATCTCGTTTTCATGGTGGGGAAAAATCAAGTCCTCTCCGCCTCCGTGAATGTCAAAGGTGCCACCCAGATAGTGCCGGCTCATGACGGAACACTCAATATGCCATCCGGGCCTGCCCCGGCCCCAGGGACTTTCCCACCAGGGCTCCCCTTCCTTGCTGGCCTTCCAGAGGGCAAAATCGAGGGGGTTTTTCTTTTTTTCACTGATATCCACCCGGGCTCCCGCCATCATGTCTTCGAGACTCCTGCCGGAAAGTTTCCCGTATCCCTCAAATCCCTCCACGGTATAATAAACGTCGCCATCGACCTCGTAGGCCAGCCCCTTGTCAAGAAGGATTCGGATCAGGTCAATCATGCCGTCGATGTGTTCCGTCGCCCTGGGAGCGACACCGGGTCTGGCCACGCCGAGGGCGTCCATGTCTTCATCATGCCGCTCGATATAAGTTTCCGATATTTCAGAGATGCTCTTCCCCTCAGCAGAGGCTTTGACAATGATCTTATCGTCCACGTCCGTGAAATTTTTTACATAGGTAACGTCGTAACCCCGGTAGCTGAAGTATCGGGTGATAACGTCAAAGACGATGGCCGAACGGGCATGACCCACGTGACAGACATCATACGCCGTGATCCCGCATACATAGATGCCGACCTTCCCCTCTTTGATGGGCTTGAAGGTTTCCTTTTTCTTCGTCAGGGTATTGTAGAACCTCAATGGCATCGAACCGATTCTCCCTTTACATACGAAAATACTTTATTGATTAAATGACGCAGAGCCGATTATGGAAACAATGGTATCATCTGAAGCCCTGCAACTTCGTCGAACCCGCACATGAGATTCATGTTCTGTATGGCCTGGCCGGACGCCCCTTTGATCAGATTGTCAATCGCAGATACGATAATAGCCCTTTTTGTCCTGCCGTCAACGGTCAATCCGATGTCGCAATAATTGGAACCGCGCACGGATGAGATATTGGGAAGCGTTCCCTCCCTGCAGATCCTGACAAATGGCTTGCCCCCGTAGAATGACCGGTAAAGATCGTTCATGTCCGCCGCAGTCACGTCTTTCTGAAGCGTCGCATACATGGTGCTCAGGATCCCCCTGCTGACGGGAAGCAGATGCGGCGTAAAAGAAATCCTGATGTCATGGCCTGCAAGGCATCCGAGCTCCTGCTCCATTTCCGGGGTGTGCCTGTGCTGGCCGACCTTATAAGCCTTGAAGCCCCCGTCAACCTCGCAGAAAAGGGTTCCAACCTGAGGTTCCCGCCCCGCACCGCTGACGCCTGATTTCGAATCCACAATGATGGACGCATTATCGATCCATTTTTCCGCAACCAGAGGAGCAAGGCCCAAGATGGCGCTGGTGGGATAACAGCCCGGATTGGCAATCAGTCCGGCCCGGCTTACAACATTCCCGTATAATTCCGGGAGGCCGTAAACAGCCTCTTTGATCATAAGCTTCGCGGTGTGTTCTCTGTACCACTGCTCGTAAATCCCCACATCCCGCAACCGGAAATCCGCACTGAGATCAATGACTTTCTTGCCGGCATTCAAAAACTCACCGGCCACCTGCATCGACACTCCATGGGGCAAGGCCAGAAAGACCACATCACAAACCTGCGCCACTTCACCGGGAGACGCATCCATGAAGGAGAGCCCGGTCAATCCTAAGAACACTGGATATACATCGGATACCGGCATACCCGCGTACCTTCTTGACGTGAGAGCGGTCACCCTGACTTCAGGATGGCACAAAAGAAGCCTGAGAAGTTCCTGGCCTGTGTAACCGCTCGCTCCATAGATGCCGATCTTGACCATACGTTTTCCTCTCTCAGATACAGGATTCCGGGTTCAGGCCCGGAATGATATTTTTGCAACAGATACTACCAGATTGTCTTACAAAAAAAAAGGGGGCAATGAAGCCCCCCTCAGCAATTCTATCTTTTCGAAAACTGGAAGCGTTTCCTGGCTCCCGGTTGGCCGTATTTCTTTCTTTCCTTGATGCGGGAGTCTCTGGTTAAGAATCCCGCCTTTTTCAGCACCGACCTTAATTCCGAATCATACTCCACAAGAGCTTTGGTGATACCATGTTTAACGGCGCCCGCCTGCCCGGCCATACCGCCACCGTTTACATTCACGTAGAAATCAAATCTATTTCTTGCTCCCACCATTTCGAGAGGTTGCATGATGAGCATTTTCAGGCTGTCCCTCGTAAAATAGTCATCAAAATTCCTTTTGTTGATGATGAGGTTTCCACCGCCTTCCTTCATATACACCCTGGCGGTCGCACATTTCCTCTTTCCTGTGGCATAAAAGCGTTTTTCCGTCATAACAACTGTCTCCAGATTGGAAGATTACTCTACGAGATGTTTGAAAAATGTGTTCTGCGAAGCGAAGATTTTTCGTGAAAAAGATTCTGAGCAGAGCGGAATGCATTTTTCAAAGGTCATCTCAACATGAATGATATTTGTGTATAACCCTCATTTTACAATGTCAACGTCTGAGGACACTGAGCCTCGTGACAATGATCGCTGCCGGCATATATCTTCAGCTTCTTTAACATTTTTCTTCCCAGAGAGTTTTTGGGCAGCATTCCTTTTACCGCAAATTGCAATACCCTCTCCGGATGGTCAATCAGCAATTTCCCTGCACAGGTTTCTTTAAGACCTCCGGGATAACCGGAATAACGATAATAAATCTTGTCTGTCAGTTTTTTGCCTGTAAGCATGATTTTTTCCGCATTGACTACAATCACGAAATCCCCCGTATCGACGTACGGCGTGTAAACTGGCTTATGTTTACCACGCAGACGCCTGGCAATCTCACTGGCAAGCCTTCCCAAAACCTGACCCTCGGCGTCTACAAGATACCATTTTCTGTCAATGCTTTCTTTTTTTGCATTAAATGTTTTCATAAAATCACCCGGCACACCTGGAATGTAAAAAGAGTGAGTACGCAATTTCATGATTTTTGTCAAGGAAAAACCTGATATGAATCTTCTTTTTTTTCCGGGGCTCTGTTACCATGACCCAACATTGCCAAAACCATAGAGAGAAAAGGCAACCGTATATCTTCTGTCGTTCTCCGTTTCTGAATATTTAATTTCAACGCCCCAGCATTGTTTGTGATAAACGAGGCCATAGGTGTTCTCAAGTGTTTTCTTGTCAAGTTCGTTCCTTCTCAGCAGATACGTCAGATCAAAAGACTTGGAGACCACAGCTTTAAGCGACAGGTTTATTTCTTCAAGAGGAGACTGGGCGTATTGATAAGATGAAAAAGGCGACATTGGAACAAAGGGGTTGATTTCTCCAGGAGAAGAGCGGGCGTACCGATACCCCACAGTGGCGGAATCTCCCCGCCAGTCACTCAGGTTCAGATCATAATTGGTCTTCTTCCATTCTCCCGAATAAACGCTGACCTTGTTTCTTGCTGAAAAAGAAAAATACTGGATGGGGGTGACATCAAGTTCCATGTCGATATCACCAAAGGGTCTTTTGTCCCCGGGAGGCGCAACATCACCCCTTGCGGCCTCTTTGATATCATAGGTCTGGGAAATCTTAAACCGCAGAAACTCCATGTAACTCTTCTCATTTTTCTTTTCTTTTAATTTTGCCACGATCGTATTGGTCAGGGCCAACGTTACCGTATGCTGTTCAGGGACTTTTGTTACATAATCAGGGATATCATTCTGACCGGTAGAAGGAATATACGTGTACGTTAATTCCGGTTTGATGCCATGCCTTAATTTATCGACTCTCTGACCATCCACAGCATATACCTTGTGAATTTCAGTCGAGAGGGTCGCACCGGCATTGTACATTAACCGGCTGCCATGTTTGCCCTGATCATTATCCACGGTGTCATCACGATCCCAGAGCGTTCCCTTGAAAGCCACCTGAGGCGTTAGCTGGAAATAATCACCCACTTTAAGGGGAAGGGAGAAGACAGGCTGAAAATCATAAAGATGGCCCCTTTGCCCTTCTGATCTGTAATAGTAGTCGTAGACAGCGCCAAATTCGAGATGCACCGGGGTTCCGAAAAGAGACCGCCTTGAACCTGCAAGTGTAATTTCAGGATATTTCTGAAGGGTTAAATGATTCGATGGACTTGCAAAGTCATCGGTACTCCGAAGCAGAGCCGTCAGGTTATACATTGACCAGCTCTTGACTATACGGGCTGTCGAATCAAGGGAGCCGAGGGACTCATTACCCACAAAAGAAACCTTCTTAAATCGTTCCTTTTCATTCAAAGAATAACTATCAAGATAGTAGTTGCTTGAAGTAAAATCTCTGAAGTACCAGCTGTCAGAAACCCTTGAGATATCGGTTCTCAGATAGAATGAAGGGCTGAACGCGGTTTCATGATTGAGATAGAATGACCATCTCTTCTGGTCCGACTGCCAGTTTCTGCTTATCCCTCCCGCTGTTTCCGTTATGCGACCCGTATCGTTCATGAAGTCAGCATAGAATGTTCCGAATGAATCTTTGTCGAAGAAATATCTAAATTCCACACCCTCTTTGAATCCCCTTTTCTCCATATAGCGCTGATAAAATGTCGCATCCGTATCCTCTGATATTGCCCAGAAAAAGGGAAGCTCAATATCCATGCCTAACTTATTCTGGGAATAGCTCAGACGAGGAAAAAGAAAACCTGATTGCCGGTTTGTCTTTGCAGGGAAAATCATATAGGGTGTGTAGAAAATGGGAATATCTTTTATGAAGAACTTCCCATCTTTCAAGGTACCATAACCATCGATGGTGACGTTTATTTCTCTGCCCGCCAGATGCCAGTCGGGCGAATCTCCATCACAGGTTGTGGCTGTGGCATCCATAACATGATACGTCGCCACCCCCTTTTTCATAATTTTCGATCCTTTTATATAGAAATGATTCTTTTCAAGAAACATGTTGCCTTCGTAAGCGATACCCGTCTTCGTTTCAATATTAAACCTTACCTTTTCCCCTTCGAGCAGATCATCTTCACTCAGGATCATGACATTTCCCTCCGCAGAAGCATCGTTCGTTTTCCGGTTCAGGGTCACGGAATCTGCCATCAAAAAGCCCTTTGAAAAGCTTATAACAGCGTCTCCTTTCGCGTGAAACATGTCTTCCTGTCTGTCATAGGCGATGCTGTCGGCATCGATGGTCACCGGTCCTTTGGAAAGGTTGGCTTCTGCGGCCATCAGGTTTTGGGCCGTCATGAAAAGAAGGAAAAAAATACCAAAAGGGATGAATAATTTTGATAACATGAATCAAAGTACCGGTGTAAGAATAAATGCCTGTTTAATTTCTCCTACAAGATACAAAGAACCGGTTACACAGATGAGATCATTCAGACCCGCGAGGGAAATAGCCCTTTCCAGAGCATCGAGAGAATTTTCAATAACCTCTATTCCCTGCCAGGTGTATCGCGACGCAACAGGCTCGATTTTACCGGGCGGCATTGCCCTGTCCGTTTGCGGTCTTGTAATGATCAGATGATCCGCCAAGGGAACAATCCTTCTCAACATGCTTCCATAATCCTTGTCATTGAGGACACCAAAAATCAGGATGAGACGCTTATATTCAAATTCCGATTTCAGCGCCCCGCAAAGAGCTGAAATTCCTGCAGGATTATGGGCGCCGTCCACAATAATCGTGGGATCACGCTGAAGAATCTCCAAACGCCCCTCCCACCGAGTATTCCGGAGACCCCTGGCAATGGTCCCGCCGTCAATATCAAAGCCTTTCCCCCTCATGGACTCTATGGCGCCGATAGCAAGAGCAGCATTCTCAATCTGATGTCTTCCCATAAGAGGACAGATTAGATCCCTGTATCCTTCTCCCAAACCTCTGTAAGAAAAGGTTCCATTGCGTTTTATCTCGATTTTCATGTCCCGTCCAAGCCTGAGAAGCGTCGCACCTCTCTGAAGACAAATATCTTCCAGAACATTGATAACCCGCTTCTGTTTTGCTGCAGTGATGCACACACCTCTTTTTTTAACGATACCGCCCTTTTCACGGGCAATCGCTTCCAGAGAATTCCCCAGATATGTCCTGTGGTCAAGAGAAATATTCGACACGACAGAAACATACGGTTTCACCACGTTCGTCGCATCGAGTCTCCCCCCCATTCCGACTTCTAAAACGGCCACATGGATACGGACCCTGCAGAAATGGAGAAAAGCCGCAGCGGTGAGACATTCAAAGTAGGTTATATCCTCACGAACCTCTTTTCGTACATCCTCCACACATGATGCCATTTCCTCCCGGGTGATCATCCGGCCATTCACTCTGATCCGTTCCCGAATATCCGTCAGGTGAGGAGAGGTATAAAGGCCAACCCTGAAACCTCCTTTTTCCAGGATCGATGCCACCATGGCCGCAATGGACCCTTTTCCGTTGGTTCCACCGATTAAGACGGTTCCATACGTTTCATGGGGATTATTCAGGCGATCAAGAAGTCGGGATACTGGGCCAAGTCCAAGACGAATATTGAGACTGTTCAGGCCATAAAGATATTCAAGGGGATCCTGCATTTAATTCATACGTTGTCGATCACAGGTCTTTTAGTGAAGATTAGAAACGGATGATCTGACCGTCCTTGAGAATATGGATATTTCTGTCTTCTATCAGGGCAATCTCTCTCTGAATGGATTGTTCATAGCGGAGCTTCATATGATAAAGATAAATATCAGGATTGTGGGTGTTCATTTTCTTCAATTCCTGCTCCAGCGTTGAAGGCGTCAGGTGCCCTGTCACATCCGCGACTTCCATCATACCGTCGGGAAGCGACGTTTCAATAAATATCGCTTTTAAATTTTTTATACTGTTGGCAACTTCCCAGATTTTTTCCGTTGGGCCCGTATCACCAACGAAGATAACGGATCCTTCCCCCGCTTCGATAATGTATCCAACCGTTTCAACGACATGATCAACAAGGATGGGAGTTACATCAAAATCATCCAATCTCAGCTTTTCACCGGGACTGATGGCTACAAATTTTAAAACCGGATTTTCGGGACTGGGAAGTGTTGAAAAGTCCGGCCATATCGTTCCGTTAAAAAGATGGGCCCTCAGAGCATTTATGATATAGGGGGTTCCGTAAACCATGAGGGGACGATCCTTCTGAAGATAACAGATATTGTCTGAAAGAAATATGATATCCTTGACATGGTCAAGATGTGCGTGAGTTACAAGGATATAATCGATATTACACTGTTCTTCCATTGTAAGTAACGTTGTGATCGTACCTGCGTCGACCAGTATATTACCGTTTAATAAAAAACTGGTCGTGTTACACCCGGGCATCTGTGATCCATGACAACCCAGCACCCTGATATTCACCCTGCCCTGTCCTCCCAATCTGGTATTTGCAACTGTCGACACCGCTAAAAAAAGCCATGGAGCATCATCACAAGAACCTAATCCATGGCCTCTCCAGTGTGACTGAAAAGAAATTATTCCGGTATAACCTTAAAAACCTCATCACCGGGACGAACACGATCAGGCACCTTAACACCGATATAGTCACCGGGAACGGCTTTTCCAACTTTTTGATTATTGATTTCCATGGATTCAATTGTGTCTGTCAGTTCCGTTGTATGCCCTGTAACTTTGATCATATCTCCCACGTTTAACTCACCATCTGTAATCTTGATTGCAGCAACACACGGCTTAGCAAAAAATTTTACCACTTCACCCACTTTTTTTTCCGCCATGACGAACCCTCCTTCCCTCACAGCTAAATTGAGAAAGAACCAATATCTCCATACCGGGTATGAAGTATATCTTTTTTTATAAAAAAACAAGAAAAAACAGGATAAAAAAAACAGGGATCTTGAATATCCCTGCTCTTTGCGTTTTTGGAAACACTGCCTGTTGAAGTGATTCTCTCTATTTACGTGGCTTAAGCTTTGCTTTAGGCTGTTCCTGAGTTGCCTCCCGGATGAATTCGATGATAGACATGGGAGCATTGTCACCGATGCGATGACCCATTTTGACTATTCTTGTGTAACCTCCATTCCAGTCACGATAACGGGCCGATAGCTCATCAAAAAGTTTGGCGACAACATCTTTTTCTCTGATAAAGGCTACCGCCTGTCTCCGCGCATGGAGGTCGCCTCTTTTCCCCAAGGTAACCATCTTTTCTGCGACCTTCTTCAACTCTTTTGCCTTGACATCTGTCGTTTTGACCTTCTCATATTTTAAAAAGGAAGTAACCATATTCCTCAGCATGGCTATTCTGTGGCTTGACGTTCTCCCAAGTTTTTTCCCGGATTTGCCGTGACGCATCTATTGTATTCCTTTCCAGTTAATCTGTTGTCCCCTTATTCCGACGGAACTTCAGGGTCCTCATCCTTCTTTTCTTCCTTATTCAACGACGGGATATCGAGCTTCATGCCGAAAGAGAGACCCATTTCTGCGAGGATCTCCTTTATCTCATTTAGAGATTTTCTGCCGAAATTCTTTGTCTTCAGCATCTCTGTCTCTGTTTTCTGTACAAGCTCTCCTATGAGATTAATCCCGGCATTCTTAAGACAATTGGCCGATCGGACGGAAAGTTCGAGATCATCCACATGTCGGCGAAGGTTCTCGTTAACACTTTCCTTTTCCTCCACTTCGACGTGTTGTTCCTCCTCATCAACCTCATCAAAGTTGATAAATATATCCAATTGTCCTTTCAAAATCTTTGCGGCAAAAGCGAGAGCGTCTTCTGGAAAAACACTCCCATCCGTCCATACTTCCATTACAAGCCTGTCATAATCAGCAATCTGACCAACCCTTGCATGGGTAACGGTATAATTGACCTTTTTGATGGACGAAAAAACCGCATCCATATTAATCGTCCCCTCAGGCTGATCCAAAGCACGTTCGCTCTTTGCAGGCACATACCCCTTTCCTGTCTTGACAACCATTTCCATTTTCAAGCGATGCTTGCTTGAAAGAGTCGCGATGTAATGATCCGGATTGAGTATTTCAACCGTTCCATCCGTAACAATATCTGACGCCGTAATGGTTCCCTCTTTTGATGCATCAATATTAATTGTCCTCGGGCCGTCCTGATGGAGCTTCAGACGAACCCCCTTCAGGTTGAGGATAATATCGGTCACATCCTCTTTAACGCCCGGAACTGTCGAATATTCATGAAGAACCCCATCTATTTTTACGGAAACGATGGCCGCTCCCTGTATGGACGACAGCAATACCCTTCTGAGGGCGTTGCCAAGGGTAATACCGAATCCTCTCTCCAGAGGTTGACATGTGAATTCACCATAAAATCTTGTATGGGTGCTTTCATCAACTTCGATTCGCTTCGGTCGTATTAAACTGCGCCAGCTCCTTTGCATATTTCCAATTCCCCACCCTTCGGGCATACTGTAAATAGTTATCGTGTTACTTTGAATAAAGCTCAACAATCAACTGCTCCTGGATCGGCATGGTTAACTCTTCTCGAGAGGGCACTGTCTTGACAACTCCTCTGAAATGATCCTTATCCAATTCCAGCCACTGCGGCACACCACGCCTGGCTACTGTTTCCATAGCATCCAGTATCCGTTCAACTTTCCTGCTCTTTTCCCGCACCATGATTTCACTGCCGATGTTTACCATGTAGGAAGGAATATTCACTGCCTTCCCATTTACCGAGAAATGGTTGTGTCTCACAAGCTGTCTTGCCTCAGTCCTTGAACTGGCAAAACCCATACGGAACACCATATTGTCAAGACGTCTCTCCAGGAATAGCAACAGATTGGTCCCCGTAATCCCTTTTTGTCTGTCCGCCTTTTCA
>Ga0247841_10011163_pt1 | contig 12016 bp, 8 predicted proteins | sample LaCruzMarch2015__2_FD_192410 | JGI IMG/M metagenome (GOLD analysis project Ga0247841, IMG submission 192410) | Freshwater microbial communities from meromictic Lake La Cruz, Castile-La Mancha, Spain - LaCruzMarch2015_18m | ecosystem: Environmental > Aquatic > Freshwater > Lake | place: Spain...
ATTACATACTTCTTTATTTTCTCTACCTTCATCTTTACATTCAATCCATATTCCATTTCCATATTTATTTGAAAGTTCTTCTATTGTGCATATATCAAATACATTATTTTTACGAACATATATTGGCGTATAATTAGCTACACTATCTCCGTAGACATATTCGGCTTTTGATTTTATTAAACCATACTTACTTTCATAAGTATAATCACCATAACATTCTTCAACAACCTGTTTCGCATAAGTTAATAACAATCTTCCTATTGCTGTTGTTGAAGCTGCAACATCAAGTTCGCAAAATGTACTTGTTTTTGCTCCACATTGTCCATACAATGAGTTAGCTGTAACTTTATATGCTAATTGTCTTTTATCATATACATTTTTCATAAAATCATCCGTTTGTAATTCAATTAACTTTTTTGTTGATTTTCTTGCTTTTAATAATTCTTCTAAAATTGAAGGCATTATTGCTTTTCTATTATTTGGATATTGTGCATATCTACACACTTTATATCCATTAACTATTTTTTCTGCTTTTGCTTTTGGAGTTTTTCTTGTATATCTATATGTATCAAATCTTATATCTACATATTCATAGTCTTTTAAATTATCATAAATAAAATTACCATCATAATCCTTTTCACCTATTTCATTTTCTAATGAACCTTCTAAATTATATTCTTTTACCCATACTTTACTTGAAGCACATAGATTTTCACTTATCATTGATGATGGATATAAAGAACTAAAATCTCCAACAGGAATAGGTTGATCTAAATACAAATCACACTTCGGTTCTAAAACAATTGCTCCTTCAAATCCAACTTCATTTGAACCTCTATTTAAAACCGGCATTAATACTCCCATTTCTTTACATTTTTTTGATACATAACTTGTTAATTTAATCCCTTGTCCTCTAAATATTATAAAATTTATTGGAACACTACAAATATTTGACATCTCAATTAATCCTGTTAATATATCTATCTTATTTAAAAGATAATGTAATAAATTACAATCTTGAATACAATATTTCGCAATTATAAATCTTGAACTTGATGATGAATTAGGACCATTTGTCATATTGAATATGTCTTTTGGTGATACATCATCTTTCGCTAAACACCATCTTAATTTTTTTGTTTTATCAGGTTCTATTCGACCTATAATTTTAAAATATTTTTCTTCCTTATTTATTTCTATTACTTGCAACTTTTCTCCTTTATTGTAATATTCTGTTGAAAATCCTATCTCTTCAAAATGAATATATGAACCTTCATTTAATCCCGTAAAATTATTTGTATAAACTATTGTTTCTGTTTCTTCATTCAAATATTCTATATTTTTAACATAATCACCTATAAAATAACCTGACACATAATCCAATTTATATGAAGATAAATTTTCTTCTCTTCTAAAATAATTATATAAATCTATTTGTATTCGCCCATTCATTTTTATGTATTTTAATTCATGAGTTCCACTTGCTATATTTATTGTTAATTCTTCTAACTTATATGTACCATTTTTTATTGTAGCACATATTTCATCTTTATTTCGTGATAATTTTAAAAACTCATCTACACAATTACATTCTTCAGCACGATGAAACATAAAAGTATAATCAAAACCAAATATATTATACCCAACTATTATATCTGGATCTTCTCTTTGAATCAAATTTCTCCAAGCTAATAATACTTCTTTTTCTGTATTATAACTTTCTATCTCAATATTATTATTCGATAAGTTATCACAAGTATTTAAAACTATACAATTATTTTTATATGGTTCTTTATCTCCGTAATTCATAAATGTTGAACCTATAAATGTTACCTTATCTCCTTCTAAACTTGGAAGCATATTACTCAATAAAATATTCAATTCATTTATTTTATATTCTCTTTCTAAGAAACCATCCATTATTAAATCAATTATTGTATTTATTTTTTCTTTATTTTGCTTCGCTGTTACTTTTTTATTTTCATCTTTTGTTTTTTTTATTACTTTTGTTTTTCTTTTTTTATTTTCAATCATTTCTTCATCTTCTTCTTCATATTCTTCATCTATATTTTCACTATCTTCATTATCTTCATTTTCCGCATTTTCTTCATTCATCTTTTCAAACATTTTTTCAATATTTATATTTTCATTATTTTCATTTATTTCTTTTTTTATATATTCAAAATTATCATTTATTAATTTATTTATTTTCATTTTTAAATAATTTATATCTATTCTATTTTTTGTATAAACCATTTCAATTCCATCTATTTTTTCCGTAAACCCAAAAGAACTTAATATTATTTCATTCAATAACTCATTATACATATCTTTATTATATTTTTTAATGCTTCTTTTCTCCTTCTCATCAAGCTTTATAAAATAATCAATTATGTTTTGAGATAATTTTTTATAACTTTTTTTTGGAATCGGAAAATCTCCATGAGAACTACTCGCTTCTATATCAAAACTACATATTTTGTAAGAAACACGTGTTTCCTTATTATTTAAAGGTATAATTTCTTTATAATCAATTGTGTATTCATAAAAACAATTTGTTTTTTTATCAACTACTTTTCTTGCTTTTGATAAAGGAATATCTATCCAACCTGATGGACTTATTTCTTTTATATGGAAAAATCTTAATAATGGTGGAATATTTGACTCATATAAATATATATTTGTATTTTGATACAAATAACCTCTATTATCTAATACTTTATCTCCATATTTATTTGTGAAATACCATAAACTTTTTACTTTATTAAATGTCTGTATATTATTAAATGAAATAAATATAAAATTATGTTTCATTCCGCAATCAAATCCATATAACTTTTTTCTTTTTATTATTTGACTTCTATTAAAACTATTCACATAATAATTTCCAACTTTTTGTTTTAAATGGTCTATAAAATTATTTTTTTTTCTTTCATCCCATTTTTCATCCACTTTCAAAAAGAAATATGGTTTAAAATCCGTTACCATCAAAGATATTGTATTTTTATTTTCATCTAATCCAAATATTTGAATTGTAAAATTTGTATTATCAATATTACTTTTATTATTATTTTCTTCTTCTTCATCAATTTCAATATCTTCATCAACAATATTTGATACATTAAAGTCAATCAAACGAATACTTAACATTTTTTATTATATTGTTATTCATAAGATATATTTAATATATTTCATTTTTTTTATTAATTCATACATTATTTAATAAAAAAAATTGAATTAAATATTTATCATATTATTACATAATAACAAAAATTATGTTAAACAAATTTCGATACTATCAAGAAGAAGCAAACTTATCCATCTGTAATAATCTTTTACATAATGATAAATGTATCATTAAAATGTTTTGCGGAACTGGAAAATCATTACTTATGAGAAAATGTGATATTATTTCAAATAAACAATTAGTTGTTTTTGTTTTTCCTTCTCTTTCTTTAATCGAACAATTTTATGACACATATTTATGTGATTTTCAAAAAAAAAATATTTTAAAAATATCTTCAGAAAGCGAATCAACAACTAATCCCACTAAAATACAAAAATTTTTATCCAAACTATCTAAGAAAATTATATGTATTACCTATCAAAGTTATAATGTATTAATTGAAAACTTAAATGACAAAAAAATAGATATTTGTATTTATGATGAAGCTCACCATGCTGTTGGACAAACATATCAAAAACTTATCTTTGAAAATAAATTCTGTTTAAAACAATTATTCTTTACTGCTACTCCTAAAAACTCTAATGGTATTGTTATGTATAGTAAAGATAATAATGCTATTAATATGTGTGGTGATTTAGTTTATGACTATTCTTATTTACGAGGAAGTTTAGAAGGATATTTAAATCCATTTGATTTAATGATTGATTTATATACTGAAAATACAAATAAATCTATTTATGAAGCTATTGCTCGTTGTATTTTAACTACTAAAAATAATAGAGTTTTAACTTTTCATAGCGATGTTAATACTGATAGAAATACTTCTGTTATTAATTTTGTTAATAATTCTAATTTTGAAACTATTTTCAATAACATTCAACAAAAAGAATTTCCTGAAATGTTTCAATATTTTAAAAAAATTAATATTCTTTCTTTGGATGCTTCTATTAACATGAAAACACGAAAACAAATACTTGAAGATTTTGATAATACTTCTAATGAAGATATATTTATTATTTGCTCTTGTGAAACAATTGGTGAAGGTATTGATACAAAAAACGCTAATATGTGTGTTTTTGTTGATCCTAAAACTTCTTATGTTAAAATCATTCAAAATATTGGACGAATTGTTAGAAAAGTTTTTAATGAAAATAAACCCAATTCTTCTGTTCTTATTCCTTGCTATGTCGATAAAAGTAAATATGAAGGCTGTAAAGACGACCCTGTTAAATGTGATGAAATCATAAGACAAGAAATGAAATCTAATAATGGTGATTTTAATGATGTTTTAAATGTTATTTCTGCTTTAAAACAAGAAGACGAAGATTTATATGATTTATTATTAAATTATTCAAACAAATATTCTTTTCAAGAAATAGAAACTAACTTAAATAATCAAAATTATGAAATCCTTGAAAATGATGATTTAAATGGTGATTTATTACTTTCATTAGAATATTTATTAAATGAAAATGAAAATGAAAAGAACATTGAATTAGATTTTGAAAATTATGAAGATTGTGATAATGATGAAGAAATTATTGAAATGGTTGCCGAAGAAAATAATGTTTGTATTGAAATACATTCTAATTCATTAGAAAATCCCATTAAATATTATAATTGTGAAAATAAAGAAAATGGAATTATTCGCCTTTTTAAAAATGATGAAAACGAAGATAATGAGGATGAAGGTCTATATAAATGTATTATTCGTAAAAATAATTTAAAACGAATAAATAAAGATGCTATTCATTTTCCAAACAAAAATAATAAATTCAAATTAAATATTCATTCAAATAGTGATATTCAAGTTTTGTGGAATATTAAAAATGATTTAGATTTAATAGATAAAATTTCAAGTTGTGTTATTGATTGTCAAGTTATCGATAAATGGTTAGATAATTTAGAAAAGTTGAAAAGTTTTATTGATTTAAATAAAAAAACACCAACCTATAGTTCAAAAAATAAAGAAGAAAAACCTATTGGTAAATGGTTCGACCATCAAAAACAAAATTATAAAAATAATAAAAATTTTATGAAATATGAAAATAAAAAAAAATTATGGGAAGATTTCTTAGAAGAATACAAAGAATATTATATAAGCAATCAAGAAAAATGGTATAATAATTTTGAAAATTTAAAAAGTTTTATTGATTTACATAAAAAACGACCAAGTTCAAAATCAAAAAAAGAAGAGGAAGAAGTTTTAGGTATTTGGTTAACAACACAAAAACGAAATTATAAAAATAATGAAAAATCAATGAAAGATGAAGATAAAAAAACTTTATTTAAAGATTTCTTAGAAGAATACCAAGACTATTTTATTGGTGATGAAGAAAAATGGTATAATAATTTAGAAAAGTTAAAAAGTTTTATTCATTTACATAAAAAACGACCAAATTCATTATCAAAAAACGAAGAAGAAAAACTTATAGGGAGATGGTTAGTTAATCAAACAAAAAATTATAAAAATAATTTTGAAGGGATGAAAGATGTAAATAGAAGACAATTATGGGAAGAGTTTATTGAAAAATATAAAGAATATTTTATTAGTGATGAAAAAAAATGGCAAAATGATTTTAAAAACTTGAAAAAATTTATTGATTTACATAAAAAAACACCAAATTATAATTCAAAAAATAAAAATGAAAAATATTTGGGTCGATGGTTAGGAACACAAAAACAAAATTATAAAAATAATAAATTTTCAATGGAAGATGAAGATAAAAAAACTTTATTTAAAGATTTCTTAGAAGAATACCAAGACTATTTTATTAGTGATGAAGAAAAATGGTATAATAATTTAGAAAAGTTAAAAAGTTTTATTCATTTACATAAAAAACGACCAAATTCATTATCAAAAAACGAAGAAGAAAAACTTATAGGGAGATGGTTAGATAATCAAAAAAAAAATTATAAAAATAATGAAAATTCTATGAAAGATGAAAATAGAAGACAATTATGGAGAGATTTCTTAGAAGAATATCAAGACTATTTTATTAGTGATGAAGAAAAATGGTATAATAATTTTGAAAATTTAAAAAATTTTATTGATTTACATAAAAAACGACCAAATTCATTATCAAAAAACGAAGAAGAAAAACTTATAGGGAGATGGTTAGTTAATCAAACAAAAAATTATAATGATAATAATTTTTCAATGAAAGATGTAAATAGAAGACAATTATGGGAAGATTTTATGGAAGAATATCAAGAGTATTTAATGAGTGATGATGAAATATGGTTAAATAAATTAGAAAAGTTAAAAAGTTTTATTCATTTACATAAAAAACGACCAACATGTCATTCAAATAATAAAGAAGAAAAAGGTTTAGGTCATTGGTTAATTCGTGAAACAATAAATTATAAAAATAATGAAAATTCAATGAAAGATGAAAATATAAGACAATTATGGGAAGAGTTTATTGAAAAATATAAAGAGTATTCAATGAGTAATGAAGAAAAATGGTATAATAATTTTGAAAATTTAAAAAGTTTTATTGATTTACACAAAAAACGTCCAAGTTCGAAATCAAAAAATGAAGAGGAAGAAGTTTTAGGTATTTGGTTAACAACACAAAAACGAAATTATAAAAATAATGAAAAATCAATGAAAGATGAAGATAAAAAAACTTTATTTAAAGATTTCTTAGAAGAATATCAAGAGTATTTAATGAGTGATGAAGAAAAATGGTATAATAATTTTGAAAATTTAAAAAAATTTATTAATTTAAATAAACGACCACCAAATAACTCTAAGTGTAATAAAAATAAAGAAGAAAAACTTATGGGTAAATGGTTCGACCATCAAAAACAAAATTATAAAAATAATAAATTTTCAATGAAAGATGAAAACAGAAGACAAATATGGAAAGAATTCTTTGAAGAATACAAAGAATATTTTAATAACAATAATAATGAAAAAGTAAGTGAAACATCATCAATAAAAGATGAAGAAAGTGATGAAGAAGAAGAAATAATAATAAAAGTTAAAAAACCTGTAATAAAAAATATGGATTTAAATAAAGGTTCAATTTTGAAATCATCAACAACCAATTCTAAGAAATCTAAGAATAAGAAAGAAAGAGTAAAAACAGAAATATCAATATTACATCAAAGATATAAAACATTAACATCAAATAATTTACATAATGAGTTTAAAAATGATGAAAAATTATGGATAAATTATCATAAAATAGCAGAAGAAAATGAAAAAACATTTCCTGAAAATGAAATACCGAGAAATAAAATAATAGAAGAGTTAGAAAAAATAAAAACAAAAAGAACAAAAAAAGTTATTGATATGGGTTGCGGAAAAGCATATATATCAAAACATTTTGAGAATGATATAAGATTTGACTTTATAAATTATGACCATATATCAATAAATGATAAAATAATAAGTTGTGATATTTCAAAACTTCCATTAGAAGATGATAGTATTGAAATTTGTATATTATGTTTATCAATGTGGGGTTCAAATTGTAAAGAATATATAAAAGAAGCAGAACGAATTTTAGAAAGTAATGGAAAGTTATATATTATAGAACCAACAAAAAGATGGAGTAATAAAGATGAAAATGGAATAATAATACAAGAAGGGGAAAAATTAAAAGAATTATTGGAAGAAAATAGGTTTCAAATAATGAAAGAAGAAATAAAAAAGTTTGTATTTTATGAATGCATAAAGAATTAAATCACACACCATGATCAATATAAGTTTGTGCATTATCACTGAAACCTGGTCGTTGTCTTCCAAATGTTTTTGTAAATAAATACCATTTATCTTTCAGTTGTAATTTATCCCAACATTTATCATTTGCATATAACCAGTGCATACCTGTACTTTCTAAAAGAGGAACATTTTCTTCATAAAGTTGAATTAATGTATCATAATAGTGTTGATTAACAATATAAGCAGAAGCACTAGTTGAATGTGTTGTTCTTTTAATAAATGGATAATTTTCTATGTCTTCAATTTTGTATGTAGCATTAACTAAGAAACAAACATCAAAATCAATATTATTATCAAATAAATTAGATAATTCTTCTTCAACTTTTTCTTTTGAAATAAGAAAAACAAAATCGTCTTCAAATATTAAAACATTTTTATATTTTCTTTCTCTTGCTATTTTTAAAACTTCAAGATGACTCATTAAACAACCCAAAATTCCCATACTTTTTTCAATTGCTTGAAATCTTTCAAAAGGTAAATTATAATCTTGTAATTCTTTTTCTATTTCTTCTCTTCTATCTTGTCTTTTATCTAAATTAATATATATTATTTTATCAATATTTTTTGACATTAGTATTTAAAAATATAAAATCTTTATATACTTTTTTTGGTATATTTATTTTTTACTTATTTTTTTATTTTTTTTATTTTTTTGATTTCTTAGATGATTTTGATTTCTTAGATGATTTTGATTTCTTAGATGATTTTGATTTCTTAGATGATTTTGATTTCTTAGATAACTTTCTTCTGCTATTTTTAGTTTTATTATTTTTTTTATTTTTCCCACCAGAAATATTATTATTATTATTATTATCATTAGATTTTGTATTTATAAATTTTAATAAACTTTCTTTATCTCTTTCTCCTTGATATTTTTCGGGTATATTTTTATGAATATAATAAATACTCGGAAACCCATCAATACTCGGTAATTTATCTTTTAAATTATCTAAGTGATCACTTTCTAAACTTAATATGATAGTATCATTATTACCAGTATTTTCTTTTTCTTTTTGAATTATTTTCCATATAGGAAGAAGTTCTTTACAATGTCCACACCAATTCGCGTGGATAAGAATGAATATTTTCTTATCAGGGTTATTTAAGATTGATTTAAAATCTTGTGTGTTATTCCCATCAATTTCAATATTTTTCATATATTATATAAATATAAATATAAAATAACATAATAATATATGTTTATAATAATTATTTCTTTAATTATTTTTTTAATGGGACTGTATTTTTATTCAAAAAAAAATACAAAATTAATACAAGAAGGTTTTGTTAGTGATAAAAATAAACTAAGATGTCCTAATTTATTAATTCAATATGGGGCAAGTTTTTATTTACACAATACAGATTTAGCAGAAGTTCCGGGTGTTAATCCAATAGAATTTAACAATTTAGAAGAATATACAGAGTTTTTAAAATGGCAAAGGTCAGTTGGAATTCGTTGTCCTGTTTTGTATTTACAACATTCTTATGATGCTCAAAATAATACAGTTTATAAAGTTAGACCTTCAGTCACAGAACTACAGGGAGGTCTTCCTCCTGTTCAACATGAAGAAAAATCATTACTTATTGATGCTTCAAGAAATGATTATCCATATAATAAAAATTCATTACCAGGTATAGATATTCAAGATCAAGACATAGGGAGAAAAACTCCATTAGATGTTGAAAGTAATTTTGATATGTATAGTTTAAGTTCAGACAATGCTATGAATCCTAATTGGGATCCAATAAAAGCTCAAAAAAATATTGATTCAGGTTTTTATAAAGATAATGAAGTTAATATATTTGTTCCTTAAATTCTTATTTTTATTTCATAGTATCCAAATATTTCATAACATCATTTAATGCGTCTCTACTTGATTTTAATGAACCTAAATTATTTAAATATTTAATAATATCATCATCATTAGAAAAAGAAGAAGCATTAAAAGTAAGAACATTGTTTATCATTAATAAATTAATGTAATCTTCCATATTTATTATTATATTTTCATAATCAGTTCTATACTTTGATACAATTAATTTATCACTTAAAGCTGTACTTAAAGATTTTATATTTGTAGCCATAGTTTTAGCATTTATACCATATCCATCTGTTATTGTTGGAGTTGTTGTTAGTGAAGAAGAAACTAAACCTTCTTTAAATGATTTCATAAAAAATAATTGTAAATTAAATACTTTATAAACAATAAAACTCATTAAAATAATAACAACAATAGTACCAATTGTTTTCAATATTTTTTCCATTATAATATATAGTATATTTTAATATTTTTATTTTTTTTACTCATTTTTATACTCATTTATTATTCATTTTTATTTTCTTTATTATTATTTTTTTAAATAAATAATAATAATAAAGTGTTTGATTTGTTAAAAGTTAAACTATCATATTTTTAAATATTTAATTATATTATCAATACTTGTTTTATTAATTTTTCTTAGTTTATTTGTATTTTGAATAGTATAGGATAAATTATCAATACATTTAGGATCATTATTTAAACTTGTTATGAGTTTATTTATATTTCCATCAAACTTTTTTAATATTTCAATTGCTGTAATTTTACTTATTCCTGGTATTTGACATAACATTATTTCAGATATATTATCAGGTGTAATCATAGAACTCTTTTTTTTCATTATTAATCCACAATATTCTTTGTTATCTTTTAAATCTTCTTCATTATTAACATTCAAAATGTCATTTTCTTTTTGAGTTTGAGTTAGAGGATGGGTTTCAGGTTGAGGATGAATATTTTTATAATAAGAATTTTGATTTTTATTATTAATTTTTAAAACCATATTACAAATTATATAAGCAGTTTCATTTATGTTAGCGCTTCTAAAAACTGAAAATCCTTTGTAGTAATTTAAAGAAAATATTGAAGAATATACCATTTGTTTTTCTTTATTTGCTTTTTCACATGAACCTTCAATTAAATAAATAATATTATGATTATGATGTTCTAAATTATCCAAACGAAAACTTTGTTCTTCATATCTTTTATCTTTAATTGAAGAAATTAAATCAGAAATTGTTTTTCTTTCAATTATAATTTTAACTTCATTATTATGTTTTATTACAATATCACCAATATGTAAATTTTCATTTTTTAATATAATTTTATTAAAGTTTTCATTCGTTTGAATTAAAGAAAAACAAGTTTCAATTAATTTTTTTTCTCTATAATCTAAGATAATTTCCATTTTATTATATAAATACAGTATTTACTTTTATATAATATTTAAATATATTATGAACTTAAAATTATTAATTTTGAATACTTTAGTTGGTATAATTTCAGGTTTAGTTTCAGGAGTTACTGGAGAACCAGGTTTTGCTCTTTTATTACCATTATTATTGATTTTTCATATTACTGATAACTATAAAGTTGCTATTGGTACAATATTAATTTGTGCAATTGCACCTTTATCATTATTATCAATTACCCAATTTTATAAAAATAATTTAATGATGATATATACAGGATTATATATATCGTTTGTTTTTATTATTTTTAATTACTTTGGTTCTTTTTTAATTGATTATATTTCAGTGGTCAATATTGAATATATATCCATAGTAATTTATTTTTTTGTTGGATTTTTCTTTTTATTTAATTCTTATACTAAAATCTACGGTAATGATAAAAATAAAATAAAAAATATGTTCAGTTAAACTTATTTTAAAATAACTTAAAAAGTAAATAAATAAACTATAATAAATTAATGTCACTTATTTTTAAAAAATTATATACTACAATTAAATCAGTTAAATTAAAAAAAAAAGATTTAATTTATTTTAATGAAAATAACTTCAATAATTGTAAATATAATTATGTTTGTCCATTTCAAAAATATAATAAATATAATATAAAATGTGATATTTGTTATTTTTATGATATTTTTGAAAAAAAAGATAAAAATGAAAATGAAGATAAAAAAAGATAAAAGATTAAAAGATAAAAAAAGATAAAAGATTAAAAGATAAAAAAATATAAAAGATTAAAAGATAAAAAAAGATAAAAGATTAAAAGATAAAAAAAGATAAAAAATAAAAAGAAAAAAAAAAA
>Ga0247841_10011164_pt1 | contig 12015 bp, 10 predicted proteins | sample LaCruzMarch2015__2_FD_192410 | JGI IMG/M metagenome (GOLD analysis project Ga0247841, IMG submission 192410) | Freshwater microbial communities from meromictic Lake La Cruz, Castile-La Mancha, Spain - LaCruzMarch2015_18m | ecosystem: Environmental > Aquatic > Freshwater > Lake | place: Spain...
ATGGTACTGTAGCTACCGAAAATATGATTTTCAACAAAACAACTGATTTCACTATTGAATTTTGGTTTAAAGCTGCTGCTAAAACCACTGATATGTGTTTATTGTCGAATGGAAAAAGTGATGGAACAGGCAATGAAAATGCATGGAACATAACCATTAAGGCAAATAAATTTGTTGAAATTCAAAATAATGGAATTTCAGTTGCTTTTGATGCTACAAACTATCTCGATAATAACTGGCAACATTTTGCAATGTCGCTCAACCGACATGGATACTTGTCGGTTTATGTCAATGGTAGTTTAGTAAAAACTTCAGCGGTAAATCAGTTCAAAGGCTTTGGTGCATCAAAAACGATAATTGGAGCACGGTGGTATTATAGCCAGCAAACTGATAATTACGATGCATATTTTACCGGTATGATTGATGAACTAAGGTTCTGGAATTCTGCCCGTACAGTTTCGCAAATTGAACGTCTGAAAAATTATGCCTTAAATTGCAATGAGTTTGGATTGAAAGGATATTTTCCTTTCGAAGATGTAACAATTGCCGATCCTTCAATTTCAAATCAGACTTTAAATAATCTAACGAAAGATGACAATGCAATTGCCGGAAATATGACGCTGAATACTGCTGCATTTACCAGCGAAAGTCCTAAGATTAAGCTACATCGCCCGGAGGTATCCATTCCTTTCGATTACGTTGTGAATGACGATAATATTATTATCACTCCAAATGTAGATGCTGCCGAAATTGAAAATGTTATCTTAGATGTTTCAGTGAAGAAAGTTAAAGATTTGAACAGCAATGTAATGAGCTCAACTGCTACCTGGACAGCTTTTGTTGATAAAAACCAGGTGGTTTGGGATGTTGCTGATTTGAATATACTGAAGCACATTTCGGAAGAGAAAAAAGTTACGGTAAATGTTATAAATAAGAGTGGTATAAATGAAAACTTTGAAATTCAGAATATACCCGACTGGCTCGATGTTTCACCACAATTCGGCGACTTGATGCCACAGCAAACCACCCAAGTTACCATTACAGCAAAATCGTTTGTAAACATTGGAAAATATTGCCGCGATTTGCAACTGGTTTCATCGGTTGGATATAAAGAAAGATTGAACGTTAATCTGAAAGTGCATGGCACAGAACCAAATTGGACGGTAACAGCAGGCGACTACGAATTTACATCGAACCTGATTGGACAGTTGAAAATTGGTGGCGTTCTTTCTACCGATCCGGAAGACAAGGTAGGGGCTTTCATAAATGGCGTATGTCGCGGAGTTGCTAATGTCCAATATATGCCAGGCTCAGACAATTATTTGGTTTTCATGAATATATATGATAATACTGAATCAGGCAATGAAATAAGCTTCAAAGTATATGATGCAAGTACAGGTGAAATTTATCCGGATGTAACACCCCAAATAATATTTCAGTCTAATGCAATCTATGGTTCAATCAGTAATCCTAAAATTCTTGAAGCTATTACCAACATTGAACAGCTTGTCAACCTGAACAAAAATTGGACATGGGTATCATACTATGTGTACAACAATAACTTCAACAATCTGAAAGAAGCATTAAAAACCATGTATCCGGCATCAGGCGATATGATGAAATCTGCTACTTCATTTACCCAATGGAGCACTGATTTTGGGTGGTCAGGAACTTTAAAAGCTTTGAATTACAAAGAAATGTTTAAGGTAAACTCTGCTTCACAAAAAAGTTTCTCCATTTCAGGGGTAAAGCTTATTTCTGACACGATAAGCATAAACATTGTTTCAGGTTGGAATTGGATTGGTTTTCCTTCGCAAATACAAGTTGGTGTAAAAGAGGCATTATCTTCGTTGAGCTTATCGTCAAACGACGTTATTAAATCGCAACAAAAATTTGCCGTTTATGATAATGTTATCGGTTGGATTGGTAGCCTTGAGTACCTGGAACCCGGAAAAGGTTATATGATTAATTCTTCAAAAGCAGGGAAATTAGTTATTTCGGGAAAATCAACTTCGCCGGCCAATTCTAAAAAGTACGCCATTTCATCATTTGTTGATTTGCCAACGTATCCAACCACAGCAAACAATATGACGATGATAGCAGAATTGGATATTCCACTTGCAGAAAATTATAATTTGTATGCGTATCAAACAAATGTTTTGTGTGGAGCTGCATCACCAATTATAGTTGGCGGTAAAGTATTGTATTTTATTACCATAAATAGCAACCAAGATAGTAAAATCAGGTTCAGTATTAAGGATCAAAACAATGAAATAAGTGTAACTGAACAATTTACTTTCAAAGACAATGCACATTACGGAACAATTACAAATCCGGTTAAACTGTCAGCGCAGGAAACGGGAGTTCAGAACGTTGCAATGAATGTTGGTTGTGATATTTATCCAAATCCTTTCGGAGATTATTTAAACATAAATCTTACTCTCAAAAATAGTGAGGAGGTAAATATTGCTCTTTATGATATTCCTGGAAATGTTATTTATGAAACAGGAATACGACAATACTTAGCTGGAAAACAGGTTGTTAATATGAATAAATCAATTGCAGGTCTAAATGCTGGAGTATATTTCATAAAAGTTATATCAACTACAGATACAAAGCTCTTTAAGATTGTAAAATATTAATTTAACAACACGATATGTTAACCCCCTGCTTTTAGCAGGGGCAATATATTGAAAATTAAACGCCAAAGAATATGAAAAAAACATATTTAAGTTTACTGTTAATTATATTTACAGTAACATCTTATGCTCAGCCATGGACATTAAATAATGCAAAATACGAACACTCCATGACAATTACTGCTCGTATAAAAATAAATGGATTGTATATTTCGCAATCTAATTGTTGGCTTGGTGTGTTTTCGGGTGAAGAATGTAGAGGATATGTAAAAGCTGAACAAATGAACAACGGTGAATATTTTTTCTTTCTAACAATTTATAGCAATTCAGTTGAAGGCGAGAGTCTTACATTAAAGTTCAACAATGGATATATAACTCTCCCGCAACTTCCTCAAACACTGATGTTTCTTCCCGATAAAATTGTGGGAACGCCGGATTTGCCTTTTTTAATTACTAGTCCACTTGAATTTTCAACTACAGATTTTTTGACCTTTTCTGTAGTTAATCAGATAGGAACAACTACTATTGATAAAGTAAAAAAAACTATTGAAATAAAAGTGGATAACAGTACTCAATTAGAAAATCTTAAAACCATTTTTACAGTACCTGTAGGTACAAATATATTTGTAAATAATAAATTGCAACAAAGCGATGTTACAACAAACAATTTTCTACAACCGGTTATATACATATTAAAAGGTGTAGATGGACTTGAAAGTAATTGGACAGTAACAATTTTAAAATCTACTACTCCTAATTCGTACACAATTGCGGCAAGTATTTTTCCGGCAAATTCAGGAACTATCACCGGTGCAAAAGCGTACAATTCAGGTGAAATTGTCTCATTAACAGCTTTAGCATCCAACGGATATTATTTTTTGAATTGGACAGAAAACGGAACACCAATTTCAAGTAATGCTACCTATTCGTTTACAGCAAGTTCAAATCGAACTTTAGTTGCTAATTTTTTTATAATCTCAGATATTTCGGCATTTAGCAAATCTAAATCAATAGTTGTTTATCCAAATCCGGTATCTGACGAATTGACAATCGAAGCTGAAAACCTGAACGAAAACACCAGCTTCGAAATCATAAATTCTGTTGGTCAGCTTATTAGTGCCGGAACGTTGATGCCCAAAACCAAAGTTCAAACCAGCCAATTCCCAATGGGTATTTACTTACTAAAAATGGAAAATGGTAAGACGTTTGATGTTAGGAAAATTGTGAAGAAATAATCATTTCAACAGGCAAGCATTTTGCAGAATTGGAAAATGCTTGCCTGTAATAGTATTGAAACGTAATACAACAAGGAAAATTAACCCACATTTGCAGCGTTCGTTTAATGGAACTACATTTGTAACCTGAAAATACTCCATTTCAACCCCAGTCGTTAATAAGCAAAAAAATCATGATAGAATATAAATTCAACGAAATAGAAGAAACCTTGTTTATTACAGTGAGTGGTACTTTTGGAATAGATCACATGTTTAAAGCAATTGATTCTTTTGCAAATGACAATTCATTGCCCCGAAATTTAAAAATTCTTGAAGATGCACGCTTTTCAAATGTCACATTTACAGAAGAAGAAATACAATTAATAATAGAGCGATTAAAAAGCCATTTATTCAAATTTACGTCAATCCGCCACGCAGTAATTCATTTAGATCCGGTTAATACCGCTTTTGCAATCTTAGTAGGCGATAGATTATCCGGCGAAAAATACATACTAAAAGTTTTTTCAAACGAGGAGCATGCGCTTCATTGGTTGCAGTTGACTTGATACATAGCCACTGTTACCTGCAAGCCAACAAAAAAAGACAACGCAGAACCTGACAACGAAAGTTTGTTGAAAATCCGTGTACGAAAATTGATTGAAAATAGGGAAAAAGTGAAAAGCTATTTCCAGAAGAACCTTACTTTTGGCGAAAGGAAAGACAATGTAGCAGAAATTGATAAAACCTTTATGAGCAAATTCCGAAAGCTGATTGAAGAGCGCTTGATTGACAGTGATTTGAATGTTGACGAAATTGGGAAAAATCTCGGATTGTCGCGTGTACAATTGTATCGAAAAATCAAATCACTTACCAACTATGCACCCAACGAATTGGTGCGTATTATTCGCTTGAAAGCCTCGGAACAACTGCTTATTAACTCCGAAAAATCCATTTCTGAAATTGGGTATGAAACTGGTTTTTCTTCTCCTTCTGATTTTACAAAGTGTTTTAAAGAGTATTTTAATGAAAGTCCAACCGAATATATGAAACGAATTAGAGCGAATTGAAATTAATATAAATTCTACTTCTTTCTTGTTTTAGAACCGAAATATGAACATATTTTTTTCAAAATGGGTTTCATTTTTTAAAAACAAACTATAGTTTTGCCAAATCTTTATTGATGATGAATTATTTTCATATAATGGGCTATTGAAATATATTCAACAACACTTCATAGCTTATAATTTTCCTGTTACGTGTGGAGAAAGAGTAAGTTTAAGGTTGTTGGATTATAATAAACCATTATTATAGTAGAATCTTGGTTTGTTTAATTTTATCTCTAAATTGAATTTAATCAATAATTCCTATAAATTCTTATTGCATTCAATATTGGCTCGCCAACTTTTTTCTCGAAATGGACTGATATACCCTCTCCGTTTGAAACTTCAACGATAAACTTTTTCACAACTGCCCGATGTTCACCATATTCTTTTGTCAAATCAAAGTTTTGAATCAAATTCAATTCGTTAATATCAATATCAAAAATTCGTTTATCAAAATTTTCTTTCAAACCATCATTGCCTAAGCTATTCTAACGCAGCCTTCACTTTTATGAAACTTTTCTCTAGTTTCATCATTTCTGCAGACATAAACTGATAAAATTCCATCCATTGAATGCGGCGGTGTAAATCAATTCCGGTTTTGCTGGTATAAATCCTGCAAACCTCTGTACCACAATCGCGAATGTATGCAAAATCCCAAATCAACCCATTTGGGAATTGCTTTTCCATTATGGTTTTATATTGTTCAAATTGTTCGTATTTTTCCAATCTAAATGTTGTATTTGAATGGTTTAACTCCAGTATTACAAAAGCACCATCACGAGTGGCATCGAATTTCAACTCCACACCTTTCATTTTGGTATTGTAGAGCATAAACTTACTTTTGCGCCGTTTCAATTCTGGAATTTGGCTACAATAAACACCAAATCCTTCCCAAAATTCTTTTTTCAGCTGCTTTACTTCTTCTTTCGAATACATATTTTTCTATTTCACAATCTTATAAACACTTCCGGGCAAGCACTTTACAATGCCTTTAAATTCCATTTCGAGCAACATTGAAGAAATCTTACTTGCCGGTTTCGACAAAATAATGGCCAATTCGTTCATCTGTATTCCATCTGAATTTTGTCGCAGAATGGATACAATTTCTTGCTCTTCGTCCGAAAGATCAAGAAATAAAGCTGTTTGAATCGTTTGAGTATTTATATAATCTTGTTTTTCCCAACTCATAAATTTACATAAATCTTCAGCCGATTCAATCAAAGAAGCTTTATTATTTTTAATCAACGCATTACAACCTGCTGACCATTCGTCGTTTACCCGCCCTGGAAAAGCGAAAACATCTCGATTATAATCATTTGCAATTTCCGCAGTGATCAACGCACCACCTCTGGAAGCAGATTCTACAACAATTATTGCATCGCAAAGTCCTGCAATAATTCTATTTCGTTGAACAAAATTTGGCCTATCAGGATTTGTTTTACTAAGATATTCTGTTAAAAGTGCACCATTTGGCATCATTTTTACAGCGGTAGGTCTATGAGCAGCGGGATAAATTCTATCTAAACCGTGTCCAATTACACCTATGGTTGGAAGGCCAGCATCTAATGCCGATTTATGCGCACAAATATCAATACCATAAGCCAATCCGCTAACAATAATAGTATTAAGTTGTGTATTTGCCAGATCAAATATTAGTTTTCTACAATTTTCTTTACCACTTTCTGTTGCATTTCGGGTTCCAACTATGCCAACAAATTTGCCATTATTAAAATCACAATTCCCTTTGCTGAAAATCATTATAGGCGAATCGGCACATTCTTTCAATCGGTATGGATAATCGCGATCGGTGTAATAAAAAGTATTAATCTTGTTTTTTTCGATAAATTCAATTTCTTCCTCAGCACGTTTTAAAACGTTTTGAGAAACGATTTCGGTAGAAAGAATTTCTCCAATTCCGGGAATTTTTGCTAAATTACTTTGCTTTTCTCTGAAAACACCTTCAAGACTCCCAACATAAGATATTAAACTCTTAGCCAAGTTATTACCAATACCTTTGATAAGTGTTATCCCAATTTTATATTTAAGAAGTTCGTCGGTCATGGTTTAGGTTTTAGTTATAGGAAGTATTGAAAAATGCCAGAAAAAATTGAGATTGTAAACAAACATTTCAAACTTTAATCCGTTTAATTTTAGATAGATAAATCAAAAGCCAACCAAAAAATACACCTGAAATATTAAACATCATATCAAACCAGCTACCGGTGCGAGGTGCAAAAAAGGATGATTGCATAATTTCAATAATGCCTCCAAATAATATTGGAAATAATACACACTGATAAACAAAAGACCTTAAAATTATGTTGTTTTTATTGTGGTGGATAAAATCATGCATCAGAACAAATGTTAATACAGCGTACATCAGAAAATGAACTATTTTATCTAAATTTACAATTTCAAAAGTGGGGATTTTTTTAAAAGTAGAAGGTGGTGCAAACGATAAATAGAGAATAATAATTGCTATTGCAATTGATTTCCAATAATTTCTGAGAATATTTATTATATTCATGGTTTAAATCTAAAAATACTTGGTTTTAAATATCTTGTGTCTTTCAGTTCAGGATTTACGAAAAGTTTCATTCAAAAGTAAAAATCATTGAATTGAATAATTATCTTTGCAAAGGTAAAATTTTACACTCAAAATAAAGAATATTACATAAAAAATTATTGAATTATGAATAAAACAACTTCACTCCTTGTATTAGCTATTCTATTTAACTCATGTTCAAGTGTATTACTTACTGGTCGTAAACAATTATTGTTGGTGTCGGATGCAGAAGTATTGACATCTAGTTTTCAGAGTTATAAACAATTTATCGATTCTGTTCCCGCCTCAAAGGACAAAGTGAATACTGCTCTGGTAAAAAAAGTAGGAAAAAACATGTCAACAGTTGTTGAAAACTATCTAAAATCCAATAGTTTGGAAGCTGAAATTGCCAATTTTGCATGGGAATTTAATCTTGTAAAAGATACTTCGGTGAATGCTTTTTGTATGCCTGGTGGAAAAGTTGTGGTTTTCGAAGGTATTTTGCCAATAACCAAAAATGAAACCGGATTGGCTGTAGTGATGGGGCACGAAATAGCACATGCAATTGCCAAACATAGTAATGAGCGAATGAGTCAGCAAATGTTATTGCAATATGGTGCTTCAATTACCGATGTACTTTTGGTTGACAAACCTGCCGCAACACGTAATACAATAAATACAATTTATGGTATCGGAGCACAATATGGAGTTATGTTGCCTTATTCGCGCAAACATGAATACGAAGCCGGCCGACTAGGATTGATTTTCTTGGCAATGGCTGGTTACAATCCAAATGAGTCAATTTCATTTTGGGTACGAATGGCAGCAAAGGGTTCGAATGCCCCTCTTGAGTTTATGAGTACTCACCCTTCGGATGCAAACAGAATTGCAAAACTTAAAGAATTATTACCGGAAGCAATGCAGTATTATAAAAAATAAATTGCAGCCTCAACTACAATAAAAAACCTTCATTCAAAATTTTGAGTGAAGGTTTTTTCCATTTCAGTTAAGTATTGAATGGTTAAAGTTTCTCGCCATAAGCTAAATCGCCCGCATCACCTAGTCCGGGAATAATATATGAATGTTCATTCAAATCAGGGTCAATAGCTGCTGCCCAAACGGTAGTTTTGGCTTCAGGAAAATGACTTGCCACATAGTCAATTGCCACCTGACTCGAAATCACTGTTGCAATATGAATATGAGCTGGCTTTCCTTTGGTTAATAGAGCTCCGTAAGCTAACTCCATTGAGCCGCCGGTTGCAAGCATTGGGTCGGTAATAATCAGGGTTTTTCCATCTAAGTTTGGTGAAGCAATGTATTCAATAAACACATCAAACTTCAAAGCATCTTTGTATTTTCGGTAAGCCGAAACAAATGCATTTTCAGCGCCATCAAAATAACTCAGAAAGCCGGTATGAAAAGGCAATCCGGCTCGCAGAATTGTAGCAATAACTATCTTTTCGTCAATCACTTCCGTTTTTGCCATACCCAAAGGAGTTTTTACATCTTCGGCTTTGTAGCGCATTGTTTTACTGATTTCATAAGCCATTATTTCGCCAATTCGTTCCATATTTCGACGAAAACGCATCGAATCTTTTTGTATTTTAACCGAACGGATTTCTTTGAGATAGTGTTTTAATACTGAATTGTTTACTGATAAATTGATTATTTTCATTTTATTTGATTTTAGCCCTCGAGGGGAAATAAGAGATGTTAGATTTGTTTTATATTAATGTATTTAAGGTCTTTAAGTCTCCCTTGGGGGATTTAAGGGGCTTTTTATTTATTGTCTTTTTCCCTTATTTCCATTCTTCTGATTTTCCCACTTATCGTTTTTGGCAACTCATCTACAAACTCAATAATTCGGGGATATTTATAAGGAGCAGTTACTGTTTTCACGTGTTCCTGAATTTCTTTTGTCAAGTTGTTTACTTCTCTGTTTTTGTATTCCTTACCCAAAATAATGGTAGCTTTTACAATCTGACCACGAATTTCGTCCGGAATACCGGTTACAGCACATTCAACAACAGCGGGATGTGTCATAATAGCACTTTCCACCTCGAAAGGTCCAATTCGGTAACCTGAACTTTTGATAACATCGTCAGCACGACCAACGAACCAAAAATAACCATCTTCGTCGCGCCAAGCTACATCGCCGGTATGGTAAACATTATCGTGCCATGCTTCGTTTGTTAATTCAGTATTCCGATAATATCCTTTAAAAAGACCTTCAGGATAGTGTTTGTCGGTACGTATTACAATTTGACCTTGCTCACCAACTTCTGCCGAACGACCTTCGGATGTTAGTAAATCTACATCATAATGTGGATTAGCCAATCCCATCGACCCCGGTTTTGGTTCTACCCAAGGGGAAGTAAATAATGATAAAGTTGTCTCGCTTTGTCCGTAACCTTCACGTAGTTTTATACCCGTCAATTGTAGAAACTGTTCATAAACAGCAGGATTCAATGCCTCGCCAGCAATTGTACAGTATTCTAACGATGACAAATCGTACTTTGAAATATCTTCACGTATTAAAAATCGAAAAATAGTAGGTGGCGCACAAAGTGAAGTGATTTTATGTTTTTGAATCATTGCCAACATGTCAACTGGTACAAATTTTTCGTGATCATAAACAAAAACACATGCACCTACTATCCATTGTCCATACAATTTTCCCCAAACGGCTTTCAACCAACCAGTATCAGCAATGGTGAGGTGTAAACTATTTTCGTGTAAATTGTGCCAATATTTAGCTGTAACAATATGTGCCAATGGATATACACAATCGAGCAACACCATTTTAGGATTACCGGTAGTGCCTGAAGTAAAGCTAATTATTAGCGGATCTTCGTTATTATTTACTTTTTCTATTGGAGTAAAAGGTTTTGCATTTTCAATTCCTTTGTGAAAATCGTGCCAACCTTCCGAAACAGTTGGTCCAACAGAAATTAGTATTTCCACACTTGGCGATTCGGGCATTGAATCGTTAATGTGTTTAATGATACTTTCTTCGCCAACAGCAATAATAGCTTTAATATCAGCAGCATTATTCCTATAAATCAAATCCTTTGGAGTCAGCAAATGGGTGGCAGGAATGATAATTGCACCAATTTTGTGTAATGCGATGATAGTAAACCAAAATTCATACCGCCGTTTGAGAATTGCCATTACAATATCACCTTTCTTTATGCCTAAACTTTGAAAATAAGAAGCTGCCAGATCGCTGTATTTCTTAATTTCGGCAAAAGTAAATTCGCGACAATCCCCTTTATCGTTGGTCCAAAGCAAAGCACGTTTATTAGGCTCTTTTTCAGCCCACATATCTACCACATCGTAACCAAAATTGAAATTGTCGGGAATAATTAAATGATAATTTGCTTTGAAATCGTCAAAGTCAGTAAATTGTGTTTGTTTTAAATACTTTTCTATCATCTTATAAAACCAGATTTGTTTTTAAATAATTACAGCGAGGAAAATAACCTTTTTTCCACCCAATGCTTTCATTCCATGAGGTTTGGTTGCATCAAAATAAATGCTATCGCCTTCGTAAAGTGTAATATCATTGCCTGCAACCAGCAACTGCATTGTTCCTTCCAGAACCAGATTGAATTCTTGTCCCGCATGTGAATTTAATTCAATGGTTTGAATTTTAGGTTCTAAAGTCACTTCAAATGGTTCGGCCTTAGCATTCCGAAAACCTTGAGCCAACGATTGATATTTATAACTTTTATTTCGTTCAATAGATGTGCCGGTTCCTTTTCGGGTTACCGAAAAAGCTACAGAATGCGGGTCGGTACCTGAAATTATAGCAGTAGTTTCAACTCCAAAAGTTTGCGCTACTTCACAAATAAAACTAATTGGAATATCAGATGTACCTGACTCATATCGAGCATAATCTACTTCGGCAATATTACATTTATGTGCTGCCTGAGCAATTGTCAGGTTAAGTGAATCTCGTAATCCACGTAAACGTTCCGCAATTTGTTTGATTTGTGTGTTCATGAGAATTGTTTCTATAAATCGTACATTAATCCAAATTTAAGTCCGGCACCATAAGGATTGTAAAACATTGCTGTGAATAATTGAGCAGTCAAATTTAATGAAATCTTATTTATTTGATATTTTACACCCGCATTATATGATTGAAAACTACCAAAAGTATTTAAGTCGAAAGCCACAGAATATAGCGGAGTAAATCCATTTTTATTGTTAATATAATTGATTGATAGTGGAATACGAAATGGAGATACCATAAAATTTTCAGAATCAATACCAAACATTGGACTATATAAAATTCCTAGCCCAATATAGGCCTTTTCACTTATTTTTGTATTTGAAAATAATACATTAAAACCATAAGAATGAAATATATATTTGTTTGAAAAAATAGAATAATTAAAACCGGTCAATGCTTCAATTTTGACCTTTAACGGCATTTTCTTTTCGTAAATGATACAAACTTTATCCGGACAAATTAAATTATTGTATTTCTTAGCAAAATTAATCAGTTT
>Ga0247841_10011165_pt1 | contig 12014 bp, 7 predicted proteins | sample LaCruzMarch2015__2_FD_192410 | JGI IMG/M metagenome (GOLD analysis project Ga0247841, IMG submission 192410) | Freshwater microbial communities from meromictic Lake La Cruz, Castile-La Mancha, Spain - LaCruzMarch2015_18m | ecosystem: Environmental > Aquatic > Freshwater > Lake | place: Spain...
AACCATGCCCGCCTTTTTCATAGATGTGCATTTCAACCGGCACATGGTTTTTTTTGCAGGCCAGAAAGTATAAGATGCTGTTTTCTGCTGGCACGCCATCGTCGGCAGTGCTGATGAGAAAGGCAGGAGGGGTTTCGGGAGTAACATGCTCCTCGTTTGAGTAAAGGCTTATTTTTTCTGCCGGTGGATTTTTACCAATCAGGTTATCCCTGGAACCGGAATGGGTGTTCACCTCGCCAAACGTGATAACCGGATAGATAAGCAATGAGAAATCAGGCCGCACACTTATAGCCATATCAGTGATTTCACCAACCTGTATGTTGAAATGAGTTGATGCCGTAGAAGCCAGGTGCCCGCCAGCCGAAAATCCCATCATACCTATCTTATCAGGTGAAATGCCGTATTCTGCAGCCCTTTTTCTCACCAACCTGATGGCCTGCTGCGCATCCTGCAAAGGACGTATTTCAGCGTTTTCGAACAATTCATCCTGCGGAAGGCGATATTTCAGCACAAAAGCTGTAACGCCCCTTTGATTAAACCATGCGGCGATTTCGTATCCTTCATGATCAATCGCCAATATGCCATAACCGCCCCCAGGGCATATGATCACTGCTGCATCGGAGGTTTTCTGCGCGGGCTGATACAGATACAACGCAGGTTGGGTAACATCTTTTACCCGGATGATACCATCTGTAGTTTTCGAATCTTCTTGTATTTGCACACCTTTTGAACCGGGAACCCCGTCAGGATAAAGTAAAATAGTTTCGTTTTGTGAAAAAACGTTCAACAAGATTCCTGTGAACAGGATGAACAAGAATGTTTTCATTTTGGTGTGTTAAAGATTAAGGTCCGGGGTGGAAAGCCAATTCATTTAATAGGACCAGTAGGAAGGCCCGCATTCAACAAACTGAACCGGGATATCGCTGATAAAGGTTTTAATCCATAGTGCACAGTAATCCATTCCGGCCTCCTCTGAAGGGATGTGTCCCAGAAAAATAACTGCTTTGTTTCGTCCCTGGGCGACGGCATCGCGGATGTATTCATAGGTTTCCCATTGCTGGGCCTCTCCGGTAATTACCACGTCAACATCGTTGTTTTCAAGTAATTGAATGTGAAGCCCGCTTCCCGGCGAACCGGCAGCAAACCAGACATTGGTAAGTTTCATTTCAGGATTTCCAACCACATAAAACACGCTGCCTGGAAATACTTTCTTCAGGTTTTCAAGCAAGCCGCCAAGCGTCGTTTCGGGTAAGCGGAAATGTTCCGGATGATCATGTACCACATACTTTTCCCATCCAAGTTTTTCAGTCATTCCTGTCATGATACCATCAGGCTTCATGCTGTGGATGTAATCGTGAAAACGCCAGATAACCAGTTTGTTAGCATTGATAAACTTCTTTTTTGCCATGAAAACCGGGTCGTTCAGAAACTGTGTGGTTTCGTCCAAGTGATTGTAATAAAGAGGTTCGTGCGTGATAATGAGATTGCAGCCTTTGCTCACCGCCTGTTTCAGCACATCCATGGTGGCAAACATGCAGGTAACAATACCGGTAACTGGGGTTTCAGGGTTTCCTTCCTTGAACACATCCACGGTATTGGGGATGGCAGGTGAACCGGTGTGCCGGATTACAGCCTGAATAAGCTGTCCGGCGGTAAGGGCTTTGTTTTGTGAAGAATTTTGCCCTGACAGAAGCACGGTCAGGAGACAGAAAGTTAATAAAAGTAAAGGTTTCATGCTGATCAGGTTTGTGGATAAAACTTTCATTTAACCGGGACAATTTCCGCAATTCGGGAAAATTAGGCACTCCAAATATATGATTTTCTGAAATCGGATTTCTTTTGAATAAGAAACTGAAATGAAATTCTTTTTAGAATCTTTTTACCAACCGCCGGATACTTGGAAAACTCACATCAGCAGGCAAAACTTTGCACTGTGTCAATACCAAAAAATGTGAGGATCAAGTAAAAAACAACCCCGGTAAAATACTGCAGCCTGTTTATGATATAGCCCCCTATTAGTCATATCTTCAGGAGATTACATGTTTCTTCAATGTATAGGTTCCTGTGCTGATGCTAAGATGATTTTGCAATCCGTCTTGTTGATCACGATGTTTGTTAAGCTTTGAGTAGTACAGGCTATTCCAATGAAGGATGCAATCCTTTCAGGTTCAAGATCATTCCGCTTGGGTTCTGTTTTTTCAGAACGTTTTATCAACTCCACGGTCATTCATTATTTCTGAAAAGGCCAGATCTAAAAATGAAAATAACCGAAATACCTGTTTCAAAATTGCAGCTTAGTTCGAAAGAACTGTATTGCAGTTCGTTACATCAACTATTCTGTTTCTCGTGCTGGTTGCACCTACTGATATCGGTAGCTTCTACGGGAATCTTGACAGTAAATATTGCACCGCCATTTTGCCGGTTCCCGGCAACCACAGTTCCTTTATGGGCTTCGACAAAGCCTTTCACAATTGAAAGCCCCAATCCCGTCCCACCAGCTTTGGCATCTTTTCCACGATAGAATTTATCAAAAACCGAAGTCAGTTCAGATGCCGGAAACCCTTTTCCCCTGTCCATCAACTGGATAGTAAGAACCCCGTTATCATAAAAAAACTTCAGCCTGATGTTGGTGCCCAACGGGGAATTCTGTGTGGCATTTAACACCAGGTTGTGCAAAACTTGCTCGATCAGGCCAAAATCAATAAAAACCAATGGCATATCATGAGGGACTACAGTTGAAAACCTGAAAGGTACCAACTCCTGTTTCAGGTTATAGGCAACCCTATTAGCCAAATCATGTACGTCGCACCAATCGGGTCGAGGGGTGATGCGGCCTGATTCGAGGCGCGACATATTCAGCAGGTTTTCGATAAGCCGGTTAAGCCTGATTGATGCGATATTAATCTCGGAATAGAGTTTATTGCAGGTTTCTTTTGGATATGTTTGTGAAAGCAATGTATCAGTTGCGCCAAGTATAGTGGCAACCGGAATACGCAACTCATGCGAAATGGAATTGAAAAGGGTTTTATAAAGTTTATCCGATTCACTTAAAATTAAGGCCTTTTTGGCGGAATTACGTAAAAACTCGCGCTCATATTTGCCGGAAATCTGAGAGAGGCATGCTTCCCAGAATTGTTCTTCCCCTTGTGTGAATGTATTGGTATGCCTCACAGCCAGCACCCCCATGTTTTCGATGTTTCCGGTTAGAGGATAAAATGTATAATCGGCAGAAGGCAAAGTATCGGTGTGTTTGCCAGCTTTGGACGAATGCTTAAAGACCCAGGCTGCAATACTCAATTCGTTTTCGTTCAGTCTTATTATTGTATCGTTCTGGTTTTTGTTGCTGAGCTGGTTTAGGTCGTTTTTTAAAATTATTGCACACTCGAGGTTGAAGTATTTTTTAATATATCTGACACCGATTTTTGTAACCTCATCAATTCCTGCCGCTGTTGCCAGTTCACGGGTGAGTTGATAAAGTGCATGGGTCCGTTCTTCCCGTATCCTGATTTTTTTCTCCTGCCGGCGTACTCTTGACGTTAAAATACCATTAAGCAGGGCAATGATGAAAAACATTACCAGCATAAGCATATCTTCGGGTTCTGCTATATGCAAGGTAAGTTGCGGGGGGATAAATAAGGTCGCAGCAAGCAAAATTGGTCCTGTTCCATAGAAAAGGGCAAGAATGGAAACCAGAAATAACAATCCAAACGAAATGACCTGATAGCCAGCATAATCCTTGATAAAATAAAATCCGGCTGATAATAAAACAACAAAAAGCGTCACAATCAGGTACTGTCGGAAATTGGATGTGAAAGCAGGGATAGAAACCTTCCCCTTGAATTTGTCTTTCGCCTGGCTGTCAGAACCTAAAATATATACATCAATATTCCCGCTGTAGCGTATCAGCCTATTGACAAAATTGCCAAGCCGAAGCATTGATTGGATGTTTCTTATCCTGGGTTTACCAACTATAATATGGGTTACATTTTCCTTTTGGGCAAAGTCAACAATTGCTTTTACAATATCATTGTTGGTGATAATGCGGAATTTGATGCCAAGATGCTTAGCGAGGTTTATGTTTATATCAAGCTGCTCACGCTCCTTCGGTGTCAGTTTGTGAAGGGTTTCAACATACAAAGCCTGAATAACTGCACCCATCGAATACGACAGGTTCTTGGCCCAGCGCAATAATCTGGTTGATGTCGGGCTATAATCTATTGCTACGAGAAGATGTAACCCCGATTTCCAGGGGCCACGGATGCGCTTGTGCTGCATATAATCGTGCAGTTGCTTGTCGACCCGGTCGGCAACAATACGCAATGCCATTTCCCGTAATGCAGTAATATTCCCCTTCCGGAAAAAATTCTCAACAGCTTCCCTTGACCTGTCAAGGCTGTAAACTTTGCCTTCTGAAAGTCGCTGGAGCAATTCTTCAGATGTAAGGTCCACCAGTTCTACCTCATCGGCATTTTCAAATATTTCATCGGGTACTGTTTCCCTAACAATAATGCCTGTGATTTGTGCAACGGTTTCAGAGCGGCTTTCTAAGTGCTGCACATTCAGCGTTGTATAGACATTAATGCCGTTTTCGAGAATCTCCTGTACATCTTGATACCTTTTGGCATGGCGGCTTCCGGGGGCATTGCTATGTGCCAGTTCATCAACAATTACGACCTGTGGTTTTCGGGCAATAATAGCATCAAGATCCATTTCCTCAAGTGATGTGGACTTATAGTCATAGGTTTTGCGTGGGATCAATTCCAATCCTTCGATAAGTGCTGCAGTTTCCTTCCGGTCGTGCGTTTCAACATATCCGATGATGATATCACTACTTTTCAGCTTCTCTGCCTTGGCAGTTTGCAGCATGGTGAATGTTTTTCCGACACCTGCGCACATACCAAAAAAAATTTTCAGTTTACCCCGCTTATTTTTTTCTTCTTCAGTCTTCAGTGAAGCTAAGAGTTCATCGGGATCGGGGCGGTTATCATCGAAATGGTTCAACTTGTTATGAATTTGAGGATTTGAGGATTTGAAAATTTGATCCCGATAGCTATCGGGAGGGATAATAGTTTTTATGGTTCAATCACTGTTTAAGTTGGAATTACAAGTAGATTGGATGGTATAAAGTAAAGAGTAAAGGGTGGAAGTACTTTGAGTTTTAATCTGTCAAATGATTATTTATCAATCAATTATTACATTTTAAGTAAATTTCACGATCAATCCTCTTACTAATCTTATTTTCAAACCCTCAAACCTTCAAACCCTCAAACCTTCAACCTTCAAACCCTCCAAACCCTCAAATATATCAAACCTTCAAACTCCTCAACCCCTCAAATTTTCACATCCTCAAATCCTCATATTATTTAATTTCATCCAGCTTCAAATTTAACAATAAAACATTAATCCTTTTCTCTCCGAGACACAATAACTGTGGGCTTTCCGTACTGCATTTTACAAGTTGCATCAACTCTTGCTTTCGGGTTGTATTAAAACCGCGGGCGATAGCAATTCTATCAACCTGCAAAAGAGCTGCCTCGGGTGAAATATGCGGGTCGAGGCCGCTTGCTGATGCAAAAAGCATTTCAGAAGGAATTGCCGTTACGCTGTCCAGTTGGTTAAAAGCAATGAACTGCTGTTTGCGTTTGTAGACCATAATTTTTAGCTTTTCGTTTGTCAATCCGAAGTTGGATGCTGCCGAGGGCAAAGGATTGTAAGTAACAGCCGATGGCCTGGAGCTGAAATAAATCGCCGTATCAAATTGCTGGCCAATAAGTTCGCTGCCAATTATATGGTTGTTTTTGATAATCAAACTACCGTTTGCTTTTTCAGAAAATACGACTTTCGCAATACCGGTTACCAGTAGGGGATAGATAATTCCTGTAATAACAAGAAAGAAAAGGAAGAATTTAATAGATATGATAAATGTTTTCATTTTAAAAGATTTAGAGGTTGATTAAGATATCAATAATCTTTATCCCCAGAAATGGAGCCATTAGACCTCCCAAACCAAAAACAAGCAGGTTGCGGGCCAACGCATTGTTTGCGGAAACAGGGCGGTATCGGACACCTCTCAGAGCCAGGGGAACTAAAAGCATGATTATCAAAGCGTTGAAAATAACTGCACTTAGGATAGCACTTTGCGATGAACCAAGGTTCATAATATTTAATGCGGATAGAGGGCCAATACCGGTTTTCCCAGAATATAGTGAGATTGCGATTGCAGGGATAATAGCAAAATACTTGGCCACATCATTAGCAATGCTGAAAGTTGTCAGTGCACCACGCGTCATTAGCAATTGTTTGCCAACTTCCACAACTTCAATTAATTTGGCAGGGTTGCTGTCGAGGTCAACCATATTTCCGGCTTCGCGGGCAGCCTGGGTACCCGAATTCATCGCAATTCCGATATCAGCCTGTGCCAGTGCTGGTGCATCGTTGGTTCCATCACCAATCATGCCTACAAGGTGCCCTGATGATTGTTCCTCGCGGATACGTCGTAATTTATCTTCGGGAGTTGCTTCGGACATGAAATCATCCACACCCGCTTCGGCAGCGATGGCGGCTGCTGTCAAGGAGTTATCACCAGTAATCATCACGGTTTTTATACCCATCTTCCTTAACTCGGCAAAACGTTGTTTGATACCTCCTTTCACAATATCTTTGAGATGAACGACTCCTAAAACTCTGTTGTCTTCAGCCACAACTAAAGGCGTTGCTCCCTGCTTTGCCAGTTCGGAAACAATATCCTGAACTTTTTGGGAATAAAACCCATTGCTCTTCTGGATAAATGAACGAATTGCTTCAGACGAGCCTTTACGGATCTGATGAATTGTGCCGTCATCCGATTTTAAATCAACGCCACTCATCCGCGATTGGGCTGTAAAAGGTATAAATGTTGCATTCAACTGATGAACTTCGCGGCCACGTATGTTGAATTGCTCTTTGGCAAGTATTACTATTGAACGTCCTTCAGGAGTTTCGTCCGACAAGGATGAAAGCTGGGCAGCATTGGCAAGTTCTTCAACCGATACCCCCTCGGCAGAGATAAAATCGGTTGCCATTCGGTTGCCAAGGGTTATTGTCCCGGTTTTATCGAGCAGAAGCACATCAACATCGCCGGCAGCTTCGATGGCACGTCCACTGGTAGCAATAACATTGCGCTGGATAAGCCTGTCCATCCCGCTGATGCCGATGGCACTCAGCAGCCCTCCGATAGTAGTAGGGATCAGGCAAACCAGCAAGGCAATGAGCACAGGGATTGTCAGGTTTTGCGATGCCGGCAATCCCGATGCCGAAAGGGCATACCCGAAAAAGGCCGGTAACGTAACCACTGCCAACAGGAATATTATGGATAACCCCGAAAGAAGTATGGATAGCGCTATTTCATTTGGTGTTTTCTGGCGTTTCGCTCCTTCCACCAGGGCGATCATCCGATCCATAAAGTTGTTGCCTGGTTCTGTTGAGATGCGGATCAAAATCCGATCGCTGATCACTTTTGTGCCTCCTGTAACCGCCGAACGGTCGCCCCCGCTTTCACGGATAACCGGGGCTGATTCGCCGGTGATCGCCGATTCGTCAACGCTTGAAATGCCTTCGATTACTTCACCATCTGAGGGGATAATGTCACCTGCCTCGCAAATTACGATGTCACCTTTTTTTAGCTCTGTTGCAATTGTGGGCACTTCTTTTTTACCAATAATTTTTCGTGCTTTGGTTTGTGTGCGGTTTTTGCGCAGACTGTCAGCCTGGGCTTTCCCCCTGCCTTCGGCTATGGCTTCGGAGAAGTTCGCGAATAACACGGTAAACCACAGCCATATTGCTATCTGAAGGTTAAAAAATGAAAAACCTCCTCGAATTATTCCGGTAAAAACTATTATTGTTGTAAGAACAGAACCGATAGCAACTATGAAAATAACCGGGTTTTTGATAAGTGCCGCAGGGTTTAACTTGAGCAGACTGTCTATTGCTGCCTGCAGCAGGATTTCTTTATTGAAAAAACCTTTATGTTGTTTTATTTTCATTTCACCAAAAAATTAAAAAGAAATTGCTCCATTCATTAACAGATGCTCAACAACGGGGCCTAACGACAGCGCAGGGAAATAGGTTAATCCACCGACAATAAGGATCACTGATATCAACAAACCGATAAACAACCAGTTATCAGTATGGAAAGTACCGGCCGAAGGTGGAGTGATATTCTTACCGGCCAGACTTCCGGCAATTGCCAATATCGGAACAATGACGCCAAAACGGCCTATGAGCATTCCAATCCCAAGCGTGAGATTGTAAAACACTGTATTGGCATTTAATCCCGCAAAAGCGCTTCCATTATTACCAGCGGCTGAAGAATACGCATAAAGGATTTCTGAAAAGCCGTGGGGCCCGGTATTATTCAGGCTTGATAATCCATAGCAACTCACAGACGCCCAAGCAGCAAATATTAGTATTGCGAAACTGGTGACCAGGTTAGCAATTATAGCCATCTGTACTTCGAAAGCACCTATTTTTTTTCCCAGATATTCAGGAGTCCGCCCCACCATAAGTCCAGCGATAAATACTGTGAGGATAATAAACACTACCATCCCGTATAATCCAGCACCTACGCCACCAAAAATTACTTCGCCAAGCAAAATATTAATCATGGCCACCATACCTGATAAAGGAGTAAGGCTATCATGCATTGCATTAACAGCCCCACAGGAAGCATCGGTCGTGACTACTGAAAATAACACACTGTTGGTGATACCAAACCTGGTCTCTTTTCCTTCCATCAGGGGCAGATGCCCGAAAATTGGATTGGAGGAATATTCTGCATATAATGAAATACTCAGCCCAGTCAGGAACAAGATAAACATGGCCGCAAAAATTGTCCATCCCTGGCGGCTTGATTTCACAAATCGTCCATAAGTATATGTCAGTCCGGCAGGAATAATAAATATTGCCAGCATTTGCAGGAGATTACTTAAAGGGGTAGGATTCTCAAATGGATGGGCAGCATTGGCATTAAAAAATCCGCCTCCATTTGTTCCCAATTGTTTTATGGCAATTTGTGAAGCCGCAGGCCCCATGGGGATAATCTGCGATGAACCCTGCAATGTATGGGCGGTTACATAGGAATTGAAGTTCTGAACAACGCCCTGGCCCACCAATATAATAGCGAACAGGATGGAAAGCGGCATGAGCACATACAGCACCGACCGTGTCAAATCAACCCAGAAATTACCAATTTTATCGGTTGATTTCCTGGAAATTCCCCTAACCAATGCAACCACAACAGAAATACCGGTTGCAGCACTTACAAAGTTCTGAACGGCAAGCCCTGTCATTTGCACAAAATAGCTCATCGTGGTTTCCCCTGCATAACCCTGCCAGTTGGTGTTTGTCATAAAACTTACAGCAGTGTTGAATGCCGAATGCCATGACACATCCGGTAAATTTGCAGGATTTAATGGCAGGTATGCCTGAAAAAGTTGTATCAGGAATAGAAATATAAATCCAATCAGGTTGAACAATAACAATCCGAAAGTGTATGATTTCCAGTTAGTTTCTTCTTCCGGGTTGATCCTGATGATTTTATAGACAAGCTTTTCGAGCCAGCTAAAAACGGGCACAAGGAAATGTTTATTCCCGGAAAATACCTTGTACATGAAATTGCCAAAAACGGGGGTAAAGGCTGTTATAAGGACAATAAATAAAAATAGCTGAAAAAAATCGAGTGCTTTCATTTGGTTATCATATCTGTTTTATCAGGAAGTTATATCTAAAACTATATTAGCATCATCTATTAAAGCTCTATATACCAATAAGTTTACCAATTTATCTTATATATTAGAACCTTTCTGGTTTGACTAGGGAATAAAGCAGGTATCCAAGAATAACGAGGGCTATTGCCGCTCCAATTATGTATCCTGTTCGGTTATTCATCTCAAAAGTGTTGGATGTGAGTATCAAAACTGTCAGATTCATTGAAAACGGATTAATTAAACGGTACAAAATTATGCCCGGATTTATAAATGTTTTATAAGGATTTTGGGGCAGGTATAAAATTTTTATAAAGATAAAACCTCAATACAAAATTTTTTGGTCATCATTTATAAGCGTTTTTGCCAACCGGTAGGTGGTTTCCGGCTTCCGATCTCATTCAAACATACAATAATAACGTGCTTCAGTTCTTTATAAAATCTTTATGCTTACACAAATAAATTTATAATAAACTTACACCTGTGGGCGTAACTTTGTATCGAATTAAAACCAATCAAGGTGAAACTTCTATTTAACAACAAACCTGGTAAATTCCTGCAGTATTTATATGGTATTGCCTTTATATTGATTGTATCTTCAGGATGTTATTATTTTCTTCAGGACACAAGCTACCATACAGTTGCCTTGCTTTTATTGGTATCTGTTTCCCTGATTGCCATGTTTTTCGAAATCCCGGCGGTGCTTACCGCAGCGATACTCAGTGCGTTGATCTGGAATTACTTTTTTATACCGCCAAAGTTTACGTTGCATATCGGCAAGGGTGAAGATATTCTGATGTTCATGATGTATTTTATAATTGCGCTCTTAAATGCGGTTCTAACAATTAAAATCAGGCAGTTTGACAGGAAAAATCAGGAAAAAGAAGGAGAGGCAAACCTGGTAAAATTATATAACACACTGTTGAATTCATTATCCCACGAATTACGCACTCCAATTTCTGCAATCATTGAGGCCACCGATAACCTCCAGAACAACAACCAGAAACTTACACATATTCAGAAAGAAGAACTGATTTCCGAAATATCCGTTGCCTCGCTTCGGTTGAACCGCCACGTCGAAAACCTCCTGAATATGTCGCGGCTTGAAACGGGTACGTTAAAAATAAATGCTGACTGGGTGGATATCAATGAGTTGCTTTACGGAGTTGTTTCGCAGTTCGAAGATTTTGAACCAAGACATACTATAGAAATTGAAACACCTGAATCGCTTCCTTTTTTCAAAATTGATTACGGATTGATGGAGCAGGCCTTGCTGAACCTTGTCCACAATGCTGTAAACTACACGCCTATAGACTCGCTGATTAGGATAAGTGCCGGTTGCGTGGACGAACGCCTGGTGATATGTGTTGAAGATGAGGGAAGCGGTTTTCCTGAAGATCAGTTGGAGAAAGTTTTTAATCGGTTCTACCGTTTAAGCAACCCCAGGACAGGCGGTACCGGACTTGGATTATCAATTGTCAAAGGATTTGTTGAAGCGCATCTTGGAAAAGTATTTCTTGAAAATATCAAGGGTGGGGGAGCCAGGTTCACGATTGATATTCCGGCACAAACATCTTACTTAAACAACCTTAAAAATGAATAACCCTGAAATACTGGTGATTGACGATGAGGTTCAGATTTGCAAACTTCTGGAAATCACACTTGAGAGCAATGATTACAAGGTGTCGCTAGCTTGTAACGGCAAAGAAGGGATAATTGCTGCTGCCAACCATCCACCCGATCTCATCCTTCTCGATATCGGCCTGCCCGATATGAGCGGGCAGGAGGTGCTGCAAAAACTCAGGGAATGGTATCAAAAACCCATTATCATACTTTCGGTTCAGGATGATGAATCTAATATCATTAAAGCGCTCGATAACGGGGCAAACGATTATCTCACGAAACCCTTCCGTACAGGAGAGATGCTTGCCCGCATCCGTACGGCATTACGGAGTTCTTCCGTTAACAATAATGAAGGGGCAGTAGTCATTTGCGGCGACCTTATGATAGATTTTGCCAGCAGGACGATAAAGAAAAATGGCGAAATCGTCAAACTTACTTCAACTGAATATGCCTTGCTTGCATTGCTGGTGAAACATGAAGGGCGTGTACTCACGCACCAGTTTCTGCTCCGGCAGATCTGGGGTCCAGGCTATGTTGGCCAGTCGCAGTACCTGCGGGTTTTTATAGCCCAGTTACGAAAAAAGATCGAAAATAATCCCAACCAACCGGAAATCATACTGACAGCTTCCGGTGTTGGATACCGTTTTGTAG
>Ga0247841_10011166_pt1 | contig 12012 bp, 12 predicted proteins | sample LaCruzMarch2015__2_FD_192410 | JGI IMG/M metagenome (GOLD analysis project Ga0247841, IMG submission 192410) | Freshwater microbial communities from meromictic Lake La Cruz, Castile-La Mancha, Spain - LaCruzMarch2015_18m | ecosystem: Environmental > Aquatic > Freshwater > Lake | place: Spain...
AGAGATTTTGGTGCAGGGCAAGGCGGAAGACCAAGCGCTATCCCCTGTGATAACGTGCGGGATGACAACGCTGCCCTGCGCCAAAAGATCAAGCCAGGGAGGTATGGATATTTCAAAGAGCTGGTATCAAACCCCCCGCAGGCAAAACCAGCCGACCACCCCCCCGACAAGGATCAGCACCGCCGGGTTGATGTGCTTTGCAAAAAGGATGCCCGTGACCGCGAGGCCGACCGCGACCGTGATGGCGTTGAAATGCAGGCTGTGCTCCGGGTTGTAGCTCGCGGTTTTCCCGACGGCATGGACGCCTGCAAGCATGAGCCCGATGGTGACCGGAGCCATGCCTTTCTGGATCGAGTCCCGCCACGGGTTGTCCTTGAAGGCATCCCAGATGTGGCTCGCGCCATAGGTGAGAAAGCTGGACGGCAGGTAGAATGCGAGGAGCACGACGAGCATCCCCGCAAGGCCGGATGCCTTGTAGCCGATCAGCCCGACCATCGTCATGTTCGGCCCCGGTGCCATCTGCCCGAGGCTGTAGATCGTCGCGAAGTCGGTCGCGGAAACCCATTCGTGGACGGTGACCGTCTCATGCTCCATCTGAGGCAGGACCGCGCTGCCGCCGCCGACCGCCAGCAGGGAAAGCAGGCAGAACACGTTCAGCAGGCTGACAATCTCCCTCATTTCGAAACCTCCTTGCGCGGACGGTGCAGGATGATCGCACACGGCGCGATGAGGAAAAGGGCGACCGGCAGCGACACATGACAGAGGCCGACGAGCACGAACGTCAGAAGAACAAAGACCAGATCCAGCGGATTCAAAAATTGCCGGGCTCCGATTTTCAAGGTGACCTGGAGGAGGAGGCCCACGGCGGCCGCCGCGATGCCGGCCAGAGCGGCTGCGACATCCGGGTTCTTGTGGAAACGGACGTAGAGGAATCCGAGAATGCAGAGGATCACAGCCCCGGGAATCACAAGCCCCAGCGCAGCGGCGATCGCCCCCGCGGGACCGGCCAGCTTGCGCCCGGCGATGATCGCCACGTTCACCGAATTCAGCCCGGGAAGCGTCTGCCCGATCTCGAGCGCGGCCAGGAACTCGTCCTCCGACATCCAGCGCTTGTTCGTGACAATCTCGTCGCGCAGGTAGGCGACAAGCCCGCCTCCGAAACTTGTGACTCCGATCCGGAAAAAGGCCGCGAAGATCGCGGCGGGTGCGGGAGAAGATGTGTTCATGGCCGATTGATTTGTTGGTTTATTGGCTCGCATGCGCGAAAAGACCTGCGCTGTCCTGCTGCCAGACGTGCTGATAAACTTGTTTGGCGACAGCCTGCCGTTCGTTATCCGAAAAAGGAGGCTGCGGCAAAAGTGTGAATACCTGATCGAGAATAAAGACTTCGACCTCGGCTTGGGTCTGTTCTTTTTCAGTCCAGCGCTCGCGGTGGGCGAGGAGCTTGCAGAGTGCGTCGTAAAGGTTGCGGCTCGCGAGTTTCACTCTCTCCCGGTCGGCCTTGCTGATGTTGTCCTTTTGGAGTAACTGAAACATCGCGTATTCCTCCTCGCTCAAGCCTTCCTCGGCCGCACGGCGGGATTCCGCATCAAGGCCGTTCACGAGATCCGCCAGCCTGGCAAAAGTTTCCTCGATCGTCACACGGTCCTTGTCGTGATTGTAATCGGCGATGATCTCGCAATATTTTTTGTAGTAATCCATCCGGAGAGGATTCTGCGCGAGCATTTGCGCGAGCTTCTTTTCCAAAACCTGCCGGATGTCCTCCAAGGCGGATGCTTTGCGCTTTACCTTTTTGGAAAACTCGTCCCGCAGCTTTTCGAGATCGATCCGGCTGAGGTCATACAGCTTGGAATCCATTTGATCGTCACCCGGCTGGGCAGCCTGGATGGCCCCGTTGACGATCCGGTGTAGTTCCTTGAGAAGATCGGTGACATCCGCCGTGTCCCGTCGCTCTTCGAGCTTTTTGTAAATGGCCTCGATGTTGTCATGCCGGGCCGCGTAGGTGAACGCTGCCGGTTCCATGATGAGAGCTTTGAAGCGGATAAACACCTGCCGCGCCAGAATCTCAAAACGGCGTCGGCCTTCATCGCGTGAACCGATAACCGCATCGACTCCATCCGCGAGGGCTGCAATCCGGGTAAATCCTTTCGCTCCGATGAGCCGATCCGGATCGAAGCCGAAACCGCGCAGGAGGTTTTCCGTTTCCTCTATGGCGGAAATCAATGCGGCGACTCGCTCGGCGATGGGTGCGATGATCTCCTCTTCGCCGCCGCCATCGTCGCCAAGTGCGTATTGCGCCAGAGCCTCGCGCAGGCTTTTCAGCATCCCATTGTAATCAACGATCAGGCCGAAATCTTTCCCAGGATAGACCCGGTTGGCCCGTGCGATGGCCTGCATCAATGTGTGGGCCTTCATCGGCTTGTCCACATAGAGGGTGGAGAGGCACTCCACATCGAAACCCGTCAGCCACATGGCGCAAACGATTGCCACGCGGAAATGGTGTTCCGGGTCTTTGAACGCCGATTCTACATCAACCCGTTTGCCGTCCGGGGTCTCGAACCCCAGCTTCATCAGTGCCCGGTGCGGAATGATGTCGAATCCCCACTTTTTGAAATCGGCAACTTCGCCCTGTCCTTCACTGATGATGATTCCGACAATCGTCTCCTCCAGCCATGTGGCCTGCCCTCGTAGCCAGGCGAGTTCCTTGGCGGCTGCGTCTCGCTGGCCTTCTTCGCCCGCCGCTGCCAGTTCGGCTTCCTTTTGCGGGATCAGGGCTTGCACGGTGTCAAGTTTTGCATGCCACCGGGGCAGGATGCGCTGGTGCATCCGGGCACAGGTGATTTTGTCGATGCAGACCAGCATGGATTTCCCGGACTCCCACCGAGTGGAACAATGTTCGACGAAGTCCTCGGCCACTTTGTCGAGGCGGTCGTCGGCGGTGATGACCTCGTAATCCTTCCCCAGCAGTTTCTCCAATAGAGACTCCTGATCGGGATCGAGATCAGCGAGGGCGATGGCATCGGCGATGCGGTCGTTCAGGTCGAGCCGGGTGATGCCAAGTTTTTCTCCACGATTCTCGTAAACGAGTTTCACCGTTGCCCCGTCTTCCTCGGATCGCTTGAAGTCGTAACGGGACACGTAGCTGCCGAAGATCCGCTTCGTCAGTTCATCGTGTTTGAAAAGCGGCGTGCCGGTGAACCCGATGAAGGCGGCATTTGGCAAGGCGAGCCGCATGTTGCGGGCCAGCTTCCCGGCCTGTGTCCGGTGGGCCTCATCGGAAATAACGATGATGTCGTCGCGGAGGCTGTAGGGTTGCCGGGGATCCACATCCAGGTTGAATTTGTGGATGAGGCTGAAAATGTAGCGATGATTCTCCTGCAACAACTCTTTGAGATCCTCGCCGGTCGCCGCACGGGGCGTCTTGTCATCCACCACTCCACAGCCGACGAATGTCCGGTAAATCTGGCCGTCGAGGTCGTTCCGGTCGGTCATGAGCAGGAATGTGAACCGCGCTGAGATTTTGCGCCGCACTTTCTCCGCAAAGAACGCCATGGAATACGACTTGCCGCTGCCCTGCGTGTGCCAGAACACACCGAGCTTGCCGAGGGCCGGGTGGGCGGACTCTACGAGATCGAGCTGGCGGAGCGAGAGTGACTGGTCCTCCTCGATCCGCATTTTCAACGCGTGGGTGCTCAGGTTTGTGATTGGAGTTTCGGCGGCTTTTAGAAGCGGCCAATCCACCGTGCGGTAAGTGAGCCGTTGGTCGGGAGGGAATTGCAGACGCAATTCTTCCTGTGCCCGGACCGACTCCACAGCCTGATTGACTCCGAGGACCTGATGGTTTCTTGCCACCACCTTGCGCGTGGCACCGGGCTTGCTGGAATCGAACAGGATAAAGTTCTCCACGATGTCGAGCAGGCTGTCATGATCGAGCATTCCATTGAGCAGGACTTCCGCCTCCACACTTCCCTTGTCCGATTCATCATTGCGCTTCCATTCCGCAAAATGACCCCACTGGCTCGTGATCGAACCGTATCGGGCACGGTGGCCGTTGCTGACGATGAGAAACGCGTTGTGGTGGAAGGCGTGGGCGATCACATGCTCGTCCATGTAATCGCGGAGGTTTCCGTCGAACCCGGCGCGGATGTTTTTGTAAACCGCCTTCAGTTCGACAAATACAAGCGGCAGACCGTTGACGAAACAGACGAGATCCGCGCGGCGGTTGTAGCCCGGCGTGCGGAGACCGGTGATCTTCAATTCCCGCACCGCAAGGAAGCGGTTGTTCGGCGTTCCGTCCGGCCCGGTCCGATTATCAAAATCGATGACACGCGCCCGGATCTGGCGAAGCTGCCCCAGCTCGTCTTTGTAGCTCACCGGCACTCCGTCGCGGATGAACTGGTGAAAATCCCGGTTGTGCTGGAGAAGCGTCCGGGTGAAATCGTGTCGGGTCATCTTTTCCACTGCCTCGGTGATGGCCGTGGGCGGCAACTGCGGGTTCAGCCGCTCCAGCGCGGCACGCAGATCGCGGGTCAGGACGACCTCGCGGGTATCCGTGCGTCCGAGGGTTCCGTCCGGTCCAAAGGTTTCATCGTTCCAGGCATAGACGGATTCCCAGCCGAGCTCATTTTCCAGGTGATCCGCAAACGTTTTTTGGACGAGCCGGTCTTCACTGTTGATGTCGGTGAAGGCCATTTCGCCGGATTATTCCTCGGCTTCCGCGTCCTCGTCTTGGAGCGACAACTCCCTTTGTCCTCCGTTGAAAAAGGCCGGATCGAACCCGTCTTCGAGTTTGATCGGACGGAATGGTGCCACGCCGGTTTGCGCCAATTGCTGCGCAAATTTAAAAAACGTCCGCGAATCGTCGGTGATGACAAAGGCGGCATCCTTGACGATGGCCTGCGCGATGATCTTCACGTCATCTTTCAGCGCATCGCGGTTTTCGTCTTTCTGCTTGGATTTTGAAAAATCGAGTTCCGCCGCCTTGATGGCATCGCTCCAGTTGAAGGGCAAAACCACGGAACTCCGCAGGATGTCGGCAGGGATCTCCTGTCGGATGCAGAACTCCGATACCACGATGGTTGGCAGGAACACCGGCAGGCCATTCTCTGCAAAATGCCGCCAATACTGCCTGGCCGCCTCATGGTTCGGACGCCGTGCGTCTGCCAGGGTAATCAGGAAGCTGGTATCCAAGACAACGCCGGCCGCCATTATGCGCTCCCTCCCCTGAGTTCGCGGACCCACCCGGCCGCGTCGGGGACATCTGACCATGCCTTCGTGCCGGCCGAGATGAAGCGGTCGAGCGCGGATTCATTGTAGCTTGGCTCGTAGTCCTCGAAGGAAAGCAGGCGGAGATTCCTGAGCTGGCCGCTCTTGTGATGCTGGTCGGCTTCGACACGGACCAGCGCCTTCCGGTAGAGGCGGTTGTCCTGCTGGTCTTTCAAGTAGCTCTGGTTGGAGCCAATCCGCACGACCTGCCCGGTGTCATCCAGCCGGATATGCACGTTGGCCTTCTGGACGCCCCCCATATCCATCACCGTGCCAAACAAATACTTTTCGACCTTTACCCAAGGGACGATTTCACCAATCCGAAAATCGGTGGCACTTGAAAGTTCGATGAGCTTGGCCTGCATGCCCGCCGGGCGGATCGCATAGCTCAAATCCGCGTTGCTTTTGCTACGGGCCTGCCACTTCGACACAATTTCGGCCCGCTTGGGATCAATTTCCCCAAGAGCATCCTGGCGCTGCAGGCTGTGCAAATCCGGTTCCAAGGCGGCCGAGACGATAAATGGCAGCATCGCCACCAATTTGTAGGAGCCGTTTTCAATGCTCACATGCACCTCGTCCACTTTCACCTTCTCCGAGCCCGCGATGAAATCCTGGACCTGCTGGTTGAATTCGTTGAACCGAGACAAGCCGATCGTGGCCGGGGTGATATCCACCCCATCCACGCGGTCCCGCAGGACGAATTCGATGGTCGGTTCAGCGTTCATTCTCTCCAATTCAAAATGCCGGAGATTTCATCGGTTATCAAGATCTTCATCCCCGGCGGCGCGTTCCCGAGCGGATTCTGTGCAGCCGCTCGGTGAAGCCCCCCTCTTCGGTGAACGCCTTGGCCTGCGCCTCGATCTGGCGATCAAGCAGCGCACAGGCCACTCCGGCGAGGACGAGCGCGGCATTCGCCGCGATTTCCGGGAAGGTGGACTGGATGGACTCTATGGACTTCATGGACGGCTCGGCCGGGCGTTGCCGCTGTCCATCGGGTCCATTCTGTCCATATCGTCCATGGATCTCCTTCACCCAGGCGGCCACGTCGTCGGTCGTGGCGCACCGCCGCCGCACCAGATTGCTGCGGCGGGGATCGTCTTCGGCCCAGAGCGGCAGCTCGCGGTGCCGCAGGAAGTCTTCGTAGTCGAGCTTGAGTTCTTCGAGGCTGGCCCGCGCGACGTTCGTGAGCTTGAGCTCCATTTTCTTCGAGGTGCCGCTCGCCTTGCTGCCCTCGGCGATGTTCTGGACCCCGCTCCGCGCGGCCTGCACCATCTGGTCTTGGGTCCGGCTGCGCTTGCTGATGTAGCGGTCACAAAACCGCACCGTCACATCGTAGCAAAGCTGCGCGATCTGGAAGCTCTTCAGATTCCGGTAGCCGCCATGTTTCGGAATCAGTGGCTCCATAATCTCCCCCGCTCCCCCATGTCCATCCCGTCCATCAAGTCCATAGCCTTCCCTCCAATCTACACGGCAATCTCCCCGCTCATCAGCTTCGGCAAGAGCAGGTCGCGCGCGGCGCGGAGCTTTTGGTTTTGTTTGTGTAGGTTGTGAATCTGCTGGAAGGCTGGTGCAGCAAAATCGCTTAAGAGGTCGAGGATTGTGCGAGGCGGGATCAGGACAAGAAACTTATCGAAGCAGGTTTCCTGAACTCGCTGCCGCCCTGACGAGCCGACCATGCTTTTTATGGCGTTGCCTCGGAATTCGTATGTCCGTGCGAGGCAGTAAACAAATTCCGGGGTGACCCGTTTCGAGCGCAGCACAATGAACTCGGTTGAGCCTCTGCCCGCTTCACCTTCCGCCATGAAGTTTACGAATCCGGTCTTCCCGTTTTCGAGGCATGGCGTAATCCGGGCCAGCAGGGTGTCGCGGTTGCGGAACTTGCTGCCGCTTCGGCCATCGCGCTTTATGGCATTCTGGATGACCATCGAGTCGGTCGGAAGATCGGACATCTCGACATACCAGTGTTCCTCTTCGTCTGACAGTTTGGTGGTCGGGTTGATTTCGATGGCTTCGGGAACAGGCCCCCGCTCCCACCCCGCCGGAATCCCGTTGGTGATGCGGGCGTGTTCGTGGCCGGGGAAGTGGAGGCGGACGAACCACTCCCGGTAAAGCAGCCGCGCCGACTCCTCCAACAACGCCATCCGGCGGCGGTTGTTTTCCATCAGGTCGTCGTAGGCGGAGAGGGTTTCGGCGATGCGCTGCTGGATTCTTGGCTCAGGCGCTCGCACCTTGATCTCGTGCAGAACATTCCGGTCAACACCGGGCACGGCAGCTTTGTCGCTTTGGTAGCCAGCCAAGGCATTCTTCAGAAAGTAGGCCGCGAACTTTGGATGAGTGCCTTTGAAATCGATAACGTAAAGAGCGGTGTTTAGAGGCCAGTAGTCCTGCTCAAGATAAAACACCTCACCAATTGTGCCGTAGCGCCCAGTGACAACTCCGGGAGGGGTTGCTTTGGCTTCGCTGTGGTAGCCTGTGATCCCAGAGGACGAGACAACCGGAATATCTCCATCATGCCGAGCATCAGAAGGAAGATCGTGCCCACGCTTTAATGTGAGAACATCTCCGAGTCGGCAGTCGCGCCACTTCATACCCCCAGCCCCTCGAAATTCTTCTGAATCCTTTTTGCCAGGGCAACGGCCTCTTGATTTAGATCCGCCAGCTCGACATGGATGTCTCCCAGTGCCTGTTCAAAATCGAAATCGTCATCCACCTCCGCCGGGGCGACGCCGACATACCGGCCGGGGGTGAGGCTCCAGTCGGCGGCGGCGATTTCCTTTCGATCCACGAGCTTCACCAGGCCCGGCACGTCGCGGTAGGTGGCGTCCGGGAAGCGATGGAGAAGCCACTCCAGGTGGCGGGTGAAGTAAATATTGGCCTCCAGCGCGGAGATCGCGAGAGCGAACGCCGATCCCATTTCCTCCTCTTGGCGTTTGAGATTCCGGCGGCTGGTCGCGCTGTCCGCAGCCTGCGCGGCGGCTGCAAGGTTGGCGGAAGCGGCTTTTGCGGCGTCGCGAAACCGGTGCAGCCATGCCTTGCACACATGGGAGAGATCCGGCAGGGCCGCCGGGTCTTTTGTGTAGTCCCGCCCGAGGATCTGCTTCTCCAAAGCTTTGGCTTCCTTGTCGAATTCGATGAGAGACTGCTGAAACTCCCCGGAGAGTGGAGTCAGGGAGAGAACCTTGATCGCGCTCCCCAATTCGTTGAAAGCCCGAATCGCATCCGGAACGGCTGACTGGATTTCCCGGCGCTTCGAGCGGCAGGTATCGCGGTATTCCTCCAACAGGGCGATGAACCGCTCGGATTGCCCCCGGTAAAGCCAGACGATGGCGGTGAGATTTTGAAGCTGCTCCGGGGTGAAGTCGAAAATCTTCCGGTTGACCTTCCGGTAAATGTTCCGCGCATCGATCATGAGCACCTTGTCGCGGCGTTCGGCGGGCTTGCTGCGGTCAAAGTGCCAGAGCTCGCAAGGAACGGTGCGGGTGTAGAAAAAATTCGAGCGGATCGAGACCATCACGTCCACATCGCCGGTTTCCACAAGTTTGCGGCGGACATCCGCCTCTCCGTGCCCGGCGCTGCTGGCCTGCGACGACATGACGAACCCTGCGCGGCCGGCGGCATTGAGGTAGCTCCAAAAATACGAAATCCAGAGGTAGTTGCCGTTCGAGACCTTCTTGTCCTTGTTCACGCCCGGCAGACCGAACGGAAGGCGGCGGTCGGATTTCACTTTCTCGGCATCCACCTTGTCCACGTTGAACGGTGGGTTCGCCATGACGAAATCGCATTTGCCGAACAGCTCGTGTGAGTCCTCGTAAAACGTGTTCGCCTCGACGATGTCGCCCTCGAGCGCATGGACGGCGAGGTTCATTTTGGCGAGGCGCAGGTTGCTGGTCTTGTATTCCTGGCCGTAGAACGTGGCGCGGTGGGCGGCGTGCTCGCCCTGGCGTTCGATGAAGTGGCTCGACTGGACATACATGCCGCCCGATCCGCAGGCCGGATCGAAGACGATCCCGTGATCCGGCTCGATGATGTTCACGATTGTCTGCACGAGCGAGGGCGGGGTGAAGAACTCACCGTTGTCCTGCGCGCCCTGCATGGCGAACTTCATGAGGAAGTATTCGTTGATGCGCCCGAAGATGTCGCCGCTGGCGGTGCGGAGAATCTCGCTGTCGAAGACGCGGAGGAGATCCTCCAGCAGAGCGTTGTCGAAGCGGGTGTAATCCTTCGGGAGCTGGCCGAGGAGCGGTTCAAAGTCGCGCTCGATGCCATCCATTGCCTTCACGAGCGCCGCGCCGAGGTCCGAGCCCTTCGGGAGGCGGAGCAATTCGTCGTAGCGGGCCTCTTTCGGCAGCATGAGCGCACGGCGCTTTTTGAAATCCGCGGCGGTCAGCGGGCGTTTCGGTATTTTTCCAGCCGCCTGGTCCGCCTCGATTTCACGGAGCGCCTCGTTGTAGCGGTTCGTCGCGTGGCGAAGGAAAATGACCCCGAGCACCGGCATGCAGTATTCGCCCGCCGTGAGCTTCGAGTTCGCGCGGAGATTATCCGCCGTCCCCCAGAGGTCGGATTCCAGTTTGTTAATGTCTCCGAGCGAGCTCTGCGTGGTCATTTTGTTTTGATCGCAAGCTGGATGCCCATTCCCCTGATCTTCGTCTGGAGTTTACTCACTGCCAGTGGCATTCGAACAGCCGAGCCCGTAAACCAGCGCGGTCTTCGTCGTGCCGAGCGAGACCCACTCGAAGGCGTCGAGCTGGAGGGCGTTGTAGAAGTCCTCCACGCGCTTCAGGTTTTCCTTGTGGAGGTCGTTCTCGCTCTCGAACCGGCACTGGAACGCAAACTCCCCGCAGAACGCCTGCTCGTATTTTCTGAGCCGCCAGACCGCGATCGTCGTCTTGCCGGTGAGCCCGCCGCCGAAATGCAGCTCGCCGACATCCACCTGCACCTCGTCCACCGCCCGGTCGTTCACGATCCGAACCGGCTCATCGGTGTTCGCCTCGACCTGCCGGATCGCAGGGAACGCGGCGGTCAGGTCGCGCACGGCCATGTTCAGGCGCTCGCGCGGCATCGCCAGCACGCAGTTGTGCGAGAAGATCGAGCGGCTCCCGCCGAGGCTCTCCTTCAGCGGCAGAAGCTCCGCCTTGAATTTGATTCTTGCCGAGCCGCCGGGCGTCGCCGGGCGCACGTCCACCGCCGCCGCCGTCTGGAAATCCGGATGCCGGAACTTGACGGTGAGCTCGGGGATCCCCTGCGGCCAGCCGTTCTTGTAGTGCGTGCGGAGCCGCACGATGAAATGGTTTTTGTAGAGCGCGAAGTCGGATGTGTCGAAGAAGAGAACCTCGCGCACGTTGCTCTGGAATGCATTCTCCGACTCCTTCACCTTCACGTCGAATTTCTTTGCGGTTTGATGGACGATTTTCCAGAAGTCCACAAACGACTGCGCGGTCTGGAAATGTTCCGGCTGCAGGATGATTTTGTATTCCCGGTAGTGGATGCTGTCGTGCGGGGTGTTGAGGATCTCGTGCATGCCGGAGTCTAGGCACGCCAGCCGCGCCTTGTCATTGCCGGAAAAAAACGAGCGCGAGCGGTGCCGGGATGGCGGGCACGGGCACGGCGGCGTGAACTGGAGCTGTGAACTGGAGCTTGAGAAATCCCCCGGAAAATCGCAGGCTGAACCAAGCCGCCTTTCTCATCGTGCCCAGCCTCTCCGATTCCCTCGCCGAATTTGTCGCCTACATCGGCACCCGCTTGGTCCGGGACGAGAAGGGCGAGGCGATCACCCCGCCCGCCCTCCCGCTCCCGGCGGAGGAGCACGCCGCCTTCATCACGGGCGATTGCATCCGCGTGACAAACCCGGAACACGAGTGATTCCCATACAATGAAACTTCACTTCACCGAACACGCCCGCCAGAGGCTGGCCAAAAGGTGATTGGATCCCGAATGGGTCGAAAGAGTTGTGGCAAATCCCGACAGGATTGAGCCCGATCGCGAGGATCCGGAACTCGAACACCGGCTCGGATTTTTACCTGAACTCGACAATCGCATCCTGCGGGTTATCGTATCCAAAGCAGAACCAATCCGCGTCATCACGGCATTCCTCGACCATTCCATGAAAGGGAAATTATGAAACTCACCATCGACCGCGAAGCGGATGCACTTTATTTGAACCTCGACGATGCTCCGGCGCAGGAGAGCCGGGAGATTTCCCCCGGTGTGATCCTTGACTACAACGCCACGGGTGAGGTCGTTGGCATCGAGATGCTCTATCTCTCCCGGCGCTCGGAAAGCCTGAACCTCTCCAGCCTGCATTTCGAGACGGTCGGTGCCTGATCCAGAGACTCATTGTCGCTGACTTGAAGTCCGTGAACGAGTAGCGGTTTTCAGATGGGGTGCTATTGCAGGCTTTGCGGGAGAGAACGCGCGAACGAGAAATTTTCTGGGAAGGGGCACGGCGTCCACATTTGCAAGGATTGTTGGAACCTTCCCCCTCCCCGGAAAGAGAGGATCGACAAGGAGGAGGAGATCCTCGGATTTCTCCGGCAATCCCGGATTTCGTCGAAGAACCGCGCGAGGCTTGTGGTGCTGTCGGAGCATGCGGATGCAGAGCTTCAGCACTTGGCGGTAATTGTGCTGCGGGTCTCCAAGAGCTCCGAGGGGAAACGCAAGCGTTGGAAGAAAGTCAGCGGAATCGATCCTGCGCTCTATCAGGAATGTCAGGCCCTGTATTTGCCGGAAAATCCGTAGAATTGCGATTAG
>Ga0247841_10011167_pt1 | contig 12012 bp, 2 predicted proteins | sample LaCruzMarch2015__2_FD_192410 | JGI IMG/M metagenome (GOLD analysis project Ga0247841, IMG submission 192410) | Freshwater microbial communities from meromictic Lake La Cruz, Castile-La Mancha, Spain - LaCruzMarch2015_18m | ecosystem: Environmental > Aquatic > Freshwater > Lake | place: Spain...
CGCTGGTTTAACGAACTTTCAGCCGGGAAAGTCATCGTGGGCAACGTACGGGAATTCCCTGTATCTGAAAGAGCCATTCTTGAGGTACAGGCGATAAAATCAATTCTGGTAACACCTGTTTTTATTGATAAAAGCTTCTGGGGTTTTATCGGGTTCGACGAGTGCCACAAAGAAAGGGAATGGACACCTACCGAAGAAAGGCTGCTGACAGCCGCCGCCAATACCATCGGCGCAGCTTACCTCCGTAAAAAAAATCAGGACCAACTGATCGCTGCCAAAGAAAAAGCCGAAGAAAGCGACCGTTTGAAATCGTCATTCTTAGCCAACATGAGCCATGAAATCCGTACCCCGATGAATGGCATCCTGGGTTTTGCCAGTCTGCTGAAAGAACAGAAGCTAACAGGCGACGAGCAGAAAGAATATATCAGCATCATCGAAAAAAGCGGGGCACGCATGCTCAATGTCATCAACGATATTGTGGACATATCGAAAATAGAATCTGGACTAATGGAGGTCTCGGTTTTCCCAACGAACATCAACGAACAGATTGAATACCTTTATACCTTCTTCAAACCGGAGGTCGAAAGCAAGGGGATGCTGCTTTTTATCAACACCCCGTTGCCGGAAAAGGACTCCATTATCATCACCGACAGGGAAAAAGTCTATGCGATTCTTGCTAACCTTGTTAAAAATGCCATTAAATACACTGAAGAAGGTTCGATAGAATTTGGTTATATTCCGAAATACCCGCCAGCCGGAAAAGCCGGTACGCTTGCCGGGAAAAGGCTACAGGGCGAAGCCGGGGCTAACCCTGGCGCCAACCCTGGCAGCGAATTTGCCGAACTCGAATTCTATGTAAAAGACACCGGCATTGGGATTCCCGAAGACAGGCAGCAAGCTGTTTTTGACCGTTTTGTGCAGGCTGACATTGGCGATAAAAGGGCTTTTCAGGGGGCAGGGCTGGGACTATCCATTACGAAAGCTTATGTGGAAATGCTTGGAGGTTCCATTTGGGTGGTTAGCGAGCTCGGGAAAGGTTCGACCTTTTATTTCACCCTCCCTTATTATACCGGGGATAAAGAAAAAAATGAGGCCAAAAATATCGTTTCTGCCGATGGGACTGGAAATCAAACCATTCCCCCAAACTTAGGGTTTAAAATATTGATTGTCGAAGACGATGAAATATCGGAAAGGTTGCTCAGAACGGCAATCAGGATGATTAGCAAAGAAATTTTAAGGGCAAGGACAGGAGTCGAAGCCATCGAAACCTGCCGTAAGAACCCCGACATTGATCTGGTGCTGATGGACATCAAAATGCCTGAGATGAACGGTTATGAGGCCACTAAACTGATCCGGCAGTTTAACAAAGAGGTGGTCATCATTGCACAATCAGCATTTGCACTCGTTGGCGACCGGGAAAAAGCCCTGGAGGCAGGATGCAACGATTACATTCCAAAACCCATCAAAAAGGAAGTGTTGCTGGGTAAACTTAAAAAGTACGGGATGGCTTGAAGTATGACGGTTTTTGAAAATTGATAATCCGATGATGATGAAAAAAAGAACATTACTTTTTTTACTGACAACAATCCTCCCGTTTTATATTTCGTTCGGGCAAAAACAATGGGGCTCAACAGGGGCACAGCCGCAACTTAAGGTGGATAACTGGCAGATGGACCAGGGGTTGCCGGTGAACTCTGTTGTAACGGTTGCACAAAAAGCGGATGGATGGATGTTTTTTGGAACCGAAGAGGGCCTGGTACGATTTGACGGCAGTACCTTTTTAGTGATGAACCATGCTACCATCCCGGATTTGACCGTGAATTTTATCAGCACGCTGCTGGGAGGCCGCGATACAAGCCTGTGGATCGGGACCGAAGGGGGGGGCTTGCTCCGGTATAAGAACAATGCGTTCAGCAAATACGATAAAGCGGATGGTTTGTCGAATGATCGCATCTTTTCGTTGTATGAGGACCCTTCAGGTGGTTTATGGATCGGAACATCGGGGGAAGGCCTGAATTATCTGAAAAACGGAAAAATATCGAAATATGATACAGCATGCGGGTTGGCCTCAAATTACATCCGCTCGGTCGTGATGGATGGCAGGGGCAGGGTTTGGGTAGGGACACAAAAAGGGCTTTCGGTGATCGAAAAAGGGAAAATCAGGAATTTTTTCCAAAAGGATGGCCTTTCCGACAATTTCATCGAAGCGCTGGCATTAGACAAAAACCAGGACCTGTGGATCGGCACCAAAGGCGGGGGGCTGAACTTGCTGAAACAGGATAAGTTTACTGTTTTCACCATAAAGGACGGGTTGACCAACAATGCGGTTACCACGCTTTGTTTCGATGCCAACGGCATGTTGTGGATCGGTACCAATGGCGGGGGAATTACAAGGATGATGCAAGGGAAATTTTTCCCTTTCACGACAAAAGATGGCCTTTCAGGCGACCTGATCGTCGCCCTTTTCCAGGACCGGCAGGGAAATATGTGGGCGGGATCATCAGGAACGGGTATTGACCGCATCAAAAAGAAATATATTCAAACCCTCACCAGCCGGGATGGGCTGTCGGGTGATGTCATCCTTCCGGTATTTGAGGACCATGCAGGGGTGGTATGGCTGGGTGTGGCCGGAAAAGGCCTGAACAGGATGGAAAACGGCAAGGTACAAATCTATACCCGAAAAGACGGGCTGCCTGATCACCTGGTGCTCGCCATCGGCGAAGGTCAGGATCACAGCCTTTGGATAGGCACTGCCGGCGGGGGGCTTACAAACTTTAAAAATGGCAAATTCACATCCTATACCACCGAAAACGGCTTGTCCGGCAATGTGGTTGAAGCCGTTTACTGCGACAGGTCAGGCACCTTGTGGGCCGGTACCACAGGTGGCGGCATCAACCGGCTGAAAGACGGGAAATTTACGGCGATTACGACCAAACAAGGGCTGTCGTCTGATAATGTATCCTGCATCCTCGAAGACAGGAATGGCGATTTATGGGTAGGAACCAACAATGGCCTGAACAGGATCAGCAACAACAGGATCACCACCCTGCACAGGAAAGACGGATTGTCCGACGACTACATTTTATCGTTGTATGAAGACAAAGAGGGAAATTTATGGGTTGGTACTGCCTCCAACGGGTTTAACCTGATCCGCCAGGGGAATATCACCCAATATACTACAAAGGATGGACTGATCAATGAAGTAGTCCTTAACATCCTTGAGGATGATTTCGGGTATTTCTGGATAAGTTGCAACAAGGGGATATACAGGATTAAAAAGAAGGACCTGCTGGATTTTGCCGATTCTAAGCGCGGCTTGCTGACAACAGTTTCCTACGGCAAAGACGATGGCATGGAGTCCACCGAATGTAATGGGGGTGTTTTTCCGGCAGGCTGCAAGACCCGCGATGGCAGGCTGCTGTTTCCTACCATGAAAGGGGTATCCGTCATAGATCCCAATTTGATGAAAACGGCTACTTCCGGTTTCTCCCCCATTTTCGTGGAAGAATTCCTGGTTGATGGTATCCAGGCAAATCTGACTTCCCCCCTGTTAGTCCCCGCAAACTCCAAAAGGCTTGAGTTCCGCTTTGGGGCACTGAATTATACCAATCCGGAGAAAATAAAATACCGGTGCATGCTGGTAGGTTTTGATAAGGACTGGATTGATTTCGGCACACGAAGGAGCGCTTATTACACCAATATCCCCGGTGGCAATTATGTGTTCAGGGTGATGGCATCGAATGAAAATGGCCAATGGGACGAAAAAGTATATGCTGAACTGAAATTCCGGCTGAACCCCCCGTTTTTCCGTACCATCACGTTCTATCTCATCCTTCTGGTCTTTTTTTCGTTGCTGCTCTTTTTTATCTTTTATTATTTTATTGAGCGGTTCAAGCGCACCCGGCTCGCATTGCTCGTGGAAGAGCGTACGCGGGAACTCCATCAGAAAATGATTGCCCAGGAGCAGACCCAACAGGAATTGTACCATACGAATATCGAATTGGGCAAAGCCATAGTACATGCCGAAGAAAGCGACCGCCTGAAATCAGCATTCCTTACCAATATGAGCCACGAGATACGCACCCCCATGAACGGCATACTTGGTTTTGCCGGGTTGCTGAAAGAGCCCGGGCTTACAGGCAACGATCAGCAAAAATACATCGCCATCATCGAAAAAAGCGGTGCCCGGATGCTCAACATCATCAATGATATTATTGATATTTCGAAAGTTGAAGCGGGACAAATGGAAATCATGATTTCGGATACCTGTATCAACGAGCAGATCGAATATATTTACACTTTTTTTAAACCACAGGCCGAAAGCAAAGGAATAGAGTTAACCTACAAAAACACCTTACCGGAAAAAGAATCCATCATTAAAACCGACCATGAGAAAATTTATGCCATTCTCACCAACCTGGTTAAAAATGCCGTAAAATTCACCAACGCAGGTTCCATAGAAGTTGGCTATGAGAAAAAGGGTTGGTTCATTGAATTTTATGTGAAAGATACCGGAATAGGCATATCCCGGGAACAGAAGGAGATTGTTTTTAAAAGGTTCAGGCAGGCCAACGACACGATGACCAGAAATTATGAAGGGGCTGGATTGGGCCTGTCTATCTCGAAAGCTTATGTGGAGATGCTGGGCGGCAAAATTTGGGTTGAGAGCGAAGAAGGAAAAGGATCCGTGTTTTATTTTACCATTCCCTGCTCACCATCCCCTGCTGAAAAGGAGGCAAAAACTACTGTTCCTTTGCCCGATGCTGTTTCCGGTGCTGAAGGTTTGATCAAAAATATTAAAATCCTGATTGCCGAAGACGATGAGATATCGGAAAGTTTCCTCACCAACGCGATGAACCGGTTTAGCAGGGAAATTATTAAGGTAAGGACCGGGGCCGAAGCCATTGAAGCCTGCCGCAACAACCCTGACATTGACCTGATTTTGATGGATGTTAAGATGCCGGTGATGGACGGATATGAAGCTACCCGGCAAATCCGGCAATTCAACAATGAAGTGGTCATCATTGCACAAACAGCTTATGCCCTGATGGGCGACAGGGAAAAGGCATCAAAGGCAGGATGCAACGATTATATCCCGAAACCCTTCAAGAAAGAGGAATTGATGGTGTTGATAGAAAAGTACTTTAAAAAATAAAATACGAAGGGAATTGATTCCTGCTGAGATTCAGCCTTTATTATTCATGCAGAAAATAGAATACATAAGTAAAAGGAAAATAGCCAGGCAACCGCGAACCGTTTTTTAGTAGTCATTCTGTAAATTTAATTTTATAATTGTTTTTCCTGATGTATTGAACCTCTCATCTTCAGCCTTTTATCTTTTTTCTTTTATCAAGTTTGTGAATTAATCAGTTAAGTATCCTGATATGAAAAAACAACCTAAACCCGCAACCGGATCCGAAATCCTTCGCCAACAGGCTGAAAGTCAACTGAAAAAGAAACGGTCAACCGTTACCTGGCCGATTTCGGAGTCCGATGCGATGAAACTCGTTCACGAGCTTGAGGTGCATCAGATTGAACTGGAAATGCAAAACGAAGAACTTACAATGGCAAGGGAACGGGCAGAAATTGCTACCGAAAAATATACCCGGTTATACGATTTTGCACCATCCGGCTATTTTACACTTTCCAGTGGAGGCAGTATACTCGAACTGAATCTCGTTGGAGCACAAATGCTTGGAAAAGAACGCTCACGTTTGATAAACAGTTCGTTCGGTTTTTTTGTTTCCCCGGATACACAGACTATATTCCTTCACTTCCTGGAAAAAGTATTTGCCGGCGGGAACAAAGAAACCTGCGGGATAACCCTGGTAAACAATGGAACCTTGCCGATGTATGTGCACCTTACCGGCAAAGTTGCCGAAAGAAGCGGACATTGCCATATCACTATGGTTGATATCAGCGAGAAAATGCTGGAACAGGAATATCTGCGCCAGAGCGAAGACAGGTACAAATCGTTGTTCCATAACAATCATTCGGTAATGCTGCTGATTGATCCTGAAACAGGGGATATAGAAGATGCAAATCCGTCAGCTTGTCAATATTATGGTTGGTCGCATCAGGAAATATGCAGAAAAAAAATATCGGAAATCAATACACTTTCCGATGAAGAAATAAAACAGGAGATGCAGAAAGCACAGGAAGAAAAACGCCATCTTTTCTTCTTCAGGCATCGAAAAGCCAATGGCGAAATCCGGGATGTGGAGGTGCATTCCGGCCCTATCCGGTTCGGCAATTCAATGCTGCTGTATTCTGTGGTTCACGATATAACCAGCCGCAAACTGGCCGAGAACAAACTGCACGAAAGCCAGGAACTTCTCAGTTCAATCATCGAAACAGCGAAAGATTCCATTTTTATTAAAAATGCTTCGCTTGAGTATATTAAGGTGAATAAAGCGATGGAATCCCTTTTCGGGATGGCGAAAGAAGATATTTTAGGAAAAACGGACGATCAGCTCTTTGGTGCCGAAAGCGGGGTGCATATTGAAGAAATTGACAAGCAGGTGCTGGATGGACAGACCATCGAAGAATTTCCATACAAACCGGTAAAAGGTGTGATGAAGCATTTTCATACCATAAAAGTTCCTTTGAGGGATGCGCTGGGACAGATAACCGGACTGTGCGGCATTGCCAGGGACGTTACCGAACGCAAGCAGGCGGAAAAAAGGTTACAGGACATCATAGATAAAAATCCGATGGCGATTCAAATTATGGATGTTGACGGCTATACGATTCAAACAAATTCGGCACACTTTAATCTTTTTGGCGCTACCGTTAAGGAAGGATATTCGTTATTTAATGATCCTCAATTAATGCAACAAGGATTTGGAGAGTTATTCGACCGCATGAAAAACGGTGAAGTTGTTTCCTTCCCTGATTCCCATTTCAATCCCCATGAGGTTGATCCATCCTTTCCGGATAATCCGGTTTGGGTAAAAGCGACCGGATTCCCTCTGAATGACAGCAATGGAAAACCGGAGAACATAGTAATGATGCAAGAGAACATTACCGAACGGAAAAAAGCCGAAGAAGCGTTGCGCAAAACCAATGCCTATCTCGAAAATCTGATCAACTATGCCAATGCGCCAATCGTTGTCTGGAATCCGAAATTCCACATCACACGTTTTAATCGCGCCTTCGAAGTCCTTACCGGACGCACTGAGGCAGAGGTCCTCGGGCAATCACTCGAAATACTGTTTCCTCCCGAGCTTGCCGAAAATTCGATGGCACTCATTCGCAGGACTTCAACCGGTGAGCGTTGGGAATCAGTAGAGATTGATATCCAGCACTTAGACAAGTCGGTGCGAACTGTGCTGTGGAATTCCGCCACTCTTTTTGCATCTGACGGCATCACCCCGCTTGCCACCATTGCCCAGGGTCAGAATATTACCGAGCGCAAGCTGGCTGAGGAAAGCCTTAAACAAAGCGAAGAGAACCTGAATTACGCGCAGGAAATTGCCCGGATGGGTAGTTGGGAATTCAATCTGATCAACAATAAATACACATGGTCCAGGAATAATTATAAATTAGTCGGTTTGGTTCCCTTCGAAAAGGAAATTACTGTCGAATTCTTTATGAATATGGTTCATCCTGATGACATTGCTTTATTGCATCAAAGCATTGAACTTGTTGCCACAAAGAAAAAACCTGTTACCATTGACCTTCGGATTTTATTGTCTGATGGTGAAATCAGATGGATACAAAACAATATCGTTCCTGTTCTTGATGGAGATAATTTAATCGCGCTAAAGGGCGTAAATATTGACATCAATGAGAAAAAGCAGGTTGCTGAAGAATTGGCAAAACTCTCGCAAGCCGTGAAGCAAAGCCCGGTAATGATTTGTATAACCGATCTCGATGGAAACATCGAATACGCGAACCCCAAAACTACCGAGGTAACCGGTTATGCCCTGGATGAATTGATTGGCAAAAACCCGCGTATTTTCAGTTCGGGCGAAAAGCCGAAAGAAGAATATCGTAGCCTTTGGGAAACCCTGAAATCGGGAAAGGAATGGCACGGCGAATTTCATAACAAAAAGAAAGACGGCGGGCTTTTCTGGTCTGCGGTTTCCATTTCCCCCGTCGTTGACAACGATGGAATGATAACGCATTATCTTTCAGTTCAGGAAGACATTACCGAACGCAAAAAGACAGAGGAAAACCTGCGCGATTCTGAAAACAGGTATCGTTCCATTTTTCAGGGAAGTGCCGATGGAATCATGATTGCCGACAAGGAAACAAAAATGATACTCTTTGCAAATTCAGCCCAATGCACCATGCTTGGATATACCGAGGCGCAGTTAAAAACGATGAACATCAGCGAGATACATCCGGTTGAAACGTTTAAGGAAACCCTTGCCGAGTTTGAAAGACAATCACGCGGGGGAAAAACCCTTGCCGAAAACATCCAGTGCCGTCGAAAAAACGGGGAAATCTTCTACACAGACATCAATACACATACCATAGAAATAAGCGGACAACATCTCGTGATAGGATTCTTCAGGGATATTACCGGGCGAAAACTTGCCGAACAGAAAATCCACGACCTGAATACAAACCTTGAACGAAAAGTAGTGGAAAGAACCATGCAACTTGCCGAAACCAACGAAAATCTGCTGAAGGAAATTGAAGACCGCAGGCAGGCGCAGGAAGCACTGAAACTAAGTTACCAGAAATGGGAAGCCATTATCTCCGCTTCGCCAGATGGGATTGGGATGGTATCGTTGGACGGAAAGCTGCTATTCGTGTCGGATAAATTGCCCGAAATGTATGGCTACACTATCGAAGAAAAGGATACTTTCATTGACAAAACAATCTTTAATTTTATTGATCCATCAGATCATAGCAGGTTGATGGATAATATCCGCAAAATTCTGGAGGGGGGAAAAGATTTTAAGATTTCGGAATATCAGGCTATTAATAAAGATAATAGCCGCTTCACTGTGGACGTAAATTCTACCGTTCTTTTTGATGCCAAAGGCAACCCTGAAAGCATCCTGTTCATCGAGCGCGATGTTACCGAACGCAAACAGGCGGAAGAAGAGCTGAAAAAAATATCCACCCGGTTTGCATTGGCTGCGCTCGCCGGTGGCGTGGGTGTATGGGACTTTGATATTGTGAACAATGTGCTGGAGTGGGACGATCAGATGTTTGCGCTGTATGGTATCAAAAAACAGGATTTCACCGGCGTTTACGAAGCCTGGCAGGCTGCCCTCCATCCTGACGACAAGGCGCAGGGCAATGCAGAAATCCAGATGGCGATCCGCGGTGAAAAAGAATTCGATACCGGGTTTCGCGTCATCTGGCCTGATGGCACTATCCACTATATCAGGGCTATGGCCATCATTCAGCGCGATGGCTCCGGAAACGCCATTCACCTGACAGGCACCAACTGGGATATCACCGAACAGAAGCGGACTGAATCGTTAATAGAGCAAACCCGGCAGAATTACCAAACCTTTTTCAACACGATTGACGATTTCCTTTTCGTTCTCGACAAGCAGGGAAACATGATTCATACCAATACCACCGTTACCCGAAGGCTTGGATATGCCACCGAAGAACTCATGGGGAAATCGGTTCTGATGGTACATCCTGCCGGGCGCAGGGACGAAGCCGGCCGCATAGTTGGCGAAATGCTGGCAGGTACTGCCGAGTTTTGCCCGGTGCCGGTGCTCACCAAATCAGGCGAATATATTCCGGTTGAAACAAGGGTAAAACATGGTTTCTGGAATGAAAAGCCTGCAATCTTCGGCGTTACCAAAGATGTTTCAAAAATTAAATTATCGGAAGAAAAGTTTTCAAAAGCTTTCCAGTCCAACGCATCGCTCATGGCCATTTCAAGTATGGATGGCACGTTTTTAGAGGTCAATGATTCCTTTGAAAAAACGATAGGTTATTCACGTGATGAACTGATTGGGAAAACATCCGATAATCTTAAACTTTTCCCAGATTCAAATTTGCGAGCCAACCTTACAGAAAAAATAATTAGAAATATCCCTGTAAGGGAAGTTGAAGTAGAGGTACGCACAAAATCAGGTGGTATGAGAATCGGGTTATTTTCTGCGGATATCATTTCTGTTGGCGATGAACCCTGTTTGCTTACCATGATGGTTGATATTACCGAGCGCAAACAGGTGGAAGAAGAAATCAGGAAAGCAAGGGACGAGGCAGATAAAGCAAATCGTGCCAAGAGCGAATTCATTTCCCGCATGAGCCACGAACTCCGGACACCTATGAATTCAATCCTGGGTTTTGCCCAACTGATGGATATGGGCGAACTCAAACCGGCTCACAGGAAAGGGGTGCACCATATTTTGAACAGCGGGAAGCACCTGCTCAACTTAATAAACGAAGTGCTCGATATTTCGCGCATCGAAGCTGGCCGGCTTACACTCTCGCCCGAACCTGTTCAACTCAGCCCGGTCATCGTGGAAATGATGGATATTGTTCAACCTGATGCAGCACTGCGCAATCAGACGATCGAACTGGAAAATTCGCCGGCCAGCCAGCTTTTCGTTATGGCCGACCGTCAGCGTTTACAGCAGGTTATGCTTAATTTGATCAACAACGCTGTAAAGTACAACCACGAAGGAGGTTCTGTAATCATAAAAACCGAATTGCGGCAACCGGAAGCCACCGGAGTTTCAACGGTCAGGATTTCAATTCACGATACAGGTACAGGGATCAATCCCGAAGACCTCGGGAAGCTCTTTGTTCCTTTCGAACGGATAGGGGCGGAAAAAACCGGCACGGAAGGCACGGGGCTTGGACTTGCCCTGGTTAAAGAACTGATGGATGCCATGGGCGGCAGCACAGGGGTGGAAAGCATGCCGGAAGAAGGCAGCACTTTCTGGATTGAACTGCCAAGCGTCGCAGATATGGAAATCCAGACTGGTCGGACAAAGGCTGCATCGAAACACGAAGCAATGACAACCGAAAAAGCCGCGACCATTTTATATATCGAAGACAATATCTCGAACGCCGAATTGGTGGAAGGAATCATCGGGAGTTACCGCCCTGCCATCCGCCTGGTTACTTCCATGTTCGGGAAACTTGCCGTTGGATTAGCCACTGAACACCTGCCGGATTTAATTTTGCTCGATCTCAATCTGCCTGATTTGGAAGGCATCGAAGTGTTGGCAAACCTGCATGGAGATGAAAAAACAACATTAATCCCGGTCATCATCATTAGTGCGGACGCCACGCCCCAGCAGATTGAGAAGTTGATGGATGCTGGAGCCAGTGACTATCTGACCAAACCATTGGATATAGAGATGTTTTTGCAGGTTGTGGATGAGTGGACCGGGAGTGGGAATGTGTTAATTTGAAAATGTGTTAATGTGCTAATTTGATAATGAGGAAGAGGTTTGGGGATTTGGGGATTTGAGGATTTGGGAATTTGAAAATGTGTTAATGTGCTAATTTGATAATGAGGAAGAGGGTTGGGGATTTGGGGATTTGGGGATTTGGGGATTTGAGGATTTGGGAATTTGGGAATTTGAAAATGTGTTAATGTGCTAATTTGATAATGAGGAAGAGGGTTGAGGATTATGTGGTAAACGGCACTGACTACTGATCACTGACCACTGTCTACTTGGGGCTTTGAATTTGGGAATTTGAAAATGTGCTAATGTGCTAATTTGATAATGAGGAAGGGGGTTGGGGATTTGAGGATTTGAGGATTTGGGAATTTGGGAATTTGAAAATGTGTTAATGTGCTAATTTGATAATGAGGAAGAGGGTTGAGGATTATGTGGTAAACGGCACTGACTACTGACCACTGACCACTGTCTACTTGGGGCTTTGAATTTGGAATTTGGAATTTGAAAATGTGTTAATGTGTTAATGTGCTAATTTGATAATGAGGAAGAGGTTTGGGGATTTGGGGATTTGGGGATTTGAGGATTTGGGAATTTGGGAATTTGAAAATGTGTTAATGTGCTAATTTGATAATGAGGAAGAGGGTTGAGGATTATGTGGTAAACGGCACTG
>Ga0247841_10011168_pt1 | contig 12011 bp, 7 predicted proteins | sample LaCruzMarch2015__2_FD_192410 | JGI IMG/M metagenome (GOLD analysis project Ga0247841, IMG submission 192410) | Freshwater microbial communities from meromictic Lake La Cruz, Castile-La Mancha, Spain - LaCruzMarch2015_18m | ecosystem: Environmental > Aquatic > Freshwater > Lake | place: Spain...
TTCTAGGACAGCAAGGCATAAGTGGTTTATTGTCTTTATCGAGAATGTATACTAAAATAAAGTATACTCCCTTTCAGGGTTAGCAGTCTTCGCCAATGTTGTATGTGGTTTATTTGTATATAGCACCGTTCCTTACCCTCAGAACTTTTAACTATATACCGTAGTGTTCGGCACTAGACTGAATATCCCGAAGTACCTATATGATTCGCATACAACGTAGTCAAAGTAAATTATGAAATAAGAGTTTTTCCTAATTCTTAATTCCTAATTCTCAATTTACAATGACTTAGGCTAGTCAACAAGGGCTTTTACAAGCCCACGATCTTTAGTCGTGGGTTATTGACTTTGTGTACTCCTTAACTGATTTACTAACAATTTTACCTCATCTGCTCGATCTTTGGCACATATCAGGATACCATCAGGCGTATCCACGATTATCACGTCATGAATACCAATGGTTGCTAATAATTTCTCTGGACTATAAATGATACATCCGCTAGAATCTCTTGTGATGTATTTACCAAAACAGGCATTGGATTTTTCATCGCTTTCCCACGTTTCGGCAACCTCTGTCCATGTTCCCATATCATTCCAGCCCATATCTGCGGGTATTACTAGCATATTACTCGACTTTTCCATAACCGCATAATCAATGGAAATATTCCTCATATCTGGATATATTCGATCTATGGCTTTCTTTTCATCAGGAGTTGCGATGAATTTCTCGATCTCGGACAGATTATCGTATACATCAGGGGCAAATTCAGAGATCATATTGAGCAATAGCAAGGTAGGGAAAACATATATCCCGCTGTTCCAGAAATATTTACCGCTTGAGATGAACTCCAATGCCTTTTTTTCGTCAGGTTTCTCCGTAAATCCCATTGATTTAAAAACTGATATATCATCTGTGCCTGATACTTTTTCGCCGATATGAATATATCCGAACCTTGTTGCTGGAAAGTTCGGTTTGATACCTAGAGTAACCACGCAATTATTTTTTTGTGCCGATTTGACCGCTTCAGTTATAACTTGTTGAAAGGCTTTATCGTCCTTGATAAGCTGTTCGCCCGGCATAACAATCATAACACTTGATGGCTCTTTCCTTTTCACGTATAAAGAGGTAAGACCTATACATGGAAGCGTTCCCCTGCCAGTTGGCTCCAATATTACGTTTTCATCAGGTATATCTTTAGAATGAAGGCGAATTTCCTTTTCGTGAGATTGCCCTGCGATTATGATTATTCTTTCGTAAGGCAATAAATGCGAAACTCGTAATATAGTATTTTTGAGAAGCGATATACCGGTACTATCAAAGCTCAAAAAAGCTTTTGGTATTCCATTTGCAGTCAGTGGCCAGAGCCTTGTTCCTTGACCACCTGATAATATTACGACATAAGATAAGTGCATATCTATCCTTATTAATACGACTTTTTCAGTTAGCTGAGGAAGAATCATAATTCATGAAAAAACACGGAGACACAGAGTCACGGAGAGGAAAGATGATGGATTAAATATTTAGGAAATAGCACACGGATTAACACGGATAAGATGGATCAGCACGGATTAAAATAGTGATCAGTGACAAAGAAATCAAGTGTTGAACTGTGCCAATCCGTGTGCTATTATTATAAAAATTAATTCGGCTGACCAGTCCTCTCCGTGACTCTGTGTCTCCGTGTTTAAATTCTTTCTCATTTCTATAACTGAAAAAGTCGCATTATTAATTCAACGTTTATGTATTTTTTAACGATTACCCTTCCATAATTGGAATCTTAATTATGAAGGTAGTGCCTTTACCTTCTTCACTGATCACACTCACATCACCGCCATGATCGTCAACGATCTTCTTTACAATTGTAAGACCAAGCCCTGCACCGCCTATTTTTGTTGAAAAGTGAGGTGTGAAAAGCTTATCTATCCCCTCTGCCGACATACCCATTCCCGTATCCGTAATCTTCACTTCAACACATTCATTATTTTTTTCAGATTTAGCAATTCTAGTGCTGATCGTCAGTTTACCGCCATTCTCCATCGCTTCTATGGCATTTTTTATTACGTTGAATAAGGCACGTCGTATTTGATCATGGTCAACCATAACTTTCGGTAAATCAATAGTAAACTGTGTTACAACTTCTATGTTTTCAGGTGTATCACCATAGAGTTTTAGCGCATCATTAATTACCATAAGTATATCTGACGGAATAGGGTTTACCGAAGGCATACGGGCAAATTGAGAAAATTCGTCCAGAAGTCGCCTTAGTCTTTCAACTTCATCAATGATTGTATACGTACATTCATCAAGGATTTCATCGTATCCCTCACGTTTGGAGTAATATCGCCTTTTCAATCTTTCTGCCGACAACTGAATGGGAGTTAAAGGATTTTTGATCTCGTGGGCAAGTTTTTGAGCGACTTCCCGCCATGCAGATGCTTTCTCTGCTCGTTTTAATTCATCAGCGTAGCGCAGTAGTCTTTCAGTCATTTGGTTAAAAGAATCAGCAAGCATACCAATTTCGTCTCGTGCTTCCACTTTGACTTGATACTCCAGATTTCCGCCAGCGACTTCACGGGTGCCAGCCACTAGAGTACGGATTGGTTCAGTTATCTCTCTTGCTATAAGCGAGCTAATCCATAATGCAATGAGAAAAATTGTAGTTGCAGTCAGCACAAGTATTATCGCAATACCCCGTCTCATTTTACTCATATCGGTAGGCGCGGAAAGCACGACCTTACCGACAACAACTATACCGAGAATCTTTCCATTTTCTGGAAGATAAGACGTCATTGCGCTTAAAACAAACTCTTTATCTTTAAACTTAATAGATTCCTTTGGTAAGATCGGTTCACCAATTGAAAACTCTTTAACTGGTGGCAATCCAAGTTCGTCCAATGAAGCCAATTTATCATGCAGTGATGGGTCAATGCTAGAGTTAAACAATATCTTTCCTAAAGGATTGTATATTGCTAATACATAACCTTCTGGCAGAACAATGTCAAATCCAGAAAAATTCGCTTTATTCTTTAATGCGTACATAACACCCGGATCAGATGCAATACTTCTGGCATTTTCGACCATTGGCAGAACACGGAGTTTTCTCAATTCAGTGGACATATCCTCCCATCTACCGATACCCTGAGCTATAATAAAATATGAGACAAGCATAAGAACAATAGTCGGTATAAAGGATACAAAGGCAAACACCATAATCAGCCTGCCTTTAAGGCTCATATTAATCCGTTTCCAATTCCAAAAAGCCAAAGATTTCACCTCACTCTACCAGAAGGCGTCAATTAAGATTTCATATTGTGATACTATCGTTATTGCTATTTGTATTGTATAACTTTTATATTGTCAGGTCAATGAAAATCCTTCAAAATATAAAGTTTTCGTTCCAGAGCGTTGCATAGACAATGGTATAATAGCTATACTGCAAGGCATTCATGTGACTTAAAATCTGCCATCTTGACATTTTTCTTGGCATTCCCTATAATGTACCCATAAAACTGGACAGTACATTAAGGTGGATTTTCTACAAAAAATATGTTAGATTTCTCAACGAAAATGTCTTTGAAAATTCAATAAAAAATGTAGATGACCACCAGAAAACATTATGACAGCCGTATAAAAGCGCAAGTAGCTCTTGAAGCTCTCAAGAATCAACAAACCATTGCCAAAATAGCCAGTGAATACGGGGTACATCCGAATCTGGTAACTCAATGGAAACAACGCCTATTGGCAGAAATACCTGATATATTCAGTTATATGATCAGTTTCAAACTGAGTTTGATCAATTCTGGTTGCAGTCATATTTTTGTCTTGACAATGGGGTACAATTTAAATCAATTTATGAAGGGAGAAAATAATGAGTATTGCAGAAGTTGCTGAATTGACAGAGGAATTAGATAGAGTGTCTTTTTTGAAACAACGATTACCAAGTGGTGTTCATGAACCTTGTATTGACAGGGCAATATTGATAACAGAGGGATATAAGAATTCTGCGTCGGACCCGATTATCCTCAGGCGTGCAAAGGCACTAGCAAATGTCCTAAATAAGATGACCGTCCAAATATTAGATGAAGAACTGATTGTAGGAGATCAATCGGTCAGTCAACAGTCAGGACACAACTATCCAGAATTTGGCGCATGGGGCGGGTTTGGTTATGTATCACAAAAAGTTCCAAGACAAGACAAAGCAAAGCATAAAAATCTTGCACTATTACCTAAAGCCATTGCTAATGCATCCTCGGCTCTACCGGGTCATACGATTCATCAAATAGCACATCTTAACGACGGTCTTTACAACAATCAAAACAGTTGGATTTCTAATGGCGAACCATCATGGGCTGAGATTGACCTAAATGATATTTACACTGTCTCAAAAGTTGCCTTTGGCAGCGAACACTCGCAAAATTATGCTGATAGGACAGTCACGAAATTTGATATACTCGTTTCCACAAACTATAATAAAGATTCTGCTCATGAATCATGGGATAAAGTCTATGAATATCGGGGCGCACCCATAAATGCGACAAAACTCTTTTCTTTTGAGTCTGTCGAAGCTAGATGGGTTCGGATTCAGATACATGAGAGTATTGGCGGGAACGCACGCATAGATGAGATCGAGATTTATGGTGATCTCATGGCAGAACTACAGGAAGAAGAAATTAAATCCGAGAAAAGAAACTCGCTAAACGATCAGATGGCTGAAGTTGCAACTTTCTGGCAAGAAAATCCTCGGTTACGTGCAGTTGGTTCTCTATTTGGTCACACAGTTCCAGGGTTTCAGAAACTTATAAATAAGGGATTCAGCGGTATTCAGGCAGAAGCTCAGGCAAAGCTAGACAACTTGGATCCAACAAGCGCAGATGAAATTAGCAAAGAGCCTTTCTGGAAGGCAATGGTAATCTTATGTGAATCAGCAGGTAACTTTGGAAAACGATATGCTCAAAAAGCCCGAGAAATGTCTGAAGTTGAGGAGAATCCACTCAGGATTATGGAGCTTGAAAGGATAGCTGAGGTTTGCGATCAGGTACCTTATGGTCCCGCACGTAATTTTTATGAAGCCTTACAATCACTCTGGTTTGGTTTTATGATGAGCGAACTGGAAGACCCACCCAACGCCCACTCCATCGGCAGGATTGACCAAATGCTTTATCCTTTATATAAGCGAGATATAGAGGCAGGCATTTTTACAAGAGAAGAAGCTCTGGAACTGTTAGAATGTTTTGGTCTGAAGATATGGAAAAGCTATGATGTTCAGGACACTATGATAGGTGGTCAAAATCCCGATGGAACTGACGCAGTCAACGATATTTCTTTCCTTTACCTCGAAGCCGTAGAGAATATTGATCTGCATTTGCAGCTATCGGCGAGGTATCATAAGAACATCAACAAGGCATTCTGGCGAAGAGTTGCCGAAGTAAACTCCAGGCGCAGGGGATTACCACAGATGTTCAACGATGACGTTATAATTCCCGCCTTAGTCAAAAAAGGCATACCCATCGAAGAAGCACGGGATTATGCTATAATTGGCTGTATTGAGGTTACTATTCCGGGCAGATGCGATCCTAGGGTTGTTAATCACTACACTAATCTCGCTAAGTGTATGGAATACGCCCTGAATGATGGCGTCTGCATGTTGTCTGGTCAGCAACAGGGAGCGAAAACAGGTGATCCGACGAAATTTACTTCTTATGACGATGTCTGGTCGGCATATAAAACACAGGTCGCTTATGATATTAGAAATGCAATACCGGGTATGCACAGAGCAGAAATAGAACAGCGAGAGCGATTCCCTATGCCTATACTTTCGATTCTTACTGATGATTGTATCGAAAAGGGAATAGATATAACTGCTGGTGGAGCAAGGTATAATTCCACAGGTGTTTGTGCTTATGGTCAAGCCAATGCTGGAGATTCGCTAGCGGTAATCAAGAAGCTAGTTTTTGAAGAAAAGCTGGTCAGTCTGATTGACGTTGTTGAAGGTATGCGTACAAACTTTGAAGGTAAAGAGGCATTACGTCAAATGCTACTCAACGAGGCGCCGAAATACGGCAATGATGATGACTACGTGGACTCCATAACGGTGGAATTATCACGCCATTTCTGTGAAGAATTAGAGAAATATCGAAATCCTCGTGGCGGGAAGTATCACGCGCACTTCTTATCCTTTGTATTAGCAGTTAGCGGAGGCGCAGCAACAGCGGCGTCAGCAGATGGACGGAAGTCTGGACAACCTGTGGCGAATAGTCTTGCTCCGCAACAAGGCAGGGATAATCGAGGTATTACAGCGATGTTAAAATCCATTAGTAAAATAGACCAGACCCTTGCGGCGGCAGGCACGTCTTTGATCTTTGATATACACCCATCTGCTATTTCTGGCAAGGATGGAGTCGAGAACCTCGATAACCTATTGAGAACGTATTTCGATCTTGGCGGAGGTCATATAGAATGTAATATTGTTGACGAAAAAATTCTCAGAATAGCACAAAAAGAACCAGAAAAATACCGTCATCTTTCTGTCAGAGTTGCTGGATATAGCGCATATTTTGTTGATCTCGATTCTGCAATGCAGGAACATATTATTCAGAAAACAAAAAATATGCTTTAGTTTTTACGACTTTTTCAGTTACAGATACTCATATGTTAAACTAACTTGACTTTGTCACATTAGACTATCCGAAACGTTCAAATTCAGTCATAGTAAGGATTTTCATTCCTTATACCTGCAATACCGTGAAATGCCTGAAACCCCTATGAACACTGGCTTTAAAAGGTAATGTGACAAAGTCAAGATAATGTTTGTGTCTCTTTTTGTTTTGACTATTAGTGAACCGGGTCTTGATACTTGATCTCGTTGAATTTCATCTTTATTTAATCTCCGGTGAGGCGTTTGAGTCAAACGGATTCATTCTCATAGAAAGAGAAAATAGATAGGGATAGTTGTTCTTCAAGTGCCTCATATATTCCAGCCATTCGTAAATTAGCAACGTATAAGCCCTTTTCATATCGCCGGATATGTGGTTATAATCTTTGTCTGATAATTTTGTAACATCCTTTCGGAAAGCAAGTTCCTCCATCAGATGAAAGACTGCCCACAGCAGATCGGTGAACTTGTTATGTTCTAACAGATTGGGATTATTCAGCAAATTCAGCATAAAAATTCGCTTATTTGTAATAAAATTTTTCAATGCCTGAAGATCACCACTCTGGCTGATCATTGTATATTCACTAGATTTAATCTGTCTATTGGTATGGGCAAATTGTTTATCTGACCATTCGTAAGTTACAACAAGCGATTTCCTTAATTCTTCAGTATCAGGATTAAACTCGGATAAGGACGTCAGCAAGTTTGTTCCAACTTCACTGAAAAAAGCACCAATAGCCATATTCAGTTTCTGCATCTTGGCACGCTTGTCTCTTGAATTTAGCAATTCGTTTATTATCAAAGTAACGATTAGAATCTGAATAGGGATAAAGGCAATATCCTGCACAATATACAAAAGTAGATCTCTAGCTTGCCGAAATATCAGGTAGTGTATCATATTCAGAATAGCCGCCAGCAGAATTAAAAATATTCCCCAAAATATTTGCCATTTAAATCGTTTCATTTTTTTATATCCATCTAAACCCCTTTATTGCAATTTTCATTGTGGCGAATAAAGAATTGACAGTATTTTCTTAAACTTGCTTATAACTCTGTCGGACTTTCAACCGCTTGAGAACGCGATCTCCTCACTTTTATTATTGCAGAGATGCCATCATAAGCAAGTATTAAAGCCGCTATGATCAAGAAAATAGATATTACACCAGCAACAGCACTACCAATAATTCTGTCAGATGGAAGCTGACCGCTTGCTATCTTGTTAAACGCTGTGAATGAAGTATACCCAAGGGCGGCTATTGTTGTTATATACATAAATATCGCCGGGTATGATACCCATTGATGCGCTTTACCTGCCTTGATGAGCCATAGTGATACAATCATCAGCGCAAGTGACGCCATCAATTGATTAGCTCCACCGAAAAGCACCCATATAAACTGCCAGTACCCTGTCCAGACGAGGAATACTGACAGAATCACTCCAACGAGGCTTCCTATATGAATATTTCTCATTATCGGTATCTTTTCACCCAGAAATTCAGCACTTGCAACCCTCATGAACCGCAGGCACAACTGCATAACCGTTATCGCCATTATGATTAGAAACACTGCGCCAAAAGCCAGCCCAAAATCCTTACCAAGACCGAAGCTATTGAGAAGCTCACTCATACCGACAGCGAACACAGCCATTGGTCCATTTCCGAACTCCTTTATATTTACGATGGTACTTTTTCCGCTGAGTACATCCGTATAACCACCCATTCCGCCGAAAACTCCGAATGCCACGACACCGACGATCAGTGCAATGACAGCCAGTAACGTCTCAGCGAACATAACCCCGCCAGTGACTGAAAGGGCTTCGGATTCCTTTTCAAGCTGACGGGCAGTTCCAGAGCTAGACACAAGGCTATGCCATCCCGATACTGCACCACAAGCTATTGTAACAAATAGTATTGGCCAGATAGGACCAAGTCCGGGTACATTATTCGTAGTAACTGCTGGGAAACCCGAAAGTGAAGGTCTTAATATTACTATCCCGATTACGGCGCCAAGCATTCCCAGACCAACTATCCAGAAAGAAACGTAGTTTACCGGCTGCGCCCATCGCCAGATGGGTAAAACCGCCCCAAGATAACAGAAGAAGAAAACTACCAGAGTCCAGATTATATGAGCCTGTGTAACGCTTCCGAATAGCTTTGGCGAATCAGCACCGCCATTTATTGCCTCAAAGATTCCTGATACCGCCGGCAAAGTACCAAGCCATATTCCCAAAAAGCTCAACACAACCGTTATGACTGTTGTAACTATGATGTTTACGTGCCACTTGTAGATCATCTGACCCGCCAGAACTCCTGCCAACGTCATCATTATTATACCCAATGGAGTCTTGACGTTCAAAAGCACATTGGTGACTATGCTACCAAATGCACCGAGTATTAATAATATATAGAAATATATAAACGCCAGTAGTATTGTTCTGGCACGGGGAGAGATAAGCGTGTAGCTCAATCCTCCAAAGGTCTGACCGTCATTTCGGATAGAAATCATAGCACTTGTATAATCCTGAACCCATCCGATAAACAAAACTCCAAACAAAAGCCACAACAGTGCAGGCAACCATCCCCACTGTAATGCAACAATAACGCCAACGATGGGTCCTAAAGCGGCGATGGATTTAAACTGATAGCCGAAAAGCACATTTTTGCTAGTAGGAGTAAAATCCACGCCATCCATGTACATTTTAGCAGGTGTCGTCTTGTTCGGATCGGATTTGATAACATTTTTATCAATCCTCTTTGAATAGACGATGTAACCCAGAACAACAACCACAATGGATAAAAGCAACAACAGCAGCGAATTCATTAAGTTACCTCCTTCACACATTCGTTGTTTATGAATTAGTGAACCTATTGGACAAAAATAGATTATCATATTCTGTAAAAAAAGTCAATGAGTTAAGGGCTATTGATCTGATAATAAAAACTTGTTAAAATAACAGTATCAAGAGTTACTATAACCTGAGAGGTGTAATATGAAAATCACTAAAATTCGTTTTATGAGCGTTAAAGGAACTTTTCATTATGATGGACCTTTGAGTGAGGAACGACTTGTACGTCCTATTGACATTTATCCCGAATATAGAGCAGAGGGAACTCATTGGCCCATTTCAAACTTGTCAACAAAACCACACTATCCTGTGGAATCACTTTTTATGTATATTGATACAGATGAAGGTGTAAGTGGTATTTACGGGTCAATCTCATGGGAAGATGCACAGATCATCGCTACCCAGCTTGCCAGCATACTCATTGGTGAAGACCCTCACGCCATCGAGCGTATATGGGACAAGATGTACCGTCTTGCTATTCATGGGCGCAAGGGTCCGACCATGATGGCTATAAGCAAAGTTGATCTTGCTCTCTGGGATTTGAAAGGGAAACTGCTCAATGCACCGGTATATGAGCTAATCGGCGGACCAAGCAGGGATAAAATTCGTGTTTATGCTTCAATGCTTGGGTATTCAATAAAACCTGAATTGGTTACAGAGCGTGCAAAAGAGGTTGTTGCATTGAGTGAAAAAATGTATTATCCTTTTCTAGTATAACATTATATCAGAGGAGGATAAGAATGGGAAGTATAAAAGTAGAACGGATAGACCATCTAGGAATAGTAGCTGGCGTCATTCAAGACCTGAATATCATAGACCTGATTGACTCTCGAATTACTCCAGATAAGCGTGAGGAAATAACTACCGGAGAAGCTATCGCAGGTATGATCATCAACGGTCTGGGGTTCTCAGATCGTCCGATGTCATTAACGCCACAATTCTTTGAGGGTAAAGCCCTTGACATACTCATCCGAGAAGGCATAACGCCAGATATGCTAAATCGCTTCAAACTAGGTCGAAGCCTAGATGATGTGTTTTCTTACGGATGTGACCTGTTGTTCAGTGAGATAGCCTTTAGTGTATGCCAGCAGGAAGGTATAGACTTGCGATTCAGCAGCCTTGATACCACCAGCTTCTCATTAACAGGAGATTATGATCGTGATTTAGATGAGCATGGAGTATTGGTAACTTATGGATACTCAAAGGATCATCGCCCCGACTTGAAACAGGTAATACTAGAACTGATGGTATCTCAAGATGGCGGTGTTCCTTTCATGAGTAAAAGCCATGATGGTAACGCATCAGATAACAATGTATTCAAACAGCGAAGTGAAGGACTCATTGATAAGTTTGCATCTTGTGAATTGCCACGGTATCTTGTAGCCGATTCCAAGCTATACACGTCAGAGAATGCCGTCAATCTGTCACATCTCCCATTCATCACCCGGATTGGTGGTAATCTGAAGGTTTTAGATGAAGTGATAGAACGATGTTTATCTATTGGAAACTGGCAACCTTATGATGAACAGAGCTCAAGCTACCGGTATCAGCGAATAGATTTATGTCACTATGACATACAACAGCGTTGGTTAGTGGTATATTCAGAGAGTGCCTATCAAAGAGCCGGCAAGACACTTTCAAAGGCACAAACCAGAGAACAAGAGAAGATAACCAAACAGTTGTTTCATCTTCAAGCACAGCGGTTTGAAACAGAAACATCAGCACGGGATGCACTGGACAAAATAGTCCAGAAGCTTAATTATCACAAGTTAGGAACCGTCCAACTCACTCAACATGTCAAGTATGCATCTCGTGGAAAGCCAACAGCTGATTCAGCCATCAATGGTATAGAGTGGCAAATTAGTGGAACAATAATATCAGATGACGTTAAGCTGACGTCGAAACAACATCATGAAGCCTGTTTTGTGATAGGAACGAATATACCAGATATCGAGTTATCAGACGTGGAAGTAATCAAAGGCTACAAAGGTCAAGGAGCAGTAGAGCGAGGGTTCAGCTTTTTGAAGTCACCAGTTTTCTTTGTATCATCACTGTTTGTTAAGAAGCCATCGAGGATAGAAGGTTTATTGATGGTTATGACTCTGGCACTTTTGGTGTATTCAATAGCACAACGTCGGATGCGGAATCAGTTATCCATGATAGGCGAGACACTTCCTAACCAGATCAAACAACCGACGTCCCGACCAACACTTCGTTGGATTTTTCAATGTATGGAAGGAATTCACAGAGTGTTGTTGAACAATGATGGACAAGACACTTGTGTTATTGATGGTGTTACGGAACTCAGAAAGAAGATCGTCCAATTGTTTGGTGAAAGAGTGTGTTTAATATATCAATTATTTTCTGGATAGGAACTGCTCAATGTCGGATTAAGGTTTTGTTTAACGAATTTGATATATTCATCATGGGAACAAAGAGATGGTAGCATTTGCATCCTCCTTTTGTGTCAGTTATTAATGATACATGAGATAATGATATATGATACATGGGGGGAT
>Ga0247841_10011169_pt1 | contig 12010 bp, 10 predicted proteins | sample LaCruzMarch2015__2_FD_192410 | JGI IMG/M metagenome (GOLD analysis project Ga0247841, IMG submission 192410) | Freshwater microbial communities from meromictic Lake La Cruz, Castile-La Mancha, Spain - LaCruzMarch2015_18m | ecosystem: Environmental > Aquatic > Freshwater > Lake | place: Spain...
CTTTCTTTTCGTTAAATCCTTTTAGTTCTGGATATTTTTCTAACAACTTTTTGTTTTTTACGACTATTTCAGGATTTACGAAAGTAGATCCAGCTGAAGGAAAGGACATCGGATGATTTTTCTTTCTGTAGTCTAAATATTCTTTTATTTTGTTCTTTATCTCTTCTTCATTTTTCTTTTCAAATTTTAAAGTTGAGGAGATAATGACCAAGTTTTTATTCTTTTTAAAAACACTATTTTTTAAAGAAAACTTACATTGGTCTTTTGGAAAATCTTTAATCTTTGATGTCTTAACATCTATTGCCTGAACGCTTTCTATCGCATCAGATATCTTAGTTCCAAAAGCTTGTGCGTTTCCGTATATAGCTCCGCCAACCGTACCGGGCACGCCGGTTGACCATTCTAGGCCCGATAATCCTTTTTCCGATAATAAATATGATAATTTTGTTAAATCTATCCCAGCTCCAACAACAACTTTGTTTCCTTGGAAATTAATATCTAAAATATCTATTTTGATAACCAACCCTTTTATCTTTTTATCAGAGAATAAAACGTTACTTCCCCCACCTAGAATAAAGATTGGTAATTTTGAGGATTTAGCTGTTTTTACAGCATTAATCAAATCTTCTTTCGTCTTTGCAATAAAAAAATATTCAGCCTTTCCGCCTATTTTATATGTAGTGTAGTCTTTCAACGAAATATTTCTTTTAAAAATATTCTTCATTTATTTTGTACTCAAAATTTGATTAATTTTGTATCTTGTTTTTTCTCCCACGTATCCTGTTCCACTAGAAAGACCCACGGGCGTGAGGATTTCTGATCTGTATTTTTCTTGAAACCTTATCACGGCTGACTTTGTTAAACTACCAAAATTACCAGTCACAAGACCCTCAGGATAAATATCTTGACCTTGAAGTCTTAAAAAGTTTTGTAAACATTTTACTTGATCACTATTTTGCATTCCAAAAGAAAGATTCACGGTTATTGTACATGACGCTCCGGTTTGTTGAGCTAATAGCACGGCTATTTTCTGTTTTAGGTCTTCTATTATAGCCAGGAGTCTTTTTATCTCTTCTGTGTTGTTAGTTGGCGTATCAGTAATTGTTCTAGAGACAGAAGTAGACCACGAAAAATCATGGAGTAAACTATCATTAGTTCCCGGGACAGATATTAGATGGGAAACTATGTATAGAGAGGTAACATCGTTTCCGAAATTAACTATTTGGACACCACCCTTTTGAGCACTGTTTAATAGAACTGTGTTTATCTTGTATGCTCCAACCCTGTTTTTAGTTATATAATAAACTTTAAAAAAAGCCGTAGCATCTCCAACAAAGTTAAATTTTAATAAACCTCCTCCCCCTCCGATAATCTTAAACCAACTGCCGGACCAACTTTTTGTACGTTCAGCAAAAGTTAATGTGCTCTCTCCAGATACTGGTAAATAGTTAACTTGAGTGAGAATATTAAAAGTATTTAAATTTTTGCTTAAGTAGCAATATTTAGAACCGTAGTCACAGTCATTAACTAAAACGGCTATCGTCCAGTCAGAAAAAATCTGAGAGAAGGTTTCCTTAAAATTGTTTTTCCTTAAAGCATAATTAATGCTATCTATGCCTACGTAAGAAGATTTTAATGAATCTGACAAAATATTCTGGCCGTAATGATCAACCATGTAATGAATGAAAAGATTGATTCTTGCATAATCATATTTTGTATTTTGCCAATCGACTAAAGATCCCGTGGGTTTTTCTGAAAAAGTTTGGACTCTTTTTTCTAAATAGCTTCCTACGTATTCATCATCGTATCCTAGCAAGGTTGGTACGTACTCAGATCTAGCCTCGTCTAACCATGTATCATCTGATTCTCCCTGCTTAATATCTTTTTGATTGAAAGTAACCAAATGCATAAATTCATGAGCAAGAAAGCTTTTGGCTGATTTATCTAAAATAAAAGTTGAATTAATATATACCATTTCCCTTTCGTTCGAAACAGAAGTTTGTAATTTAGAGTACTCGTCGTTTGAACGAAAATATCCACCCGCTTCTCCGTTCATGGGGTGGATTAAAACAGTAATTCTTGAATCATTATCTATGCCTGGAGTCCATTCGCTTCCGTAGTTAGATACAATCACTGGATATATCTTGGAACTAAATTCACTAGACAGTTCTCTTATCTTCTTATAAATCTCTTCTTGTGGCGCAGAATTCCACCAATCTTTATCGGCGTAAACGTATAACTGCGAAGAAGCATCCACTAAAACAGCTGTCAATTCACTTCGAGCTTTTGAATCATATGTTGGTTCAATAAAAAACTTTCTCTCTTGTCCGAGAGTATCGGCCTTCACGCTGAAAGAAAAAGCTAAAAAGAGGAATGTAATTGTAAAAAGTATTTTCTTTTTCATTTTTAGTAATATGTCGTAAATCTATCATAACAGATAAATATAAATCATCCAATAAAATTACTTATTATTTCAATAATTCCACATTTTCTTTAGAATGTTAACAGAATTATCAATCTGTCCTTTTTTAACGCTGTCTATAATTTCCGATAATTGTTCTTCTACTTTCTTATCATCAAAATTAGACTGCTTAGCAATAAATATTCTTTGATATTTTGTGGCACTAGTTCCTTCTTCTGCAGATAACATTTCTTCGAATAGTTTTTCTCCTGGCCTGACACCAGTAAAAACTATGGCAATATCTTTATCTGGTTGTAAGCCAGAAGATCTTATCATTTCTTTAGCTAAATCTAGTATCTTTATTGGCTCCCCCATATCTAAAACGAAAACCTCTCCACCGTTACCGACTGCTCCAGATTGCATAACTAGAATACAAGCTTCTGGAATAAGCATAAAATATCTTCTCATTTCTGGATGAGTCACCTCAACTGGTCCTCCTCTTTTTATCTGTTCACGAAACGTAGGGATAACGCTTCCCCTGCTATCTAAAACATTTCCGAATCTTACCGAGACAAATTTTGTTTTACCTTTTTTGTTTTCAAGCTGACATATCATTTCTCCAACTCTTTTCGTTAAACCCATCACAGAAGTTGGATTTACTGCTTTGTCTGTAGAAATAAAGACAAACTTTTCAACATTGTTATCTGCACTGGCTGTTGCTAGATTTCTTGTTCCTAATATATTGTTTTTAATAGCTTCTTCGGGGTTGTCCTCCATTAAAGGGACGTGCTTGTATGCTGCAGCGTGAAAAACAATTTCAGGATGGAAATCCTTAATAATTTTATTCACCCTGTTTTTATCCGCAACATCTGCAACTATTGATTTAAACTTCAAACCAGGAAATTTCTTTTCTAATTCTTGAGAGATATTAAAAATACCTGTTTCATCTTGATCTAATAGTAAAATTAACGAAGGATTAAATTTAGCCGTTTGTCTTGATAGTTCAGACCCTATAGATCCGGCTGCACCAGTGATTAAAACTGTTTTGTTTTTAATAAAATTATCGATCTGTTTTGTATCTAAAACGATCGGCTCTCTTTCTAAAAGATCTCCGACGTCTACGTCTTTAAGATTTTTGAAAGAAATCTCGCCACTAATAATTTCACTCAAAGCTGGCGTTATTTTAATTTTCTTAATCCCAGAGGCCCTAGATAGGTCTACGGCTTTTTTAATTACTTCGTTACCTGCTGATGGAAGGGCTATTATTATCTGACTTACTTGGTTATTTTTTATAACCTCCGGGATATCTGATATTTTCCCCAAAACCTTTAGACCGTGGATGATAACTCCCTTTTTTATATCGCTATCGTCTATAAAACCTATTGGAAAGTATTCGCTGAAGATAGAATTTGTAATACTTCTTAAAATTTGTTCTCCAGCATCACCTGCTCCTATAATCAATGTTCTTCTCTTTCCTATTTCTTTTTTGACTATAGCTTTATATATTCTCTTAGAAAAACGAGCAGAACCACAAAGAATAATTATCAAACAAAAACTAATAACCAAAGTTGATCTAGGATAGCCGTTGAAAACTGGAAACTTCTGAGAAAAGTATATAGTTGTAGCTAAAAACAAAAATCCAATAGCTGTAGCTTTTATTAAAGAAAGTAATTCATTTATTCCAACGTATGACCAAGAAAAAGAGTATAATCCAACAAAATAAAAAATGGGTATGCAAAAAAATACTGCTAAAATCGTCACATCTCTTATCATAAAAAAGTATTGGTTTGGAATACTTTCGTCAAATCTTAGAAAGAAAGAAAACCATATTGAAAAAACGATCAATGCAATATCGATTACTAACAAAACCGCCATCTTAAACCATGGAAAGCGATTTATAATTTTTCTGTAATAAATGGATAAGCTCATATTTAACTGTTATAAAAATTACTGACACATTCTATTACAAATTTTATTTGTTCGTCAGTTAGTTCTGGGTACATCGGCAAAGAGATAACCTCCTTAGCGAGTTGATCCGAAACAGGAAGATTAAAATGAGAAATATTTAAACCTTCGTGTGAATGATTTGTAACAGGATCTTTTATCAACGTCTCAACTCCTTGTTCTTTTAAGAATTCGAATAACTTGTCTCTTCTTTCTGCTCGAATAACATAATTTTGAAAAACGTCGAAAAACTTACCTTCTGATGTTGGGGGTGGTGGTAACTTTATATCCTTAATTTTCGAAAGTCCCTCGTCATACATTTTAGCTATTTCTCTTCTTCGTTCTAACCATTTTTCTAAATAGTTTAACCTGACATTCAAAACAGCTGCCTGTATATTGTCTAATCTTGAATTCCAACCGAAACAAATAATGTCTGTTTTTGTTTTTTGCCCGTGGTCTCTTAATAGTCTTGTTTTTTCAGCGATTTCTGGATCATTTGTGACTAGTGCTCCACCGTCACCAAAACATCCAAGAATTTTTGCTGGATAGAAACTAAATGAACCAGTTAAGCCGATTGAACCTGCTCTTTTTTTGTTATAGCTTGCACCCAGTGCTTGAGCCGAATCTTCAAAAACAATAATGTTATGCTTTTTTGCTATCTCTAAAATCTTATCCATATCGCACATTCTACCGTTTAGATGAACTGCGATGATTGCTTTAGTATTTTTAGTTATTGCTTTCTCGAGCTCTTCTGGATTTAATAAATAGTCTTCGCCTACATCAACTAGAATAGGAGTCGCTCCAGCTTGTACTATAGTCGATATTGAGGCCACAAAGGTGTGAGAGACAGTAATTACTTCGTCACCCTCTCCTATGCCAGCAATTTTTAAAGAAAAAAACAAAGCGTCTGTTCCGCTATTTAATCCTATCGCATACTTTACGCCCACAAAATCAGCTAATCTTTTTTCGAACTCATCAGTATCTTTACGTAAAATTAGATCTCCTCGACTAAGGACATCTTGCATAGCTTCATCAATTTCTTCTTTTAAGTTTTGGTATTGAATCTTGTACCCGACAAATGGAACTTTGTACATGTTTTATATATTAAATTCTTATATAACAAGGCGAATTACTTTTATACGTCTCCAAAATGGTCTCTCTAACCTTTTTTGGATCTGTGATTACAAACGTTTTTATATTCGGTAAATTTTCTAATGCTTTGATATCTTCATTTTCAGTAAGAAGATTATGACTAAATCCTAAAAACTTATATTTTTCACTTCCTTTCACTCCTATAATCTTCACGTTTGCATTGTGCATACAAACAGCGTTTCTAACCATTTCATACGGCCTAAAAACAACGAAGTTAATCATACTGTATATATATGGTTTAAAACCAGACAATGCTAAACCGGCAGCAATAATCATTGCTGATTGTTCAGTAACTCCTAAATTAAAAAATCTATCAGGAAATCTTTTCTGGAATTCTTCGATATAATTAAAACCAACGTCAGGTATGATGAGGACAATTTTATCATCCTTTTTAGCCAATTCCATAAGAGTACTTAGGAATTCTCTTCTTGTATCTTGTTGTTTAATTATTTCAGCCATTTAATTCTTTTAAAGCTTTCTGATACTCTTGATCAGATAGTTCTTTATAATGATAAATATTATTACCTTCCATAAAACTTATTCCTTTTCCTTTCGTTGTTTTAGCAATTACGATTCTTGGTTTTTTAGTTGAGGAGGTTAACGATTTTTCTATAGCTTTAAAATCATGTCCATTAATTTCTAGAACATCCCAACCAAAAGCTTTCCATTTATCTTTTAACGGCTCTATATTCAAAATATCTTTAACCTTCCCCATTGCCTGCAATTTATTAAAATCAACGATAACAGTTAAATTATTCAATTTGTGATGAGCTGCTATTAAAGCTGACTCCCATGTTGTTCCTATTTCCATTTCGCCATCTGACATTAAAACAAATATTCTTCCTTTTTCTTTCTTTATCTTTTTAGCTAGAGCGAATCCAACACCAAAAGGTAAACCAAATCCCATTGATCCACCAGCTGCTTCTATACCCCTTACATTTGGTTCTGCTAAACCAACGTATTTGCTTCCTTCTTGGCAATATGTTTGTAAATCTTTTTCAAGGATTATACCGATTTTAGCTAAGAAGTAATATACCGAAGCTGCAACCCAGCCCTTAGAAACAACTATTCTATCTCTATCTTCCTTCATATCCTTATCTATATCAGCTATTCCATATAAAACAGTAAGTATATCTATTGCTGATAGATTAGATCCGATATGACTTGTTTGAGCCTTCCAAATCAACTCAAGCACCTTTTTACGTGCCTCTGTAGATATTTCTTTATAGTTTTTTGATTGACTTTTCATTAATTAAATATTTTTATTATCGTTCTTAAGATTATCTTCATATCTAACCAAAAAGAACGACTTTTTACATATTCTTGCTGTAAACGTAACTTTTCGGGCCTAATTTCCTCCATATACGTCTTTTCTGGATCTGGGCTACCTTTTAATAATTCTGACTCATGAAAGTTCCATAAAGACGCTAAATCTGTCAGACCCGGACGCACAGATAGAATAACATTTTTTTCCTCTTTTGTCATCATATCAACATACATCTTTACTTCCGGCCTTGGACCGACGACGCTCATATCCCCTTTTAATATATTTATCAATTGAGGTAATTCATCTAGTTGATACTCCTTTAAAAACAAACCAATTTTGGTAAGTCTTGGATCATCGGCCGCAGTAGATGGTCCTCCGATCTTATCAGCGTTAACAACCATAGTTCTAAACTTATACATGGTAAACATTTTTCCTTTTTTACCAACTCTTTGAGCTTTGTATAAGACTGGACCTGGTGATTCCTTTTTAATTAAAAAAACTACATACAAGAATATTGGTGACGTAAGTATAAGTCCTATTGCAGATGATACTATATCGAATAATCTTTTTATCATATTATTTTTTAGGATTAGAAAAAACAACGACTACTTTAAAAGAATACCTTTTTAAAAATGGTACTTTGAGCAATATTTTATCAATTGATTCTAAAAACTTTAATACTCCTTTAAACAAACTTATCTTCAAAAATGGGATGGCTAACCAGGATATTACGTGGAAGTAATATACTTTGACATCATTAAAATATTTCTTTGATAATTCTATATCTTTTAAAGAAAATATATGCGAAGCTGCCCAGCCAGTTCTTTTTCCTAAAAGCTTATTCAATTCTCTTTTCAAATTCGTGATTGGATTATGCCCAAAAGTTTCTATACCAATCAAGAATCCACTTGGTCTTAACACCCTAGATAGTTCTGGCAATGCTTTGTTTAAATCTAGAGACGAAAAAGTTCCCCCATCAAAAATAATATCGAAACTATTATCCTCAAATTCCAACTTTTCACAATCCATCATAACAAAATTAACATTGCAATCTTTACAGGTCCTTTCCTTTTGCTTTCTAGCAATTTCTAATAGTTTCTCTGATAAATCTATTCCTGTCACTTTCGCTCCTAATTTTGTTAACCAAAACGAATGCACTGCGTTACCGCAACCATAATCTAGGAGCTCTTTGTCTTTGCATTTATCCTTAAGATATTCTTGCAAGAATTTGTAAGAAGACATTATAAAAGGATCAAATCCTTCAAAATCTTCTTTTCCGTCTTGTCCTTGTGCAAGCAATTCCTCTCCTTTTTTGTTGTAATAGTCAATTTCTGTTTTCTTTCTTTCTTCCATATTATTTTAACAATTTTATTATACCAAAAATAGAACCTAGGCCATAAGAAAAATGTCTTGCTATTAAAGCTATAGGCATAGAAAATAGATACGTTGCATCTTTCTCTTTCAAAGAAATTTTAATGGAAAAATATATTATGGTCAAGAAATAAAAAACCATAACGCTTCCAAAGATATATAGGAAAATTTTAGAGAATAGACCTAATATAAGTAATAATATCAAGCCGATAACGAATGCAAAAGGAACATAGTGTCTTGGCCTAAATGGTGTTTTAACAAATTTTAAAGGATAAACCGCCCAAATTCCGTCTTTAAAATTGTGGATTATAAACTCTTTTAATTTCGATCTTGCGTAGTAATATCCAACTATTTCTGGAAATAAATATATTTTTCCTCCGGCTTTTTTAAGACGTAAATTAAACTCCATATCCTGACTCCTTTCTAGATTTTCATTAAAAAGACCCACCTTATTGAATATTTCCTTTCTATAGCAACCGAATGGGACAGTATCAACTATTTTTAGTTTTTCAGAACCTATTTTATAGTATGCATCTCCAGTTCCAAGGAAAAAAGACATCGCCTTAGCTATTCCACGCCCAATCGGTGTGTTTTCTCTTGGCTTTACTATCCATATACCCCCTATGTCATCTGCACCATATTTTTCTAGATAAGTTGCACATTTATATATGTAATCGTTCTTATATGTAGCATGTGCATCCATTCTTACAATAATATCTGTCTTCGATGCTTTAATGCCTATATTCAAAGCAACTGGTGTAATTTTTTTAGGATTATCTAACAAATGAATAAATGGATATTTTTTGATATAATTTTTAATTATATCTCTGGTCCCGTCTGTGCTCATCCCATCAACAACAAACATTTCGATTTTATCTTTTGGATAATGGTTTTCTAAAACAGAATCGAGACATTTAACAATGAACTTTTTTTCATTTCTACAAGGAATTATTATTGAAACTGGTGGAAAATTTTCTTGCATTTATTTTTATTAAATTTATTTATATTAAATAGCCAATGCCATAGCAGCAAAGAACCAATAGACTTCAGCTGGCTTTACTGTCATGAAAACGTCGTTTGGTATAGACATTACTAGCATTGCTATAGTAGAGACCAATAAGCCAGCGCATAAACCTTTTTTGAACAAATCATCTTTTGTCTTAAACTTATTATACGATATTTTCAGTATAGACCACATTAACCAGAAAAATAAAAACAATCCGACAAGCCCTCTTTCTAGGGCTATTCTCATATATTGACTATGTGCCTCTCCCCTCACGCCTAATCCCATAATTAAATTAGATGGGGAGCTTAATATTATAGATAAGTGATTCTTTAATATTCCTATTCTAGAATCAGTAGATCCAGTAACATATTCTCTCTTTATTTTACTAAAAGAAATTATTCTTTTATTCACAGGTAACGCCTGTATGGATAGTAACAAGATACCTAAAGCTACTACTACAAAAATTGTAATTTTGGCAAATGTTTTTGAATTTATTCTATCTTTTAATAGAAGAAATAGTGATACGAATATAGCACAGAATAGACCTATAGCACTTGCCATAGACCCAGATAATATAACGCCTAATATCGGAGAAAGAGAAAGTCCTAAAAGAGATATTTTTGTTAATTTTGATATTTCAATTTTATTGTAATAAAAAATGAAAAGATTAAATAAAAAAATAAAAACTAATAAAAAATATCCTCCACTTGGAAATGGTCCCTGTGGCTCTGCGAACATATTAGCACCATAGAAAATAGACCACTTAACGTCAAAAATAAATACATATTCTAACCAGAAAATATTAACCAAAGTAAAAAAGAACCAATGTTTAACTAACTGTTTCCTCAAATCAAAATTACTGATGCAAAAGAAAACAACTAAATACAAAACAAAAAATTCTATTTCTTTTAGCAAATAAAAGAATGCAAAGTTAAAATTAATCTCTCCAAGCAGTAGATTCATCGACACACTGAATAAACCAAATCCGCTCCAAGCTACAATGGGCCAGAATAAGGGTGGTAGCTGAAGTTTATACTTACCTGATACAAAAATACCAAACAACAAAACAATCGATCCCAAACAGAGAATCACATCCTCTGCTCTAATATCAATGGTTCTTCCGATAGACAATACTCCAAGAGGAAGTCTTGGAGATAAAGATATACCTGCTATTAACAAAAATAGAAATAAATAAACTATTTTTTTATTCATGATTGAATAGCCTTTTAATTGATAAAAGAAACCTCCATGGATAAAACAGGGCAAGTTTGGAGAAAATCATTCTTGGAAAATTAGGTTTCACAATTTTATCTTTTTCTAAAATAAAATCTGCTTCCCTTAGAGTTAGCATATTCGCTAATCCTCCCGCTAATTTAAAGTTTTCGTTTCTCTCTGTTTCATAAAAACTTTGGGTTTTTTGGAAATGAGAATGATTTTGATGTATCGCAGTTACGGCTTGTGTTGCGTCTATAAACGGTATTTTTCTTTTTCTGATTTGATATATGAAGGAATTGTCCCATCCTATTCTCCCTACGGTAAAATTCGGCAAATTGTAATCTAATCCTTTTGGAAAAACAAAGTAATCGATACCTGAAAAGCCGTGCAAATTACCTTCTTTATTAACTTTTTCGATTAATAATTTTTGCCAATTGTTATTAGAAAAATCAATCTCCTCTTTTAAATCTAAATCTATTCTACGACCGGCTATTAAAAACTTTTCGAATTCTACTTTTTCAATCGATGAAATCAAATCGGACGTAAAAATAATGTCCGAGTTAACGTAAACTAATATATCATTTCTTGAGGCTTTTTTTGCTAAATCAAATGCTGAGCTTAAAAGTGGAGTACCGTATTCATTTTTTATAATATGACCGATATGCTCGACATTAAGTTCTTTCGAAATTTCAGAAACACCAAATTCGTCTCCTAATAAAATAATTTGGCAAGCAGGTTTTAAACTTTGCCAACTTTTTATAGCATTAGTCTGAATAGTCTTAATATGCGGATCCTTAAAAGATTTTGGTATTGCGAATATCGTTAACATTAATTTGTTATTGTTTTATAAAGATTTATATATTCTTCCATCATCTTTCTCCAATGAAACTTTTCTCTTATTCTTTTCACGCTGTTTTCTGAAACTTTTTGATATTCTTCTTTACTGAGTTTTAAAATATAATCTACACCCTCTTCTAATCCTTTATCATTTTTATCAGACACTAAATATCCTGTCTCTTTGTGAACTATTATCTCTGGAATTGCCCCCGATTCAAAAGCGACTACTGGTGTTCCACACGACATGGATTCAGCTATTGTATAGCCAAACGTTTCTGCCGAAGATGGGCTTATAAATACGTCGGCTGCAGAATAAAATTTACTAAGAAGCTCGTCACTTCCTATATAACTAAAATACCATAAATTTCCTTCTTTGTATTGTCTCTTACTGCCAATAGATATAAACAAGATATCTTTAACATCTTTGTATTTCTCGATCATTTTAGCTACATGATACCATCCCTTTCTAGGATCATTTTGATTGTCCACAGCAACATAAAGTATGATCTTTTTATCGAGTGGCAAACCTAATTCTTTCCTCACTTCTGCCTTATCGTATGGTTTAAAAATTCTATCGTCTATTCCGTTATATATTAAACTAATATTCTGATTCTTTAATATGCTTTTATCTAGTGTATTTTTTGTCCATAAAGAATAAGCGACTACGTTCAGCTTAGAATCTTCATATATTTTCTTTTTCTGAGACCACAAATATTTAGTATTATCCCATGCAATTTTTGGATACATATCAAGAGCTGGGCACTCCTTGCATCCAGTTTGCCACTTCTGACAATCAAATGGATAGGCGCAGTGGCCG
>Ga0247841_10011170_pt1 | contig 12010 bp, 10 predicted proteins | sample LaCruzMarch2015__2_FD_192410 | JGI IMG/M metagenome (GOLD analysis project Ga0247841, IMG submission 192410) | Freshwater microbial communities from meromictic Lake La Cruz, Castile-La Mancha, Spain - LaCruzMarch2015_18m | ecosystem: Environmental > Aquatic > Freshwater > Lake | place: Spain...
ATAAATACGCTAGGCACATTCTAGTAGCCCGCCCCAGCAGCAAACGCCGACAGGGAGAAGATTTCACACCACCCCAACTTAGCATTACAATTCGCAAAGATATATGAAACACAAAAAAGGATTCCCCACTCTCCTCTTCTGGAAAACTGGGTATTGATGAACTTTTTGTTCTGCACCATACTTTGGATAAAATAAAAATCAAACAAAAAGTGAATGATAAAACGAAAATTTAATCAGATATTGCTTTATGAAGAAAATCGGAATCATCCTGCTTTCCCTGCTTTGTGCGTGTGCGGTTTCGCGTGTTAACAAAAATGCGGAGGTCGGCAAACCCGATGAAAATTCTTTTCTGTATCTCACGTTCAGTATTTCAAGGGACACGGTTACCGGGGCAACACAAATCGAATTAAAAAACAAAAGCGAAATAGCCGGTGTGGTTAAATCAACCCATGAATCGTACACCTCAAAAAACTTTTTGGAGTGTTCTTTTGTTGATAAAAACAATAAAGTAATATCGACACAACTGTTTGATCATCCGTTGTTTTACAGAGCCGAAACGCTGAACGAAAACCGGCAGCTTGAAACAAAAACAGTTGAACTGAACAATTCGGAATTTGTTTTACGGGTAAATAAAACGGCCAGCATTGATAAGTTGGTTATAAACGAAAATCTTGAAAACAAACCGTCTGAAAAGAGGTATGAATTGGAAATTAAAAATTAAAAATTAGGTATGATGAAAAAAATTCTATCCGCAATATTATTTTCCCTGGTGTTTTGTGCTGCGTCATTCGGACAAATATTTCCAAAAGACAGTCTGTTATATAACGGCACTCGCAACCAGATGATTAATATTGTTATTATGCCCGACGGATATACTTCAGCCGGACTTTCAAAGTTCAAAACCGATGCAACGGCATTTATGAATTACTTCTTTTCGCAATCGCCATTCTCGGGGTACAAAAATTATTTTAATGTTTATACTGTAAATGTACCTTCAAAACAGTCGGGTGTAAAACATCCCCATACAGCGTCGGATTGTGGAAGCGATGTTACAGTGACCAATCCGGATATTTATTTTAAAAGCACGATGGACTATGCCGGAATACACCGGCTGATTGTTGCCGATTTCGGTATTGTAAACACCACGCTCAATAACAACTTTCCGCAATGGGATGTGGTGTTGATAATGGTAAACTCAACAAAATACGGCGGGTCGGGAGGCACATTTTCTGTAACATCTACCGATCCAAGTGCAGCACTGGTAGCAGTTCATGAAATCGGGCATTCCTTCGGAAACCTGCGTGATGAATATTATCCGGGAGCAAGTTATATGATTGAACAGGCAAATACCACAAAAGAGACGAATTCGACTTTGGTGCGCTGGAAAAACTGGTTGGGTATCAACAGCACCGGAATCTATCAGTTCTCCGAAGATCGCACCTGGCACAGGCCCCACGAAAGCTGTAAAATGCGCTTTATTGACTCGCCATTCTGTTCGTATTGCAACGAACTTATCATCGAAAAAATCCATTCCGTTACCAACGCGATTTATTCTTATACACCAAAACCAACCTCCCTTACTGTGACTGACGAAAAAATACCATTTGCAATTACAACCCTTCAACCTGTCCCGAATACGCTAAAAATAACGTGGATGTTGAATGGAAGTAATTACGCAAACCATACCGACAGCTTAACATTAGATTCGAAAGCGCTTTCAAAAGGAATCAATACACTTGTTGCAACTGTTGCAGATACAACGGCTGCAGTAAAAACTTCTGCCAGGGCAACAACGCATCTTTATTCCTTACAGTGGACCGTGAATAAACTGATTACTCATATTTCAATCAACACACTGAAATACAAAACAAAAATAAGTGCTTTTCCAAATCCATTTCACGACCATATTACCATCAGTTACTCGCTCGAAAAAACATCCAATATACGGGTTGACATGCTGAGCATCAATGGATCGCTAATTCAAAATTTGGTCAATCAGAAAAAAAGTTCTGCCGGCGATTACACACAAACAGCAAACATCTCTTCTCAAAATTTGCCGGCTGGCGTGTATCTGATTCGCTATATGATTGATAATTATAGTTATACTGAACAAGTTATAAAAGAGTAAGGGGTTAATGCATTGGAAATAAGGCTTTTCTGTTTTCAAATAAACCTTATTTTATTTTATCAAACCTTAGTAAAAATGGCAACAAGAGAAAGAATCGTTTCTGAATTGATTTTGTATTGGATTTTTCCATTAAATGCTATTTAAAATTATTAATGATTCTTTCTCTGTCCTCATTTTCCTTGTCGTTTTTATGGTACAGTTCGATAAAGGTTATTCTTTGTTCTTTTTCAAAGTGGGCATAAACCAACCGTAACCCCGAGTTTACACCTCGTCCTTTTAATGCTTTGCAAGCAATCTTTTTAACTTTTATGATACAGGTTTCCAACCCTAAATTATCAATCCGAAAACTAAATGGTGGCCTTTCATCCGGAAATACTTCCAAAACTTTTTTCACTATGTCCAAATCATCATTCAAAGTTCTGTATTTTTTCAAAAGACTTTTTAAATCTTTTTGATATTCAGCAAGTTCATCAAAGGTCATTGTTCTTCAATTTCGTTTCCGTAGTTTCTTACCGAATAGGGAGCTTCCCGATAAAAAGCCAATTCATAATTTATTTCTTCTCCTTCTTTTGAAGCCAGCCAGGGCAAATCTTTATGTGAATAATTGCTGATTGCCGATGCAGACCAGTCGCTCATTTGTTCAATAACCCTGTCGATGGTTTCCTTTTCGCTGGCCTTTAGTTCAGTTAAATCAGCTTTTATTAAGGGAAGATATCGTGTTTGTGGATATCCGTGATATTCAGTTTTTACCCTTTGCAATTGTCCGGCATCAATCATTTGATTAATTATTGTATCTAATTGCTGAGGGACAGGGCCAAAAGGCAATTTACGATATTTTGCCCCTGTTAAATGCTCCTCGTACAATTCGTAATAATTATAATCTGAGAAATAGAGCAATTTATAAAGAACAGTTTCTCCAACATTGGGTTTGCCAGCGCATCGTTCCAGAATATACAACAGCACATTTTTAAATTTATTTACCTGTAGCACAGGGACAGAAATACGTTCGTTAACTTTTGCGGGTTTGGTTTCGGCCTTACTTTTAACATCTTCGCTATCCTGATTTCCATCGGGAGTGAAATCTTTTGACATGAATTCATCCAATGAAAAGCCCAACACAATGGATAAATTTTGAAGTTCCATAATATCAATACATCTGTTACCCAGCTCAATCTGAGCCAATGAAGGTCTGGAAATTTTAATACTTTTCGCCAGTTCTTCCTGCGAAAAGCCCTTTGTTTTTCTCAGCCCGGCTATTCTTTGACCTATTTCCTTTTGAGATAGCTTACTATTCATACTAAATTATTTTCAAAGTAATTTTGAAACAAAAATATTTAATGTTTTAATATAAAACATATAAATGTTCTTAAACCAAACAAGTCAAGGTTAATAAGGTTTGTTTTCCTGTGTTATCTTTTCTATTAATGTTAAAAATTGAAATAAGGTTATTATAATACAGAAAAAACTTATTTTCAATCCTACAAATACAACTATTGGTTGCTGAATAACAACCACAAATAGCGAAATTACAACCATAAGTTTTCGTATTTTTTTGACTTGGGCAAAAAGCCCCGGTGTCTTTGCTGTATCGAAAAAAAGTATAAACAAAATCGGTGACAGAACATATTAGATTCTTTTATTTTGAATTTGATTAAGAATTCTCTTCAAATAATTAATTTAAACTTAATAAAATTTTAACAAAAAAAATCTGATAATCAGATACTTTTGGACAATTCTTAGATTAAAAACAAAATTTTATGACACATTATCTTCGACTAAAATTAATAACAGGGATGCTTTTTGTAATTTCGACTGTTGCTATTGGTCAACGTATTGAAAAAAATGAAGTGCGCCTAACCTATGTGAAAATGCCGTTAGCTCCCCTTCCTAAAGAAATTCAGACTTACACGGCAAGAATTCAACCTGGAGATGTATCGTTTAAGTTCATACACCTGAAGAATCAAAACTTAAACAAGATAATACAAATTGAAGCTGGCTCAAACGACAATTATGGTTCGGTATCGCAAAGCGAAAAAGATTTTCTTATTCTTCCCGGATACAAGAAAGTTGCAGAAAATGGTGATTTAAAAATTGATGTACTGTTTAAAAAGCTTGTTGTAAATAACAAAAAAATGAAAACCGGAACAGGTCAGATAACCGAAGGAAATCAAATGGTTGCCCGGACATTGTATTTTTACGAATTTGATTATAGCTATTTCGGCGGAGTTGTTATTAGTACCTTAGGCGCAGATACCATTTATCGCAAGGTATATAATTCTTTTAACGGTGTGAAAGCCATTTATGGTAGTTGTGGCGATTGCAAACAAGCTTCGGATGGCCCGGCCGAAAGTTTTGGCGGTGCTTATACCTCACAGGAAGAACTTGAGGAGTCTTTTAAACAGCGATTTTTATCAGAATTGGAAATAAAATGGACACGTGACGCACTACTCGATGTCAAGGACTATCTTAATTCTGTAATTGGCAAGCCCTCGGTATATACCGATTTTACAATACTGTCTGGAAAAGGAAAACTAAGTTACACTGATTTGGACACTGCATTAGCAAAAATGACTACCGCCGCAGAAACGTTAAGCTCAAAGGATGACAAATTAGCTGCAGAACCTTTAATAAACGAAGCAATTTCAATCTGGCAAAAAGCTCTTGAAGAATCAAACATTACAGATAAAAAAGCGAGGATAAACGAAGAAATAACTATAGGCCTGTATTATAATATTGGTATTGCTAATGCATGGTTAAATAAGTTTGACACTTGCAGAGAATGGTTTGATAAAGCAGCGAAGGTAAAAGATGGAGCGCGGCTTGTTAATGATGTAAAATGGTGGGTCGATTCCCAGGAAAAGCGTCTTAAAGCAAATGCCTTATAATAAGCTACTGACTTTTCTCCTTACTATATTAATGTGTTGATTTTTTGGATTTAAAATTGTTTAGTTTTTGGATGAATAGGATGTACCAAAATCAGTATAGTTTTCAAAAAATATTCTTACCATAATTATTTCCTTTTTTATTTTGTCTAAAATCTATGCCATGGTTTGCCCTAAACGGCATTCAGTAACATTTTCAAAGAGATTGAAATTCGAGAAGTTCGTAAAAGGTAATTGTTCTTCAATTTCGATTCCGACGATTCTCAATGGGTAAGGAGCTTCCCTGTAGAAAGCCAATTCATAATTCGTAAGATTTTCAACTAATGTATCGCTTTCAACATTTTGGTTTTTTGCTGTACATCGGTGGTTATGGCATAAACCGAAATGGTTGCCCCCGAAATACCATCGATGTTTTTATTTACAACAAGCGAATCTTTTCCCGAAAAACCAGCAAACTGTTTTAACCAGCCTTTTGCTGTTATTTCGTAACCATGAGTAGCTTCGTAATTATAAACTTCAATCAGTTTCACGGTTTTGACCGAATCGAAAAACATAAAATAATCGAAATACTCTGATTCCAGGTTTACCTTGCTGCTGACGGGATTTGAACAGCCACCTGCGCGGCAACTATTCACTCTTCCTACAAAAACATATTTAACATCACTCACTTCTGAACCATTTAAAACCCGGAAAAATTTTCCATGAATTTCAGGATGGTCTTTTAAAATCTGATTTAATTCTTCAAGCTGTGAAAATCCTGAAATTCCGCTTTTTTTCAAACCATTCATTATTCGCTTGTTCTGATATTCGATTTCGTTCTGACAAAAACCGGCCAAAACAATGAACAACCCAAATATCAATGTAAATCCTTTTTTCATATCAAATTTAAGTTGTTAGTTGAAATCCTTTCTTTACTCTGAAATTCTCCCGAAGAATCGGGACAAGCTCTAAAGTGGACTCCAGCCGCATACCTATTGGCAAGAAGTTCGGAGCACGAGCCCCCTTCAGGGGGTTGGGGGTAAAATTTAAAGCAATTAACTTTTTCCATAACTTTAAAACATAACACCAAAACCTGCATTGAATGTAGTCACATATTTATCTGATGCACCGGTTTTAACAAACTGCAAATCGGTTTTAACAACAACTCCCTGTGTTGGGAAAAACGATAATCCGGTTGTTATTACATTTTTCTGGTACGATAAATTGTCGGTAATATTAACCGGCACTTTATGATGCGTATCGTAATTCGAATAATTTACAAAAGGAATGAGTTGCATTTCGGTTTTAACACTCCTTAAAACATTGTATCCCAAATCGATGTAGTAACCAAACATCGAACTGCCCAGATTTCCTCCTCCTTTACCCGAGGTAAATTTGTTAAACTGTTCGGTATTCGATAAAACGGTGTAGTAAAACTGTCCCGTTAATTTCAGTCCTTTGTACGAATACCGGGCATCGGCGCCAACCATCGAAATTCCAACCACCGACGAATCGGCTTTTTCAATTGCTGCTTCGTTATTTTTGTCGATTCCGTTGTATAAAGTGCTTTGTGTGTTGCCAAAATAACCCGACAATCCCAGATTAAGACCGCGTATGCCAAAATACTCGACTTTACCGCTGAAATTGGGAGAACTGATGTATGATTCGGCACCTTTTTGCCGGCCTCCGCGCAAACCACTTGCACCGCCAATACGAGCCTGCCCGTCGAAACCGTTGAAACCATTCATCAAATAGGCCTGATACCGCAACGAAACCGGAAGTATTACCCCGGTGATACCAAAACCAATTTCGCGCCAGGTAGAGGGCGAAATGGCATTGTCAATCTGCGGCCGTTCAACACCGTTAAATGTGGTAGGCTCGTGGTATTCGTTTATAATTCCCATGGGTGTTAAAATTAAACCACCCCTGAAATTGACCAAATTGTTGAGTTTAATTTGCAAAAAAGCCTGTTCGACATAAACTTCAGAAACGTGTTCAAATTCCAGCTCTGAAACAAACTGTACCTTGTCATTAAACTGATAACCAAGCATCATTATAAGGCGGTGAACATCCAGCGTTCCGTTTTTTCTTACATCCGACGAAACGGGCTGATTGTAATGCACTTCGCCATAACCGCCAATTTTCAGGTTTCCGTTGGTCATCAGCATTTTTTCGGCGCTGTTAAAATAAAGGTTCGACGGAATACTGTCGGGTTGGGCAATCAAAAAAGAAGCGGTTGTTATTAGTAAAGCTGTAGTCAGGATAAAACTTTTCATTTCGTTTTTTTTATTTATTCTGAAGGCAAAAGTACAGGCAGTTGGTTTTGTCTGCAATCCCTATTTATTGTGGTTTTAAAGGGTTGGTATCATTAAAAGTAGTGAGAAGGTTAAATTGGGTTTTTTTACTACCTGGATTACCAAAAAACGGTTTCTTAAGGGTTGAAAATCAGACGGAACGGTTCTCTAAAAAAACTTGCTGTTTCAACTGATAATCATTAACTTTAATACACAAAAAATCAACATTGAAAACCGTAAATAAATCTTTCAGAATTTGTTTTTATAAAACCTAAAGAGAACTAAAATGCGACACAAACGATTAAAATTAAGCGCCTTACTCTTGTTAGGCATTGGACTAACAGGATTACAGGCACAAACGGCAGTACCTGCAAGCGGAGGTAAAGCTAAAGGAACCGGAGGCTCGGTGAGCTATTCCGTAGGGCAGGTAGTTTATACCACCAACTCCGGGGCAAACGGCTCAGTGGCGCAGGGCGTGCAACAGCCATTCGAAATCTCGGTAATAAAAGGAATTAAAGAATCCATTACGGTTTCTGCTTATCCAAACCCAACAACCGACTTTATAACGTTGGAAGTGAATGAATTTGAACTTTCAAATTTTCACTTTCAAATGAATGACATAAATGGAAAAATTTTACAAAGCGGAAAAATTGTGGGCAGCAAAACAAAAATTTTCATGAGGAATCTTGTTCCCGCAACTTATTTTGTGCGAGTATCAGAAAGCAACCAGCAATTAAAAACATTTAAAATCATTAAAAACTAAACAAATATGAGAAAGCTGTTTACATTTTTAGTCCCCTTAGCTTTCAGTGTATTATTAACGGCAGGTGTATTTGCCCAATCGCCCGAGAAAATGAGCTATCAGGCAGTAATACGCAACAGCAGTGATGCCATTGTGGTTAATACATTGGTAGGCATGCAAATCAGTATTTTGCAAGGTTCGGCAGGTGGAACAGCAGTTTATGCTGAAACGCAAACCCCAACGACCAATGAAAATGGCCTGGTAAGTATTGAAATTGGAAATGGAACAGTTGTAAGTGGTAATTTTGCTGCAATAGACTGGGCAAACGGACCCTACTTTATTAAAACCGAAACCGACCCAAAAGGTGGAATAAATTACACCATAACAGGCACAAGCCAGTTATTGACCGTACCTTATGCGTTGTATGCCAAAACTGCAGAAACTTTAAAAGGTGGAATTATTGAAACCGACCCAACCTTTACAAAAAGTCCGTCAGCCAATATCACGGCAACCGAAATAACTAAATTGAATAATCTGTCAGGAATAAATACCGGCGACCAGGATTTAAGTGCATTGGCAACCAAAACCGCGTTGGGCGATTCAATGGAACAGGTTCGCGGCGAAATACCTGATGTAAGTGGATTTCTGACAAGCTACACTGAAACCGACCCCACCTTTACAAAAAGTCCGTCTGCCAATATCACGGCAACCGAAATAACTAAATTGAATAATCTGTCAGGAATAAATACCGGCGACCAGGATTTAAGCGGTCTTGCAACCACAACAGCCGTAACCGCAGATTTATCAGCTAAAGTTGACAAAGTAGCAGGTAAAGGCTTATCAACCAACGATTATACAACACCAGAGAAAACAAAACTTGCAGGTATAGCAACAAATGCAGAAGAAAACGTACAGGCAGATTGGAATCAAATAACAAATACTGCCGACGATTATATTAAAAACAAACCAACCATACCAACTGCAGCCGATGGCTCCGAAACCAAAGTAACAGCCGGAACAAATGTAACAGTAACCGGAGCCGGAACAACAGCAAGCCCTTATTTGGTAAATGCCGGAGGAGACGCATTCTGGGAAAAATCAGGCGATGACATTTTTTATCACAAGGGAAAAATACTTACATCGGATATTCAACTCAATAATAATTCCAAAATTATTTTTGATGATAACGGCCAGATCGGTAGTCAGGACGACCGGCATAGTATTCATTTCCGAAGGAAAGACAATATAATGGAACTCAGGGAATATGGAGATATTGTTTTTTCCCCGGGCGCTAAGATTCCTAATGAACCCACCAAAAAGATGATTTTAAAAGAAAATGGAAATTTACAATTGCAGGCAGGTGCGGAACTTTTTTTTAAAGATAATGGACAGATACGAAGCTTGGATGAAAATCACGAAATATTGTTTAGGCGCGAAGAAAACATTTTGGAATTAAGAGAATATGGAGATATTGTATTTACATCCGGAGCAAGAGGCGGAATAGAACAGGGTACAATGATTGTGCACGAAAATGGAAATGTTGGAATTGGCACAGGAACCCGTGAACCTGAATCTAAATTAACGGTAGATGGCAAAATCACCTGCGAAGAATTGGAGGTTAATGGTCTTGTTATCCCAATAGCCGTTGATGGCTCCGAAACCAAAGTAACAGCCGGAACAAATGTAACCGTAACAGGAGCAGGAACATCCGGAAGCCCTTATGTAATTAATACCACAGTTGCTACGACCCTTACTATTGGACAAAGCTACCAGGGAGGCAAAATTTTTTGGTTAGATGCCTCAGGGCAACACGGTTTAATAGCCTCCACCAGCAACCTAGGCGAAGGATTACATTGGTACAATGGAATTTATAGATATACTGGTGCTTCCGGAGACGGATTATATGCAGGTGCTATGAACACCGCAATTATTGTAGCCACACAAATGGCAGATAACCAAACAGGAAATTTTGCAGCAAAAGTTTGTGCCGATTATTCAGTAACTGATGGTGGTGTAACTTATGGCGACTGGTACTTACCCTCGAGATACGAATTGAATTTATTATTGCAAAAAAAAATGGAGTTGGGCATTTCTAATTGTGCCGGCTGGTGGAGTAGTACTGAGTACAATGCTACAGACGTGTTAAACTTCAATTACCTCGTTGGCCAGCCAGACAGGAACAATAAGGCATCAGGTTATTGTTCTCTTGCCGTTCGGGCTTTTTAACAATTTAACCATTTATCCAGCTTTTGGCGGGTCGATTTTTTTGAATAATAAAGGTAAGGGAATTTCGGTTCTCCAATCCATCTCTACTTAATTTTGGTCTGTTTGGGAATATTTATAAAGGCAAATGCACCACTTTCTTTCTTTCAAAAATTCTTCTTCAAATCATTCGGACAGGTTTTTTACAAAAACAAGGTTATGGGTATAACACAAGATTATAATAAAGATGAAACGAATAATCAGTTCATTTCCAACAATATTTGAACATTGGAAATATGGTTTTGTGGGATAAACCTGTCAAGAAGAGCCGTATGAAGTGAGAGCTTCACGCACGGTTCTATGAGAGGCTTGGGCTGAAATGCCCTTGCCTACTCGACTTATTTAATTCATTTGCCTATTTGATTTATTTGGTTATTTCCGGATAGCTGTCGGTTTTTTTTGAGTGCACAGCTTTACAACTTCCGGATGATGGTGGAATATAAAAGTATAAATCTGTCAGCAAACCTCAATCCCATCAAACATTTTCCCTCTCTCTCTGTTCTTTTCGCAGGTCAGTTGTAATTTTTTCGGACAAAAACTTACCATTACACAAAGTTTTTGCGTCAAACTATTTGTTTATTCATTTAAAACATAAAATATGAAGAAATCAGTTTTTATTCTTTTTTTGCTCGCAGCCAGCACCCTGTTTGCTCAGGAAACAAGGCTGTTGCGGCAACCCGCGCTCAGTGGCAGTAAAGTGGCCTTTACCTATGGTGCCGATGTTTGGGTGACCAACTTCGAAAACAACGTCACCACGCGGTTAACCAGTACTGGCGCGGTGGAAAGCAACCCGGCATTTTCGCCCGATGGCAAAACCATTGCTTTTACCTCGAACCGCTCAGGAACCAACGCGGTTTACACGGTTCCGGTTGAAGGCGGAACTCCCACCCGGTTGACCTGGTACCCGGCCGGTGCAACTGTTTGGGGCTGGACACCCGACGGCGAACAGGTTTTGTTTAGCTCGCCCCGCGAAACCCCTCCTGCCGGTTACGACAGGTTGTGGACGGTTTCAAAAAACGGCGGCCCCGAAAAACTGCTTACCAAACAGTGGGGAAACAGCGGCTCATTTTCGCCCGACGGCAAAAAAATTGCCATCGACAGGGTTTCGCGTTGGGATGTGGAATGGCGCGCCTATCGCGGCGGACAGAATACGCCGCTGGTGATTCTGAATCTTACCAACCTGTCGGAAGAACTGATTCCAAACGAAAAAACCACCGACATCAATCCGGTTTGGCTGGGTGACAAGGTTTATTTTCTTTCCGACCGCGACTGGGTGATGAATATCTGGTCGTACAACACAGTTTCGAAAGAACTGAAACAGGAAACAAAATACAAAGGCGCCGATGTAAAATGGCTGGCGGGCAATAAAAACCAGTTGGTTTTTGAGCGCGAAGGCTATTTGCACACCATGGATATTTCAAGCGGTAAAACAACGCAACTTTCAATTTCTATCACCGCCGATTTTCCATGGGCCGAAGTTCAGTGGACAGATGTGAGTCAGTCGGCCCGTTCGGTGACTTTGTCGGCTACCGGCAAAAGAGCGATTATGGAAGCCCGCGGCGAAATCTTCACCGTGCCGGTTGAAAACGGAAATACACGCAACCTCACCAACACATCGGGAGTTGCCGACCGTTCTCCTGTCTGGTCGCCAAAAGGCGACAAAGTGGCCTGGTTTTCCGATGCCGGTGGTAAAGGTTATTCAATAATGATTGGTGCGCAGGAC
>Ga0247841_10011172_pt1 | contig 12009 bp, 8 predicted proteins | sample LaCruzMarch2015__2_FD_192410 | JGI IMG/M metagenome (GOLD analysis project Ga0247841, IMG submission 192410) | Freshwater microbial communities from meromictic Lake La Cruz, Castile-La Mancha, Spain - LaCruzMarch2015_18m | ecosystem: Environmental > Aquatic > Freshwater > Lake | place: Spain...
CTCGCCTAGATTCATCAGGTAAATCGAATCGTTCATTCTGAGCCCTGTGTCCCAACTGGTGCGGTAGTCGGCAACCAGGCGTTCCCCGGAAATGTCGGTGGCGAAGTGGTTGAAGTGCGGTGGCGTGAATTCTCTTGTCAGCCGGTTCCTCACAGGATTTTCGGCGCGGGCACCGTCGTGTCCACTGTGAGCAACCGGGAGAGACTCCATGAGGTGCAGTTCGCTTCGTTTTTCGCCGAGGGCGGTATCATCCCCCACGGCGAGCGAGGCAATCGCATAGTTCGTGCGCCCCCGCCAGCATTGATGGCCGGAACACCGCTCTCCCTCCACTTTGCCCCATGGCATGTTCCGCAGGTGTTGTCCATCGTCGCGGATGACGTGGATATCCGCTCCCCGCCCCCACCCGCGATGCGTTGGCTTGCCATCCGGGCCGATGAAGTTGCCATGGTTTTCCTGGATCAGGATGTCGTGCTTGTGGGTTTCGTCGGTGGATCGGCAGTATTGGATGTGCATGTTCCAAAAGCTGCGGCCATGAAAAACCAGTGAGGCTTCGCCCGCCTCCAGATCGAAGATCAACAGCCCGTAGGCACCTCCCGGGTGGATGCCGTCCCCAAGGAAGCAATAGAGGGCAAGGGCCTTGCCGTCCGAGCGGATTGTCGAAAGGTGGCCCGGCTTGCTGGCGCGAAAGTGCGTTCCGGGGATCTGCGAATCCAACACGCAGACCGTTTTGGGTCCGGTGCCATCCAGGTTTCGCCGGATCAGGCTGAGCCGCCCGGTGCCGGGCGTTGTTTCATCGACGAAATAATAGAGATACCTGCCATCGGGAGAGACTGTTGGAGCCACGACCCCGGTTTCGGATGGCAAAGGGGTGATTGCACCGGATGCCGTCTCGCAGAGCAGCAACTGATGCCCCGGGGTTTTGTGGTCGTAACTCTGGACGCCGACTCCGCGATGGAGGACAAAAAACCGGGAGTCGGGTGTGAATACCTGAGCCTCCATCGAGATGTGGCACGCCGGAACTTCCGGATCGCTTGTGAGCTGGTAAATTTCCAAGTCCGCGGGGGACTTGGAGTCGAGGAGATCAGGGCGCGCGATCATGGGAATGGCAGGTTAATGCTAATCACTCAGCTACGGACGCGAGCGGAGTCGCGTCCCTACCCGGGTATTGACTGCGCCTCCGACTTATCCATTAACAATCAGCAATCAGAAATTTGGAATCAGCAATTCCGCCTCCGGCGCAGATTCCAGAGCATGAAGGCTGAGCCGAGGCCGAACAGGATGCATGTGCCGGGCTCGGGGATCGTCGTGTAAACCAAGTTCAGGTTGTTGCCGGCCTGTACGATGCTGAAACTTCCGTTGAGGGGATTGTCGAACCCGTCGATATTGAATGCGAATTTGCCGACGTTGTAGCCAGTAATTCCGCTCGTGGTAGTCACAAAGCCAGCCCAGGTGTGATTGATGTCCGGGTCCCAACTGGACAAGAGGCCGGGAGTTGTCGAATCGCTCATGGTCACAAGAATAATCTCAAATTTGTCCGTCGTGTTGATCCCGGTAAGGTCAAGGCCACCGCTGAGCGACAGAAGATCCCACTCGGTTCCGGCCGATCCCGTGGACCCGTCGGTGCTGAACTCCAACTCGAAGCTGCCGAGATTCACCCATGTCTGATTGCCGCTGCCGGCCGCGCCAATGCTGTTGCCGGGGCTGATGGTTTGGCCTGTGCCGATGGAGAGGTTGTTCAGGGTTCCGTTGAGATTGGTGCCACCGACCGTGCCGCTTGTGAACGTGAGCGCTCCGGAGTAATCGGTGCCGGAGTTGTAACGCAGTGCTCCCCCCGTGAGCGTAACGTTTCTGGTGAGCCCGACGCTGCTGTCATATCGGAGTGTTCCGCCACTGGCGCTGATACCGCTTGTATTATTGATGGACCCGGCACCGGAGATGATGAGGGTTCCGGCACTGATCGAAGTTGCACCGCTGTAGGAGTTGACCCCGGTGAGCGTAACTGTGCCGGACGTCGTCTTGGCGGCGGCCACCGCCCCACCGAGGATCGCGCTCGCGCTGCCCGACTGAAGGGCGTAACTGCTGCCAGTGAGCACCCCTGTCGAGCTGGTGATCGACCCTCCGGCCAGCGTGACGACGCCGACGCTGTCGCTGAAGGTCGCGAGATCGAAGGCCCCGCCATTCACTGTAAGGGCACCGGAATCCGGAAGCCGGTTGTTTGCTCCCAGCGCGAGGGTTCCGTTATTGACGATGGTTCCGCCGGTGTAGGTATTGGAACCGCCTGTTGCGGCCCCTAAGGTGGTCGTGCCGGCACCATTTTTGGTGAAACTTCCGTTGCCTGCGAGGATCGCGTTGATATTGCCCCCCGTGGCAATGAAGCCCGCGTCGCTGGAGAGAAGGCCCGAGCCAGAGGTATTCGTGAGGTTGCCCCCATTGATGGTCACAACTCCCACGCTGTTCGAATTGGTCCCAAGATGAAGGGTTCCTCCGTTCAGGGTGATGGAGCCATTGCTGGCCAGGGTGGAACTTCCCCCGATGTTGACAACGCCGGCATTAACAATAGTCCCACCGGTATGGGTGGTCATGCCGAGCCACATCGTCCCGTCCCCGGCCTTCGTCATGCTATAGCCCCCTCCGCCGTCACCGAGCGTTCCCGTAAACACTGTCGTCACATCATTGGTCAGGATGCGATTGCCGGTGAGCGTGAGCGGGCCCGAGTAATCAATCCGGCTTCCGGTCGCGATGGTGGCATCCCCACCAAGGATTACCGAATTCGCCACGTTGCGGATGTACCCGCCTCCGCCAATTGCTCCTCCATTGATCGTCAGATTGCCCGTTCCGAAGGTGGTGTTGACGCCGTTCGCGCCGCCCATGGTGACAGTTCCAGCATTCAAAACAAAACCCCCACTGTAGCTATTGTTGCCGCCGAGGGTCAGAACCCCTGCTCCTTCTTTGGTGATGCTGTAGCCGCTTCCAGTCATGTTGCCCTGAATATCCGCCTGATTCCCTGTTCCCACGGTCAGGGCCACACTGGTGTTCAGCGTGGCCGACGAACCGGAGAAGGTATTGAATCCCGAGTCGGCGCTGCCAAATGTCACATTTCCACCCAGAACCAAGGCATTGCTATAAAATCGGCTGCCCCCGGTGTCAGCGACTGTTCCGCCGTTGAGAGTGAGGGTGCCGTTGCCGAAGCCGGCATTATTAACGGCACTGACCGTTCCCGCATTGAGGGTGAATCCTCCGGAGTACGAATTGGCCACGTGGTCAAAAGACATGGTTCCCACCCCGTTCTTCGTGATGGAACGGGCACCGCCGGTTTCGGTGATGCCACCCCCGCCAAAGCCCGAATCCCGCGTGGTCGAATCGTTCGTAACAACCAGCGAGGAGGCCAGAATCACGGGGGCATTGATGTAATTGCCCCCCGCGCCACCGGACTCTACATTGAACTGCGCGTCGGACCCGCTGTTGTCGAACGTAAGGTTCCCGCCGCCGCCGGAATAGATCTGCCAGTTGGAACTTCCCCCGAAGTTGATGATGCCCGCCGTGCGCGAGGAGACCGCCCCGTCAATCGTAACGCCAATGAAGCCTCCGTTCCCGGTGTTGAGACCGATCACCGAGCCGGCCCCGCCTGGCACGGGACTCGGGTCGCCGGTCCAATTCGTGGAAAGAGACCAATTACCTGAGGCGGTTCCCGCCTTCCAACTGCCATCGACCGCCTGCGCCGTGATGGCCGAGGCCAGGAGGCCAAGAATGATCCACCGCGTTGAGGCAGCCGACTTCCGTGAGAAGAAGAAATGTGTAATCATAAGTGTGGCGTGAGTAACTGGGGTTTATCGCAGGTTGGACTATTCCGCTAAGGGTTCAAGTCCTATTTCAAGTAACAGTTAACACGGGAGTCGAGATTCCTTGAATTCGAAAATTCAATGGATTTGAGTCAAGTTTTCCCTCCCCGCCCTCACGGGCGCGGCTACAGTTTTCCTTTAACCGCCCCAATCAGCCTCGGCGGACGGCAGGTCCGGACAGGAATCCCGCCAGAATCCCGGTGTCACAGCTCCGCGTCCTCAAGAATCAGGACTCCCATGTGGTAGCGGTTGTGGAAGGGGGTGCCGTCCGCATAGTAAGCGACCACAATGCGCCCTTCGGAATTCAAAACCGCACTGGGGTAACCCACATCCGACGAGCCGGTCAGATCGACAATCCGGCGCTGCGTGGTCCACCCCCGGTTCTCCTGGTCGAAAACTCTGGTAAAAATGCCGTTGTGGTTGAGATACCGGCTGCCGTGAATGAGCAACAGCCGATCCTTCATCTGCAGGAAAGCTCCGGGGAAAGAACCCTGAATGCCGAGGATTTCCCCCTCGGTCCAGGTCGCCCCGTCGTCGTGGGATTCGCACAAGCTCAGATGCTGGCCGCAGGATTTCAGAACCCGGGCCGCCGCCAGCCAATGGCCACCGCCCAGATAAATGGGTGCTGTTTCGTTGCTGCCCTGGATGGGCAGGGTGGATTGAATATCCCAAGAAACCCCGCCATCAGGACTTCTTAAAAAGAACGTGGAACCAAGTTTCGCGATCTCCAGATAGTCCGAGGAATCCGTCTGAGCGGGATCGGCGTAAGCGGACATGCGAAGACAGCCATCCGCGCCCGCGTGAATATCCCCGTAGGGCACGATCGGGGCAAAGCCGGGAGCGGACGGCAGTTCCCCCACGATCTCCCAACTGAAGCCCCCGTCGCGGGAGCGCGAAACCTTCGCGGGAATCGGGCGAAGCGTCGTCCAAAATTCCCCCCACGTTATTCGCCCGGACTTCAGCGAAGCCTCCAACTCCGGGCTCCAGCCGGAGAAAGCCCACACCGCGCAGAGCCACGCGCCGTCAGCCGTCAAACCCGCCGCCACATTCAACCGGATCTCCCCTTCGCCATGCGGCACGGGAACCCCCCTGCGTTGCCAGGTTCGCCCTCCGTCGACCGAGTGCCAGGCTTCCACCTCGCCAGCCCGTGTTCCATGACAGGGTTGGTTGAAAATCAAGACCCCAAGCGTTTGATCCGCCAAACGGGTCAGGTTGGGCCAAAGCCCCTTGTTATCGATACCAATGTAGCGTTCCATGAAATTGATTCCGTTTGCTGCGGTCAGCCATTTGCAGATGGCATTGCCTCACTCTCGTCAAACCTCTGAGAGATAGCGTCCTGCCATCTGGAGACCCTCCTTTTCGCCCTCCATCGTGCCATTGAAATTCTCGTCCTCCAACTCGATGCAAACCGCCCCGGTGTATCCATGATCGGAAAGAATGGAAAAAACCTGCTGCCATGGAACGACTCCGTGCCCCGGAAGGGTGTATCTCCAGCACATTTCTCCAAACCCGTGGGGCTGGCCAAAGGTGGCGGGCTGAAGATTTCCATACTCATAGAGGGTATCGGCGAGCAGCAACGTATCCTTGGCATGGACATGATGAACGGCGAAAACAAATTCCTTGAGAAAGCGAATCGGATCAATCCCCATTCGCACCAAGTGTGACGGATCATAATTGAGGCCCACCAAATCCGGGCTGATTTCCTGAAGAATGGCGCGACAACCCTCGGGGGTGCAGCAGAGCGCCCCCTGACCCGGCCAGCCTTCGATCACAACATGGGAATCGAGGGCCTCCAGGGTGGATGCCAGCTCCCCGTATGATTCGACCATGTAGCCGAAGTTTTCCCGCCGGGAGAGTTCCGGCTTCTTCGGAAGCATGAGCGTGAAAAAATTGAGCGGACCCGCTTTCGCCGCTCTCTCGATGTATTCCTGATTCCGGGCGACCGCCTCCCTTCGCTGGCCGGCATCCGGGGAAATCATGCCTGCCCATTCGGGCAGGTCCACCGAGCCAATCTGAAATCCCCGGGCGCGGATTTCGTCCGCGGAAAGTGGCGCATCCGCCTTCACATCAATAATCCCAAACCGGTTTTCCGCAGCCCAGTCCAACAACGGACCGAGGTCCATTTGCCAATCGGAAAATCCCTGGCGAAAACCTATGGGGAACGACCCTGTGCGGGTTTTCAGAGGAGACGGAGAGGAACTCATTGAACTAGACTTTGAGGTGGGCTGTTTCCTGCCAGCCTTCCGCGTTGGCGGTTGATTTCAGAATGATCTCCAGGGTGGCATATCCCTCCTCCGCTCCATGAATCGGGCGCTGGCTGCCCCGAATGCATTCCACAAAGCGCGCCATTTGGGACGCAAAGGATTGCGCCCATGTGGAACCCAAAGAACCCGGGGACGGAGTTTCCAAACGCGCAGGTTCCTTGAAACCCGCCGGCAGGAAATACAGGGTGTCATCCGAACCAAAGAGCTGTCCTTTGTCGCCGATCAAATGAAATTGAAAAGTGCCGAAGGGCAGGGGAAGGCCCCATGCTGTCAGAATGTCGCCCAGCATTCCGCTCTCGAAACGCACCTGAACGGAGGCGGTGTCCTCTCCCTCGATCTTCTGGGTGAAACGCGCGAAGTTTCCCCGAATCCCGGCAACCCGTGAGTCCGCAAAATAGAGCAGAAGGTACGTCGGATGATATCCGGAATCCATCAACACTCCCCCGCCCAGCAGTTCCCGGTTCCCCCGCCATGTCTCGCCAAACTGGCTTCGAATGTCGCGGCAATCCTGCGTGCGAACCCAGCGGAGTTTCCCGATGAAGCCTTCGTCCAGCAGTTCACGGGCTTTCTGCACCGCCGGAAAGAAGAGCTGGTTGTGCGCGGACATGTAAACCAAACCCGAATCCCCCACGGCGGAAACAATCCGCGCCGCGTCTTCGAGGTCGATGCACATCGGCTTCTCGCACAGAACATGCTTTCCCGCCGCCAGCGCATCAAGAATCGCCGCACTGTGCAGATGATGCGGAAGGCAGATGACCACCGCGTCGAACTGATCCCCAACCTCTGAGAGCATCGTCCTCCAGTCATGGAACCGGTGGGAAACTCCGCCGAGTTGCTCACTCCGCTCCTGCAGGCTTGCATCGGAAATGTCACACAAGGCCACACACTCGATGACATCGGGATGGGCCAGCATCCCCAGGCCATGGGCGAATGAAATTCCCCCTGTTCCAATAATCGCAATTCGCACCTTGTTCATGGAGTCGAAGTTACCGGCTCTGCTCGAATCGTCTTGTCCTGCCTTGCTTTTTTCTTACGGTATTTGAATGGACCGCTTCAACCACCGGCATCTGACGCCCGGGGAATTTTGCACTTTCGCCCAATGCCGGATTCAGGAGGAATTCCGTCCTCACACCCATAGTTTTTATGAACTATTTTGGGTCGAAGAAGGCGCGGCGCGCCATTTGATCAACGGAGAAAACCGCCCGTTGGAAAAACGGCTGCTTACGCTGATCCGGGCCTCGGATCACCACAGCTTTCTGGTGGAACCCGGATCGGAAATGCTGATCACCAACTTTGCTTTTCCCACGAGTTTATGGATGCAGTTCCGACGCCGCTACTACCGGGACGAAAAGGTGCTCTTCTCCGCCCCGAATCTTGATGAGCGGGAATTCCTGTTGAGCCCGGATCAGATGGCCGGGTTGCGAAGATCCACCCGGTACTTGCGTGAGGGCAAAAGAAACCGCCTCGTGGTCGAACAATTTCTTTTGGAGGTTCTCTGCATGTTGGCCAGCCAGAATTCCCTCAATCAGCCGGGGATGCCGCTATGGATTTCGCAGCTGTGCGATGAAATCCGGCGACATCCCCCGATGGAAGGCGGTCCCAGGGAAATTGCCCGGATGGCGGGTCGAAGCCATCAGCATCTCGCCAGGGAATTCCGCCGGTATCTGGGCAGGACGCCAAGCGAAATTCTCAATGAAGAAAGGATGGCACAGGCGGCGCACATGCTGAGTATGACAGACAAAAAAATCATTGATATCGCGCTGGATTGCGGGCTCAGCAATCTCGGGCATTTTTACAAGCTGTTTCACACCCACTTCGACCAAACTCCTCATGAATTTCGAACGGCGCAGCGCCGGACCGCCACGCCCGGCAGGAGCTAAAATCCGAACCTGATCCACTCGATGGACGTTTGGTCGGGATGCTCGCCAGAATAATACACCACCACCATGTCGCCATTTTGACACCGCGCCGTGGCGGGAAGTCCCATGGAAAAGGCAAACATTTCCTCCCATGCGTCCCCCATGCCGTCTTTGTCCAAGGTCGCATTGCGCGATTGCGACGCAGCAAGAAGCCGTTCGCTCTCCGCCGGCCAGCGGACTCCGCCGTCCAGGCTCACCCGGGCTTTGAGTTCGGGCACCTTTCCACGCTCGACGAAAACGAGGACATCCCTTCCGCCGTCCAGTGAGACCACGGCGGCGGGCTGTCCGGGAACCCCCGTGTCCCGCGGTTTGCTCCACGAGCGCCCGCCATCAGCCGAATGCGCGGAGTGAATGTTCAGATACTTGCTGTTGATGTTGTCGTAGGTCCAGAAGACATTGGTCATGCTGCCATCCAGGCGGAGGGAGGGCCGCTGATCCCAAAGAAAAATTCCATCCTCCGAGTCGGTGATGATCACCGGATCACCCCAGGTTTTTCCCTCATCGCGGGAAAACAGCAAGCGGGAGGTATGAATCCACTCGCCCTCCACATCGTAGGGTTTGTTCGTTTCGTATTGGCAAATCCAGGTTCCGTCCTTCAGCACCAGAATCGGTCCGGTCAAAGGGGTCGAGGCCGTGGACGGAACGCCGGGAATGGGTTCGCAGCCGGACCAGGTTTCACCGCCGTTCCGTGAACGGGCAAAAAACAGTTTCATATCGAGCAACGAATTTGTCTCCGCATCGAACAGCGGCCTTTCCGGTCTGCTCTGATCCACCCATGCCAGGGCGATAACGACATCGTCACCGCGCAGGGAACTGCAAGCACCAAGGCGGAAATTGCCAGGTTTGCCGCCGCTGACCGGCGGCACAAACGGCGCGTGAGCGGAGGTCCAGGTCGCTCCCTCGTCGTCGGACCAGTTCACGAAAACGCGCTCGCCGGCACAAGAGACTTTCTCGGGAGCCACCCGGAACGAACACAGCCACCGGCCGCCGGGCAGAATGCAAATCGAAGGGAATGTCGCGCTTTGAGCCGAGGCGTCACCACCTCGGAATACCCTGCCACGCTTCACGATCTTTAGTTGGTTCTTCATTTAGAGTCCGTGAACCGCACGGGCCCCGGTCTGTCTCCGAAGTGCCTCACGGTGCGCACCGCAACCCAATTCCCCGCAATCCGCCAGCCCGGGCCAGGCATTGGACCCGTAGAAGCCGGGTTGGTGCGGGTGTGCGTGAACATCATAGATTTCCTGCGGCCCGAAGGACAGGAGGTCCCCGATGAGCTTCATGTCAGCTTTCGTGGCGGGGGAGGAATAGTTCATTGCAGTTGGACGCATCGCGGAGAGAGTCGCTTGCTGTCCGGATGTCCGCAATCACAGGATTTGGTAACAGTTATCCAGTGTCTTCTCGAGGTTCATGCGGAATCGCCCTTCGGGGCCGGTGAAGGAAGGCAAATGAATGAGCGCCCCGCTGATTCCGCGGCTGTGGAAAATTCTCATCAGGAAGCCCGCTTCCAGACAGGCTGCTAAATTTCCGCTGCGCGGAAGAAGAACAAACACTTTTCCTCGATCTTGCGGCACGAAGTGCCGTTTTAGCAGGATGTCGGGCACGCGAGCAGCCAACCTCTCATGACTTGGAAGAAAAATATGTGTCGGCCTTTCACAAGTCCGACAGCCTGCCAGGGAACGATTGTTTCCATTTTGGAAGCATTTCTGGACTTTCCGAGAAATCCTCTTTAGCAAGTCGCGTTCATGAACGTGCTTAAATCCGGCGGACACCGGCTGTTTGAAAACGACAGGGAAACCAGCGCTGTGGTTTCTGAAATGCTTCTCAACCTTGAGAAAAACGGCTTGGCAGCCGTAAAAGAATACAGCGAAAGGTTTGATAATTGGAAACCCGCGAGTTTTGAACTTTCCCCGGCGGAAATCCGGGAGGCCGTGCAGCGAGTCCCGGAGGAGGTCGTGGCCGACACGGCGTTCTGCCAGGATAATGTCCGCCGTTTTGCCGAAGCGCAACGTGAGACCCTGCTGCCCCTCGAGGTGGAGATCCGCCCCGGCGTGATGCTCGGTCACCGGCATATTCCGGTGCGGTCCGTGGGAAGTTACATTCCGGGCGGTCGGTATCCGATGTTTGGATCGGCCCAGATGAGTATAATTCCGGCAAAAGTCGCGGGTGTAAGAAACGTGGCGGCCTGTACACCACCGGTCAGGGGCGAGGGATATTTTCCCGCCACGATCAATGCGATGACTGCAGCCGGCGCGGATCGAATTTTCGTACTGGGCGGTGTTCCGGCCATGGCTCTCATGGCCTTCGGCATGGGGGTGGTTGAACCCGTGGACATTCTCTGCGGCGCAGGCAACAGGTTCGTGGCCGAGGCGAAGCGGCAGCTGTTTGGACGCTGCGGCATCGATTTGCTCGCCGGTCCGACGGAAATCATGGTCATCGCGGACGATCAGGCCGACCCGGAACTGGTGGCCTGCGATTTGCTGGGACAGGCAGAGCATGATCCCAACAGCGGAGTCGCCCTGATTTGTCTGAGCGGGGATTTCGGAAGACGGTGTTTGCGCGAAGTCGAGCGCCAACTGGAAACGCTACCGACGCGCGACATTGCCTCCCAGAGCTGGGCGGAGAATGGCCGGATCACGGTGGCCGAAAGTCCGGAGGAAGCGGTCGAATTGAGCGATGCGTATGCTCCGGAGCATCTGGAGCTGCATGTCAGCGACCAGGACTTTTACATGCAACGACTGACCAACTATGGTTCGCTCTTTCTCGGCGAAGAGACGACGGTCGCCTACGGTGACAAATCGATCGGAACCAACCACATTCTGCCGACGAGCCGCGCCGCCCGTTACACCGGAGGGGTCTGGGTGGGGAAATTCCTCAAGACGGTCACCTATCAGCGCATGACCCGGGCAGCCTCGGTGGAGGTCGGAAGAGTCACAGCGCGGCAATGCCGGGTCGAGCGCATGCTGGCGCACGCCCTGACCGCCGATATTCGAGTCGGGCGTTACACCGGAAAACAGGGCCATGTTTGATTTGACCGGAAAGGTGGCGTTGGTCACGGGCTCGGCCACCGGCATTGGCCAGGGGATTGCCCTGGCTCTCGCGGGTCAGGGGGCAAAAGTCCTTCTTTCGGACAAACCGGGTGTCTCGTTGGATGAAAGCAAGGCGGGGATCAGGGCGCTGAATTGCCAGCCCGCCGCTTCCCATTCCATGGATATTCGCGATCTGGAGCAAGTCCGCGCAGTATCCGCGGAAATCCTGCACGCCCATGGCCGCGTGGATATTCTTGTGAACAACGCGGGAATCAACCGGCCGATGGAGGGACTGCGCGTCGAGCCGGAGGAATGGGATGATCATTATCATACCAATGTCAAAGGGGGATTTTTTCTGGCCCAATCACTCGCACCGGAAATGATCAAGGCCGGCCGGGGAAGGATCATCTGGATTTCCAGCCAGTCGGGTCTGATCGGCATTCCCGGACAGCCGGTCTATTGTTCGACCAAGGGCGCGGTCATCCAGCTTGTACGAACCCTGGGCGTCGAGTGGGCCAAAAACGGCATCACCGTCAATTCCGTGGCACCGACCTTTGTGGAAACGAATCTCACGCGCCGGCGATTGCAAAATCCGGAATTCCTGAATTTCGTGCTTAACAAAATTCCCTGCGGCAAACTGGCCACGGCGGAACATGTCGCGTCAGCAGTTGTTTTTCTGGCCAGCGATGAAGCAGCCATGGTGAACTGCCATACCTTGTGCGTGGACGGAGGCTGGACAGCATGGTAGCTCGTTTTCACAATCGCGGAAAGACGGTTGCCCGGCTTCTCGCAGTATATTTTGTTTACCGGCGGTTTTGAATCTCGCTTGAAGTCATCGCACCGGAATTTTTAGCAGGATGTCGGGCACGCGAGCAGCCAACCTCTCATGACTTGGAAGAAAAATAGGTGTCGGCTTTTCTCAAGTCCGACAGCCTGCTAGCGCGGTTAAAAAAATGTCGTA
>Ga0247841_10011173_pt1 | contig 12008 bp, 7 predicted proteins | sample LaCruzMarch2015__2_FD_192410 | JGI IMG/M metagenome (GOLD analysis project Ga0247841, IMG submission 192410) | Freshwater microbial communities from meromictic Lake La Cruz, Castile-La Mancha, Spain - LaCruzMarch2015_18m | ecosystem: Environmental > Aquatic > Freshwater > Lake | place: Spain...
GTTAAAGGTTTAAATTGGGTAATAGTTGCCGAAATTGATTATGAGGAAGCAATGATACCTATTGTTTCAATCCGGAATGATATTTTGTTCTTATCGCTGCTGATTTGCATCCTGTTGTTTTCAGTGGCGCACTTCATTTCGAAGGGCATCACCCAACCCATCATCCGACTTAAAAATGCAGCATTAAAAATCGGTGAAGGTAAATTTGAAAACAATCTACCCGCTTCTTCCGGTGATGAAATCGGCCTGCTTACCGATGCTTTCAATACCATGTCCGTGCAGTTGCAGGAAGAGAAATCAAAGCGGATGAGTGCCCTTTACGATGGGCAGGAGCTTGAAAGGCAAAGGATATCGAGAGATTTGCACGACGATTTAGGCCAAAAATTAGTTGCCATTAAACTGATGCTCGAAAGTACTTCAAAACAAAACAGCGAAGCCACCAGGCAAACCATCGAAGAAGTGAAAATTGATTTTTTAAAGCTTATTGAGGAAGTCCGCGAAATCTCCGGCAACTTTGCTCCTAACGTGCTGAACGAATCAGGTATTGATGTTGCGCTGAAGAACTTATGTTCATCAGTTGGCAGGTCAGCCGGTATTCATGTAGATTTTTCATCGTACGGTGACTTTGTATCCATTGACAGAAAAATCAATACCTATATTTTCAGGATTGCCCAGGAAGGATTGAACAACGCCGTAAAACATTCCCATGCGGAGAATATCCATGTTCAATTGTTAAGGAACAAAGAGAATTTGATCCTTATTGTCGAAGATAACGGGACAGGATTTGTGTTCGATGATAATTTTGTCAACAATGGCAATGGCTTGTACAACATGAAAGAAAGGGCATTATTAATCAATGGAAGCATGAATATTGAAACCTCACCAAACGAAGGGACCACGATCAGGCTGAAAATCCCTTTAAAACAATAACTGATGAACACGAAAATATGGATAAAATAAAGATACTTTTGGTTGATGACCATCAGATTGTCAGGGATGGGATCAGGAAAATCCTGGCCGATGAGAAGGATTTTGAATATATCGCATCGGTGAATGACGGACTTGAAGCCCTTGACTTTATAAAAAGGAACAGGCCCGACATCGTCATTACCGACTTATCCATGCCCAACATGTCAGGAATTGAACTTGCCGGGAAAATTTCGTCCAGTTTTCCTGAAATTAAGGTGCTTATCTTATCTATGTTTACAAACGAAGATTACATCTTCAATGCAATAAAAGCCGGGGCAAAGGGATTTCTTCCGAAACAAGATTCAACCACAGAGGTTTTAATACAGGCAATACGGACTATCGCCAATGGAGACGAGTATTACAGCCCTTCTATCTCCAGAATAGTCCTGAAAAACTATATTGAGCAGGCAAAAAATTCGACAATCTCAGATATTTCAAAAAAGATACAACTCACCCTCAGGGAAAAGGAAATCCTGAAACTTTTTGTCGAGGGCCATACCAACCTTGAGATAGCTGACATACTCAATATCAGTATGCACACCGTTAAGACCCACAAAAACAATATTATGCAAAAATACAATTTCAAAAGTACGGTCGAAATGATAAAATTTGCCCTGAGGAACAAGATAGTGGAATGGTAAAAAAATTGGTACTACAACGAATTTAATGGAGTCGAGGGTAGAGGGTAGAAGGTTGAAGGTAGAGAATAGAGGGTAGAGAGAAAAGGTCCCAACGAACCATAAGGAAGAACAAATTTTGGGTATTTTGAGGCAATATGCAGGAACAATTAGTGGTACAAACAGGGGATTCCGTCATCAAACTTCTATCCGCTACCTTCTGCCTTCAAATAATAAAATGTCTCATCAAAATAGGGGTAAAACCATAAATATTATGCTCCCCGCCTGATTTCAAAGATTTCCAGGCCACTGATATTTTCCTCTTTGATCACAAACCTGACACAGGTAATCACCTGGTGCATACCTGAATTACCGGCAGCACCGGGATTGATATGTAAAAGATCATATTTCTTATCGTACATCACTTTCAGGATATGAGAGTGACCGCTGATAAATAACCGGGGTTTTTCGGTTTCTATCAAATGGCGTGCTTCTCGCTCGTAACGGCCCGGATATCCACCAATGTGTGTCATCATTACCTTGACATCTTCGCACATAAAAACCTGGTTTTTAGGATAGGTAACCCTCAACTGTGTGCCATCAATATTTCCATAAACGGCAGTCAACGGTTTAAAAGCTGCAAGGGCTTCTGCCGTTTCAATATTTCCTATATCACCGGCATGCCAGATTTGGTCACAAGTCTGAAAGAAATCAAGGATCCTGGGATTCAGGGAGCAGTGGGTATCGCTTAAGAGGCCGATAAGGGGCATTTGAGGTGGATTTCGGAAGTTTAATGTACGAGGTATGAGGTACGATGTGCGATGTGCGATGTGCGATGTGCGATGTGCGATTTACAAAGTACGATTTACAGAGTACAGATTAGCAATGACATAGTTAAAAACTGACAGATGCTGTTAAAACCACTTTTTCTTTTTCATATAAAAATACATGCTTAATCCGAGCGTGGCCAACCCCAACAGAAATACAGGATAACCATATTTCCATCGTAATTCGGGCATATAGTCGAAGTTCATCCCGTATAATCCGGTTGCGAGGGTCATAGGGATAATAATGGTAGAAACGAGGGTCAGGGTCTTCATAATGCTGTTCATCCGGTTGGCAATGTTGGCCATGAGTAAGTCCATCATCGAAGCGATCATCTCGCGAAAATTGTCAATGGACTGGATGATAAATGACAAGTGATCGGAAATATCGCCAAGATACTGACGGGTGTAATCGCTGATGATTGCCGAGTCTTCGCGCGACATAAACCTGATTTCTTCCTTCAACGGATAAATGGTCTTCCTGAGCAATTGCAGGTTTTTTTTGAACCGGAGGAAAGAAATTGTTAATTCGTCGGATGGATTCTCTACCAATAGTCTTTCGAGGTTTTCAAGTTGATCTTCTTTGTGATCGAGAAGAATGTAATAATTGTCAACTATTTGATCTATAAGTAAGTAGCACAGGTAATCCTCCTGGCGCGACCGGCCCTTCCCTTTCCCTGACTTCAACCGCCCGATGATCGGAGCAAAAATATCGTTGTCTTTCTCCTCGAAAGTGATCAGAATATTTGTTCCTAAAAAAATGCTGACCTGCTCTGCTTCAACCTCTCCGTCAGCTTCGTTCCAGGTAAGGTTTTTAAGGGTTACAAACAGGCTTTTATCGAAATCCTCCACCTTGGGCATATGCTCCACATTGAAGATATCTTCGATGATCAACGGATGGATACCAAAATGAATTCCAAGCTGTTGTAGCACTTCGGGATTATTGAACCCTTTGATAAGGATCCAGTTCGTTGTATTTTCGCCATACAGCCCTATTGCTTTTTCAACGGATATATTCTCGTAAAGTTCGAAGTTCTCATCATCGAACACCAGCATTTTAATCGCGGTTTCACTGGTTTTCGAACCGGTATAAACCAGGCTTTCCGGTGGTAGCCCGGCTTTCTTACTATGGCTGCTTCGCTTCATGATATGTAATCTATATGCTCGCTTACAAAATTACTGAAATCTGACAGGCAGTTTATCCGGTTCAAAGAAAATCCGGACAAGGGAGCTTTAAGAATTTCAGGAACTCAAACCAGAAATCATCTCAACGTTACCCCAAAACCGTTTAATGAAAAATGGTATAAGCCAACCCGATGCCGAATGTTTCCCTGAACTGCAACCGTGGCCCATGGATTTTGCCTTCCTTGTCTTTGTAAGGTTCATTGTCATCATATTTCAGCATGGATGACATATTGAGGGAGATATACTTATTAACTTTCATCAGGATATTGTTTTCCCATCCAATGATCAGGTTGAGCGGATTTTTGCGGTAATTGGAAAATACATCAAGTTTCGACAACAAATTGATGTTTTTCATGATGTCCTTTTTGAAAATCACGTTCAGCGAACCGCCTACCTGCCAGAGTGTCGTATTGTCCCCAACTACGCCAAAGGCACCAATTACCTTACCCTTCACAGTTCTGTTCGTAAGGTAGGAATCGTTTACAACAGTCAGTCGTGCACCTATGGGTGAAACAAAAACAGAAAAGTAACTTACAGGTTTATAATTCATTCCCAACGAAAGCTGGAAATATCCTGGTGCCATAAACCTTGAGATATGGTTAGAGTCATCGGGATAGGTGAATCCTTCTTTTATCTGCGACCTGAATTCAAACAAACCGGTATAATCCCAGTGTTTCCAGGCATAAAGGCCACCTTTGGTCTGGAAGTTGATTTTATCGTCGGTTTTCCGTGGCTTGCTGTAACTCTTTTGTTTCGAAAGCCCGAATGCGATACCCAGGTAGTTGTTCCACGAGATGTTTTTCCTGTTATAATCTTTAAAAACATTGAGGATAAAATTGCCTGAAACCGAGTTTTCCCCTCCTTGCGCCCAATTTGTCATGGTCGTTTGCGAAAACCCCAGGGCCGATTCGTATTTCGATTTCCAGTAAGAAGTGTCCCTTCGGGGGTTGTTTGCATGCAACTGTAACGTAACTATCGTAATTGAAAGGATAAGGGTAAGCCTTCGCATCATGTCGGTTTTTGGGGTTTCAAAGGTAAGGCGATATCCTTGCCTGACCAAATATGTTTGAGATAAATTGGAATTTACACACTATGTGCCCGAAATTTGGTACTGCCGGAATTTCTTTGGGGCTTCCCCTCCCCAAAAATTCCAAATTCCAAATTCCAAATTCCAAATCCCAAATCCCAAACTCTCAAACTTTCCAACTCTCAAACTCTCAAACTCCAAATCCCAAATCCCAAAACCCAAATCCCAAATTCAAAATTCAAAATTCAAAATTCAAAATTCAAAATTCAAAATCCCCAATCCCCAATCCTCAAATCCCCAAATCCCCAAATTTTCAAATTTTCAAATTATCACATTATCACATTATCGCATTATCGCATTATCACATTATCACATTCCTTTACAAAATAACCAACCTTCTCACCACAACCTCCCCGTCCACTTCAATCCTTACTAAATAGACTCCTGGTTGCAACCGGCTTGTGTTCAGTTGGGTATCGCTGCCGGTGAATTCCTTCGTTTGCAGCACTTTGCCTTCCATCGAAGCAAGGATGAGTACTACTTTCTCTTCGTTTCCGGGTATCGAAATATTCACTTCTGCGGTTGCCGGGTTGGGATACAGGTCAACGTGCAGGCTCCTGGCTGTTTCGGTGTTGAATTCAGGAATGTCCGCCCCGGTTTCTTTCGTTATCGTACCGACAGAAACATGGTCGAACTGCGCCACGGTATAGGTGTTGAAGCTGTACCCTTCGGAGATGATACCTGCGATCAGATCGCCACTCATTGGGTTCGACAGTTGGAATACCAGCTTCCATTGTTGTCCGTTTGACGAGGTATATCCTTTGAAGACACTTCCCGATCGTTCCAGCTTGAACCAGTTGATATTAGGGCAGATAAACTCACGAACCGTGGTCTGCCCGTTGGTTACCGGGCGAAACTCGCTGCGCACCGCGGGTTTGTACAATTGTGTTTTGAACGTTACTTTTTTGGAACCAGCAGGGCATGTTTCGCGCATCTGCAAGCCTGCCCAGCCGCTGCCGGTTATGTTGCCAACCCTGGCAATGACATATCCGCTGCCGCTAAGTGGCTGATTCACAAATTCGATGATATCGGAAGTGGAAGAGGAATAGCCTTTGGACGAAAGCGTGAACCTTTGCGGGCCGGTACAAGGGGTGTAAAGGGCGGTGCCACCCGAAGCACCCACCACGCAGGAAACACAGGGGGGAGGTAGTGCTGAGCCTTCAGTAACGGTGATGGCCGAAGTAACCACCGTTTGGTTGTTGCAATTATCTTTCACGGTAACGGTAATATTTTTAGTCCCAAGGTCAGCACAACCCACGGTTGGCGGAACCATGGTTACTGACAGTATCCCAACCCCGGCATCCGACCACGAACTTAACACATCGCCAGGAAGCAGCGTATAACTGCCTGCAGTGTTCAGGGTAACCGAACCGCCTGTCTTAGCAACTGCCAAAGGAGGAGTTACATCAACGCTCCATTTTGCATAGGTATAGCCTGAGCTGGTGCAGCCTGTGCCCGAGGATGTCCTCCTGGTCCGCACCTGGATGCGGTCTGTCCCGCCGGTTAATGAACTTAAAGGATTGCCTGAAGTATAAGCCAGCCAGTTCACTCCGCCGTCAACCGATGATTGGTACTCGTCGGCAGGTGACACGCCCCCCGAACCGCCGGTGAAGGTTGCACTCACCGCACTGCCTGCACAAACGTAAGTTGCGTTTGGCGACTTGACGATGGTTTTGGCTACCGGCTGGGCAACGACGGTCCACTTTGCATACGTGTATTCTGAATTGGAGCAGCCTGTGCCCGATGAGGTCCTTCGGGTGCGCACCTGAATCCGGTCAATTCCGGCAGTGGCAGAACTTAAGGAAGTGCCTGAACCATAGGCCAGCCAGCTTGTTCCGCCATCCACCGATGATTGGTACTCATCGGCGGGGGCCACGCCGCCCGAACCGCCCGTGAAGGTTGCGCTCACCGAACCGCTGGTACATACCTCCGTGACGTTTGGCGATTTGATGATGCTTTGGGCTACCGGCTGGGCTACAACGGTAACCTCCACCACATTCGATGCCTTCCACTCGCCGGAACAGGTAACCTTTACCAGGCGCCTGTACCAGGAAGTTAGCGTAAGTCCTGCCGGCGGGTCGTAAGCCGCGGCGGTTGCGAGGGAAATATCGGAAAAATCCGAAGCCGTCGTCGCATCCGTTGTGCTGATTTGCCATTTGTACTGCAGCGTACCGGTTTCGCCGGTTGGCGTGGTTTTATTGGTAAGTGCAGCCGGGTCGCCACCGCTGCAGATGGATTGGGCTGCTTCTATCTCGCCGCCATTGGCGGGGTTGGTGCAGGGCGTAAAGCCTGCCTGGTAATCGCCCCTGCCGATGCCTCCTGAAAACTGTGCCATAGCCAGTACCTGAACCATGAGCATCATTAGAATTATAAGGCTTATCTTTTTCATTTTTGTATGATTTAATTTGTTGCTTTTTGTGAAAAAATCCGACCGCTCCGCGGTATTATTGAGAATTAAAAAATTCAAATTGTCAAATAAATCAAATAAATCAAATTAGTCTCTGAGGCAACGGAGGGTGAACCCGTACGCCTTGTCGCCGTAGCTCACGTAGCTGTAGCCACTGACGAAGAGCAGGAACCAGCCGTTGGTCGTGCTGTACTGCGTGCTGCTCCAGTAGTTGCCGTAGGAGCCGCGGTTGTTGAGCGAACCGCCGCTGCTGTACAGGTAGCCTGCAGCATGGAGTTTTAACGCCGAACCAAAAGGGCCATTCCAGTTTGTCCAGTTTCCACCGCTTGAACCGTCCACATTGGTCCATTCGGTGTTGGTCGGGATGCGCCAGCCTGTACCCAATTCAAGGGCACAGGGGTCTTTGGCCGCCTCCCAGGTTGCTGATAGGTTGTCATTTGTTGCATCCCATGCGGTGCCGGGTGTTCTGGAGGTAGTATATTGATATCCCTGCTTGCGGTTAAATTGCCAGTACCATCCGGCAGAGGCTTCAGTGGCATCGCTTACGTCAGTTGCCTGGTGGTCGGCTCCGAGGTTGCTGGTAATCCAGCATTTGGAGGTTTCACCGGGGATATTTGTAACTGTGCCATAAGTTACTGTTTTATCCACAGGGGCTACCCCGCCGGAGGCAACATGGTTTTTGGTGATGGTGGATGTGCCGCAGGCAAATGCAGCAATGGTGGTAAAACTCACCTCATTCCCGTAAGCCGTTCCTTCGCTGTTGGTGGCATAAGCCCTCACATAATATAAGGTACTTCCTGTCAAGCCGGTTATTGCACTGGTAAAAGCCCCTGTGCCTGAACCGTCGGTCGTTTTTGTGGCCAACGCAACCGTTGGCCCGGTGGTTGTGCTCCAGCAGACACCACGCACAGTTACTGCACTTCCGCCCTGGTCGGTTATATTTCCTCCGGAGGTTGCCGTGGTTGCCTCAATAATTGATGCATCGGTGGTGGTAAGGGTGGGGAGTAAGTCTCTGAGGCAACGGAGGGAGAACCCGTACGCCTTGCTGTTGTAGTTCATGCTGCTGTAGCCACTGTAGAAGTACAGGTACCAGCCGTAGGTCGTGCTGTACTGCGTGCTGCTCCAGTAGTTGCCGATGGAGCCGCGGTAGTTGAGCGAACCGTCGCTGCCGTCCAGGTAGCCTGCAGCATGGAGTTTCAGGCCGGAGTTCCAGGGGCCTGTCCAGGTTCCCCAGCCTCCGGTGTTGTCAACGTTATACCACTCGGTATAGGTCGGAATACGCCAGGTGCTGCCAAGTTCAATCGCGCATGGGTCTTTGGCAACTTCCCATGTGGAAGATAAATTGTCATTTGTTGCATCCCAGGCAGATGGTGTACGTGTTGTGCCATCGTGTTTGTACCCCTGTTTCCTGTTAAACTGCCAGTACCATCCGGCAGAGGCTTCAGTGGCATCGCTTACGTCAGTTGCCTGGTGGTCGGCTCCGAGGTTGCTGGTAATCCAGCATTTGGAGGTTTCACCGGGGATATTGGTAACTGTGCCGTAAGATACCGTTTTATCCACAGGGGCGACGCCGCCGGAGGTTACATGGCTGATAGCGAACGGTGCACCGCAGGTGAAAGGCATCCCGCGTACCCCGCGGCCACCGTAAGCAAAGTTACGCGTCGTTTGATTAAATCCGGCATTTGTACGGTCTGATACTTGCAATGTTACTGCAACACCCTGAATACTTCCACCCCTGACACCGTTACCAGTTGCAACAGGCCAGAGTAAAGCATCTGCCAAACCGGCAACAGTTAATTCACCATTGCCATGCGTTCCTGTAAATAACCTGCCGGTTGCATTACCCACATAAATCGTCCGTTCCCTCAAATTGCCGCTCATTTCCATAATACCATAATAGGTTGCTCCGGATGAAACCCTGCCCGTATTGCCGGGGGTTCCTGCAAAAATCCCTACACGCAATGGCCCGGAAATGTTTGAATTTGTACCCGTATAAGCAACATTACCGATCGGTGGTGTTGCGTAATTTGTAGCGATGGATTCAGCAGTAGCTCCGCTATTGTTAAGGGTGTATCGGGAGCCGGCATTATCGGGAGGGAAAGAAGCGTTACCCCATGCACATTCATTTACCAGTGGTGTACCCGTTCCTCTGCAAGCCTTTTCAAACTCAAGCTCGGTCATCGGGCGCAAACCGCTCCAATCAAAATAGGCAGCCACATCGGCAGTTGACAAAAAATTGCAGGCAATGTTTTGGCCATCGTCAGCTTCTGAATACGTTGTATTCCCATTTAAGTTACAGGCATAAACAGCCGGGGTAGTTGAAGATACACCCGGAGTCATAATATCTATTCCATTACGGGAAGTGTTCGGCTCAATCAAAGCGCCTGTACCTGCAACAGAAGATGGCGCGTTTGCAGTCCGGGCTGCCTGTTGGGCATAAGAAAGCGAGTTTAAGAAGTCCACATACCCCTGCTGGCTTATTTCGTATTTCATACAGTAAAAGGCGGAGTAGCCTGTCGGAAAGCCCGTTGCAAGGTTAGCAGTAGTTGTTCCTGTTAAATCCAATGCACCTCTGGCCGATAAATTTGCTGAACTTGATCCGGCATTGTTGCCTTGAATCGTGGGTGCAGTGGAAGTAATTTGAAATGGCACAGAAGCCCCGGAGGTATTGTTTGCGGCAGTAAAGGTGGACACCTCAGCCGGGTTTGCACCGGTGCCCACATAAAAACTTCCCTGCGGCACATATACCATTTCGATGGCGAAAACCCGTATTTCGGCCAGACCGGCATTGGCATCGCTTATGCCATTCGCGCCATAGTTCCAGCGGAGTTTTGCACCCGTCCAGGTATTTGTCCCGTTGCCATCGGCAGAGCGGTAAATAAACGCGCCCAGGCCGGGGTTGGTGGCGGCATTAAAAGCCGTGTACGGGTCAAGCAGGCCCGGTGTTACCGTGCTGCCGGCAGGTGTGCCGCTGGGTGCGGTATGCCCTGCATCGTTGAGCGATGCATGATGCCACAGCCCATCGCCTCCGTTGGATACAGCGATGCGGTACTTTACAAACACCCAGGCGGCATCCCAGTTGCTTTCGGCAGTGGAGGTACGCCAGGAGTTGTCCCACGAAATGTCGAACTGTACCATCTGGAAGTTGGCGGCATTGTCGGCTCCCGCACTAACGTCTTTCCCGTTAATAGTGAGGTTGTTGATGGCAATCTTGTTGGCATTCAGGATGCCGGCAAAGGCCATCAGGAGCAAAAGAGTCAGTAGTTTTTTCATAAGTAGTTGTTTATAAAGGTTGTTAAATAGGTCAAATAAAAGGCGGAAACTGAACCGTCAAATATAGGCTGAAAATAACGAATGTTAACATCTTGTTAAAAATATATTTTTCTTTGAATTTGAGGGGAATGCTTCAATTGTCCGGGGCCAGGAGTTGCTTCCCCGAAGTGTCTGTTTTTGCAACAGAAGTGAGAAAAAAATGACCCGGCGGCGATCGTGGGGTAACAAAATTTCCGGGATGACCCTCCTCATCGTATTGCCTGCGCGCAGAAGACTATGTAGAAGGAATATGCTTGAAATAATGATCAGCGGAAATCGGTCCTTTCTGCTTTATCAGCGTTTATTTGCTAGCAGCTTTGTAGTACTTCTGCCTGAGAATCAACAGCCAGTGGCTGAGTCTTTTGGTTTTTCAGGACTTTGCCTGGTGCTGATGGATAATCCTACTGACACGATGAATAGTTACGTAATAATAACCGGGTCATTTGAAATTATTGTTGTCCTGTAACCCTGGCATTCAGTTCAATGTGGACTTTTTTGCCTGTCACGATCTGTCGAGGCCAGACACTGCGTGCAACATGAAGTCCTATGTATTGGCAACTGGTGCTCATTCATCTCTCAATATTCAATTTCTAAAGGTAATTCATTCGCTGTTTCTACTAATATTTTCACATCATTTATTCCTATCCCCCCTTTGAAAATATTATGCACTTTTATCCTTTGGTTAATCCTTGTATGTAAATCAAACGGGGCAGATTTTGAAACTTTCTCTACTGTATCTACTCCTAAGTCGTAAAGAATCTGTGCATAAGTAACTCCCACCCATTTTATTCTTGACAAATCAGTCAGTTTTGTTAATTCCAAAATTTCCGTATAATCTATCCCCGTTGAATCGGCAAGTTTTAGTCTATCAATTTTTGTTAATACCTTGTCGTATAATTTCTCGGTATTTATAATGCCTATTTTCTCCAAATTGTCAATTGCGTTCTTCGAAATCCAAATAAAGTCAGCAATTTTGTTCGGTTTTGGAAAAGTACTGTTTAATTCTCTCAATAAAATAGTCAAATAATCAGCCGCCAAGCAAGCAACCCTTGATAATTCAGCGAACTTATCTTTCTTTTTGAGTATTTGCATCAACTCTTTGATATTTTTAATTCCGATTTGCTCAAAATACCCAAATCGTTCATCCAATTTTTCCTTAAGCACCATTCTGCTTGGTGGCAAGTAGGCAGATTCTAATTTTTTCTGATAATCCTCAATTGTTATTTTCTCTAAATCAATATAATAACCCATAGTGAAATAATCTTAAAAAAGAGAACCTGCATGAAACAGGTTCTCTTAGTTTGTTTTACATTGGTTTTACAGGGACACAGATATCAACCATAAATTTCCCGTCTTTGGGTTCTTCCGGGTACATTTCAAAACAAGGTTTATCATCAGGTTGGTAGCCGCTTGTCGGAAACCACTGACCATAAACCCAATCCCATGCTTGCTGAAAATCTTGGGCGGAAAGCTCAAAACGGGCAATTACATATTTTGCTGCCTCAATTTCCATTTTTCCAACTTCTCCTTCAACTTTAGTCTTAGCAGGAACAGTAATACAAACACTCATTCTAAGTTTGTCTTCGATGGTCACATTTGGGTCGTCG
>Ga0247841_10011174_pt1 | contig 12007 bp, 14 predicted proteins | sample LaCruzMarch2015__2_FD_192410 | JGI IMG/M metagenome (GOLD analysis project Ga0247841, IMG submission 192410) | Freshwater microbial communities from meromictic Lake La Cruz, Castile-La Mancha, Spain - LaCruzMarch2015_18m | ecosystem: Environmental > Aquatic > Freshwater > Lake | place: Spain...
CAAAGTTAGAGCGAAAGGAACATTATCTACTTTTCCAATTGCATCTTCGCTGACTATTCCAGCATCTATTGCTGCTTGAACTGATTTTGGACCTGCGATATTAAATGAGGCGTCTTCTTTTTGTTGTCTTTGCATTAGTCTAATAAGGTCTTCAGTTGATATTTCTTGGTCTTTGTAGAAGTTTTCTCTTATATCTAATTGTCTTATTCCTTCTTCGAATCTTTTTCCTAAAAGGTCTAGGTCACATATGGCTATTACACTTCGGTATGATCTGTGAATTTTTATTGAGTGCATTAGAATAAGTGATAATTTGAGGTTTTAAAGTTACTTATTTGCCTTGATTAGTTTAGTTAACTTATTTTTATCTATTGTCGGAAATTCTATAGACCAAAATTTACATTTATTACATTGTACATATTGAGGAGTTCCAATAGCATTAGTTGCATCTAATTTAATTTCGATATCTGTTGATTTGCATTTTGGACAGAATTTTATCTTTCTTGATTTATTCATATTTTATAAGTTTCTAACTGGGGATTTAGCTCCGCAAGCCAAACAATGTTTGAATTTTATTCCTTTTTCAGATATTATTTCAGTGTCTGGCTTTCCACATTCATGGCAAAGAACGAATTCCTTTGCGTAGGCTTGGACTTTTTCGTTTACTTTTAGAGAATTGAGTTTTGTGTTAAGAATTAATCGGTCATTTTCTATTTTTCCTGAGGCTGCAAGCTGATTTTGAAGGTATTTCGATATTTGTTCTACTGGTCTTCTCACATATGAAGCAATTTGAGTAATGTTTGTTATGATTGTGTTCTTTCCTTCTACTAATCCTGAGACCTTTGGAATTTCGAATCTCTCTGAACCTGTTTCAACTACCTTTACCTTTTTGTAGGCTTCATCTAGCATTGATTCATAGGACTTCATAACTAGGGTAAAATTAAAAGGTTTATAAAGATGTTTATCTAGTATATAACATGGTTGCAGGATTAAAAAATGAGAAGTTGCAGGGAAGGAATTTTGCACTGACTATAATTCTTGGAGTGTTCATTGCAATAATGGTCATTGTTCTTTTCAATTTGATTGTTAGCTATGTATACGAGCCACCAAGCTATGAAAAATATTGCAATGAGTCTAGTTTTGGACCTTATCCTGTTAAATATGGAGTGAGCAATGAAATGTGTGGGAATTGCACATTTTCAAAGGCATTGCAGGAAGAGACTGATAAGTGTAGCCAGGATGGAGGAATGCCTGTTTATGACTATGATGATAAGGGATGCACTACCAGTTTGAAGGAGTGTAATACTTGCAGCAAGAATTTGAATGACGATATGCAGAAATATAATAGAACCACTTTCTTTATTTATGCACTAATAGGATTTATTCTTATACTTCTTGGGCTTTATGTTACTCCCTTGCTTGTGCAGATAGTTGCATTGCCTGCTGGAGCAGTTCTAGTTATACAGGCAGCCATGGAAAACTTCAATGATAAATTGCTTGTTATAATTACATTTGCCTTGTTGATTATTGCTGCGATTGTTCTTGCTGTAAGAAAATTAAGATAATCCAAATCTAAAATCTCTAACTGTTTCTCCAACCTTCATTTCAAGGAATCTTGTTTGTGGAAGTTCGCGCTCTATTCTTGCTTGGAGTTCTGAAACGGAGACTTTTTCAGTTATGAAAGGATCTGAATTATTATGGTGGATTGGGATGAGTATATCTGGTTTAATGGTGTTTGCAATAACAAAATCTTTATTTTGAATATCTTCATGGCCTTGTGCGGCAAGAAGAAGAATATTTACTCGCCCGTTTCGATGGTTATATCCCGCCATTGCTTCTAATTGTTCTTCCGTTGTTCCTGCTGAACCAATATGCTGAATTCTTATTCCATCAAGATTGATTAGATAAGAAAGGGTTTGTCCAGGATTTAATTCTCTTAAAAGATCAAATGGGGATGAGATGTTTGGAAGATGGTCATATGTTTTTCTTCCTTCTTTTGAAAGTCCTCTTAAAATAGTTCTAAATATAAGTTGAGCGTTTGGAGTTACGTGGTCTGATGAGAATGCAGTAACTGTTAAGTTTCTAAAAGGTTTAAGCGTTTCGCCTGCTCTTATTGTTCTTGCGTTTCCATTTAATTGATATTCTAAAACAACGTGTCCGTAGTTTTGGAATGGAACATAAATATTTGATTCGGGATGGGTTCTTTTGAATGAAGGGATTCCTCTTCTATGGTCGAAATGGTTATGAGATATTAGTGCAAGCGTTTCTGCACCAGCAGGTGTTGAGAAAAATGCTTTTTCGAATTTTGCATCAAGTTGAGGAGAGGAGTGAGGGTTTCTAGAAACATATGGATCAAAGTATATCACAAAATCTACGCCATTTTGATAGTGTATTTTAGTAGAGGCTGCTCCGCTCCAAGTTATTTCGAGTTTTTTTTCAGGAAGTGGTTTTTTCATATGTTTAATCTGTTTAAAATTAGTTTAATAAATTTATCGAATATTGTTTATCCAAGATATCTCAGTTTGCCCGGTCGAGGTTCATAGACCATTCCGTCTTCTAGGAGTTTCTTTATTTCTGAATTGATTAGAGCAGGGGCTTCTTTCAGAGTGAGGATTATTTTTTCTACATCTACTCCACCAGTGGAATCTTCTGCTTTTGTCATCTCAAGGATTTTGTCCTTTAGGGCTAGGAGTTTTGTTTTATCTTGTGTTTTTGGTTGTTCTGATTCAATTTCTAGCTTTCTTACCATGAGGAATTCAGGGTCTTTCTTTTTCATTATTTCTGGAGTAATGTAGACTTCATTGTTCCATTGTCTTAGCAAGCCGATTGTGAGAATTGTGTCTCCCTGAGTGAATTGGTTGAATTTTTCTACGTCTTCTCCGAATGATTTTATCTTTATTTGACCGGAGGCATCGTCAATTGTCAATGAGCCGAATTTCTTTTCTCCTTCTTGGATGTATTTGTCAGTAATGTTGGCGATTATATTTACTCTTACCACCTGTTTGTCTCCAAGTTCTAGGAATTTTAGCTTGTCAGCATCAACAATTGGTTTTCCTGCGGCTATGTCTCCTATTTTTAGCTTGTAGGCTGTGTTTCTTTTGAATTCTGATTTTAGTTCCATCTTTTTGTTATCCTATTATATGTTTAATTATCTATTATAAAGTTTTGTATTATTGGTTATATGGTTTTATTTTATTTGGATTTTGTTTAGATTTGAGGTTTATTATTTAATAATCCCTCTTTCATAAGTTCTTTTGTGGGTTCTCCCTTTACAAATACCTCATAACATTCTTTTGACAAGATGCCTTGAACAAATTCGACATCGAATTTTTCTAATCTAAATAATTTTGGAAGATGTTCTTTCAAGTGCATTGAACCACTATTATCTACATTTATGCCAGAAACTACTCTTTTTATTCTGCTTAATATCGTAGCTCCAAAGCACATTGGGCAGGGTTCATATGTAGTGTAGAGGGTTGCCTTTTTTTTATTTTGTAAAAGTATGGATTGTGCCTCTTGCAGTGCTTGTATTTCTGCATGTGCTAATTTATTGTTTTTTGAGTAAACTTGATTATGAGCTTTTGAAATAATTTTATTATCTAGAACTATAACACAACCAATTGGCCAGTTGCCTTCATTTAGAGCTAGTTTGGCTTCTTGTATTGCTTCATTCATAAAAATTTCATCTTCATTCATTTGTTATATCCTTTGAATAAATCCTTTTCTTGGACGGAAAATGTCTCCGGATTTTGCCAATTGTGAAAGGGCGTCTTCTAGTTCTACGTCTGAGAGTTTGCCTTCTACGGCTTTTATCACTTCTTCTTCTGGAAGAAGCTTTCCAAGTCTTGTTTCTAATTGTGAAAGAATTCCTCTTAGAAGGATTATCTTTCCTCTCTTTGATGAGGAAATGCCAGTGGTCATTTTATCTATGTCAAATGATTTGGTTTCTTCGTCATAGCCAACCTGTTGCATGGATGTTTTTAATAATTCAATTGCTTTTTTTGCATCTTCTCTCTTTACTTCATCGGATAAACGAATTTTAGCGTGTGCTTCTGCTAATCTGATTATTCCTTCTAATTGTCTGGCGGTTATTGGAATTGGTTTTGTCTCCGAATCAGTTCTTGTTGATTGATTTCTTATTTTAAGATAGAATTGTTTTATTTCATCTGCTGCTTCATCTGAAAGTTTTGGTTTGAATTTTTGTTTTGCATAGGCAACGTATTTTCTCACTAGTTTTTGGTCTATAACGTCTCTAATTACTTCCTGCTGGTGTTCCTGAAGTACGTGGGAGGCGATTGCTTCGTCTTGGACGGCATTTGGAAGGTCTCTTATTACAAAGATGACGTCAAATCTGGAAAGAAGAGCGGGAGTGATATCTATTTGTTGGGTAATTGGAGTGTGAGGGTCGAATCTTCCGAATTTTGGGTTTCCCGCGGCTAGAACAGTTGTTTCTGCTCTAAGTGTTGCGTGAATATTTGCTTTCGAAACTGTGACTGTCTGCTGCTCCATTGCCTCATGCATGGCACTTCGGTCATATTCATCCATTTTTTCAATTTCGTCTATGCATACCATTCCTTTATTGGATAAGACCATTGCTCCTGCTTCCAGAGACCAGCCTTTAAGGAATTCATCTTTGATAACTGCTGCAGTAAGTCCTGCTGCTGATGCTGCTTTTCCAGAAACATATCTTCCTTTTGGAGCAATTGTGGAGGCGAATTTGAGCATTACGGATTTTGCTACTCCAGGATCTCCTACTAACAAGACGTGAATGTCTCCTCTCGTTTTTCCTTTATCAGATTTTACTTTTTTTATTCCACCAAATAACTGAAGAAGGATTGCTTCTTTTATTGTTTGGAATCCATATACTGATGGGGAAATGGAACTTGAGAGACGCTTGAAAAGATTTGGATCTGCGGCTAATTCAAGGATTTGTTTTACGTCTTCCTCTGAAATGTTTAACTCTTCAAATGATTCTTCCATTGGGACTGTGTTATTTGCTTGAATTGCAATATCATATCTTGTTGAGATGCCTGTTTTCAATGGGACTGGAATTTCTTTTAGAACTCCTATGATTTTTACTCTGCTTCCGGGAGTTGTTCGCTCTTCCATTTTAGGCTCAACCAGGTCTTCCTGAAGGAAAACGTTTATTCTTCTTGGCTGTTCTCCTCCTTCTAATGTATCAGGAGATTCTTCAATTACTATTCTTTGAACGTCAACCATTTCTTTGGAAATAATTCTGAATGAGGATTTCCAACCGCATGTGCAACGAGTGGGTTCTCTGAATTTGTTATCTATTTGTAGAACGGATAGGACTGCGCCACAGTTTGGACATTCGAATCTTGCGTTTACTACTTGTGGCCTTACTTCTGATGCTTGTCTGACAATTCCTTCAATCCAGATGAATTTATCCAAATGTTTTGCTCTTATTTCCCTCACTCTTAGATAGGAAGTTTTTGGAAGATCAGTTATTCTTATTCTTGCACCTTTTCCAAGAAGGTTGGATTCATCGAGTGCTGTTTCCATTATGCTGAGAGTGTCTTCTGGATGGTCCAAAAGTCCTTCTGAAAGAGTTGTTGAAATTTGAGAAATTATGTCAAATGAGATTCTAACTACCTTTTCTCCTGGCGCTGTGCTTTGGATTATCTCTTTTTTGTTTGCCTCTATCAATGATTTTGCATCATTGAGAAGATCCTCTTTCTTCTTCTTTTCCATAGTTTATTTATATGGAAGCGCTTTATATGGTTTATTGTTCTGGAAAGATGATTATGGAAAGTGATGACTATTTGAGAGGGATAATTTTATTGGTCAAAGTCAATTTGGAATCTAAGAATGGCGCCTGCGCCCTTTGTTAGGTTGAGGAATTGGTCTCCGTCTTGGTTTTCGGTTCCAATTATGACTACTTCTGTTCCAGATAATAGTGCTAGAGCTTCAAGAAGTTTAATTTGATCTTTTGGAAGTTTGTCTGAGATTAGCAGAAGCTCCACGGCGCCTCTTTCTAGGGCAGCTTTTGTTTTTTCAAATCCATATACTGTTTTTTCTTTCTTTTTTCCAAGTGCTTCGAAGAAGGTTGTGAGAATCTTTTTTTCTTTTATTAATTCCTGCTGGGCAATGTCTTCCCAGGATTGTTCAACTAGTAATTCGAGGCCGTGTTCATCAGTGTATCCAACGTCTTTAACTGCAATTATTTTTTCTTTTAGTTTTGTTACAAGGTCTCCTTCATCTATGAAGTCTTCTTTTGTTGGAATTGGTCCTCCAATGAGAATTCCTTTAAGTTTTGGCATGTCAAAGAATATCTCTTTCATCGAATCTGCTACTCTTCTGAAGAATTCTTTTGCAAGACCTTCTGTGACTCTTGAATAACGAGCTGCTGACTGTCCTCCAGCTCTGACTTTTCCTGGGACTCCTGAAGTGAATGTTCTTATTACTTTGATTTGTTTGCCTTCTAAAACACCGATGGTTGCTCCCTGTCTGTCTATTACCAATAGGCCGAAGACTTCATCAACTTCAAGCATTTCTTTTAATGGCTCTATGACAAAGACTTTATCGCATCGGTATATTCTGACGTTCAATGGCTTTGGAGGTTGATAGGCCCATATTTGGATGTCTTGCCCGCCTTCTTTCTCAGAGACATTTCCACAGAATAATGCAAGGCCATTAGGAGGAGTTTGTCTGTATTCCTTCAATTCTCTTATTATCATTTCCAATGCTGTAACTACTGATGTTCTTGTCTGTTTTGATTTGATGTTTTCAGCTGTTGAGGCTTCTGCTGAAAGTTGATTTGAAACTTGGTAGATGTTTGTACCTGATGGAATAAGGACTGTGACGAGTTCAGTGTGCATTCCCTTTATACTTCCAAGTAGAGAAACTAGTTCTTGAAGTTCTTGTTTTTGTTTTGGTGTTATTTCGGCCATCTTAAGGCAACTACGTTTCCTTGAAGTTCAACCTTCCTTGGAAATAGTTAATATTAATTGAAAAGGGAGATTAATAAATTATGCTAAGCTAAAGGAATTCAACATTAAAGCTTCCTGGCTTGATTTCCTTGGAAGTTGTGACTGATTTAAGGTCTTCCAGGAAGGGGGAAAGTAGAGAGATTGTTTCTTTTGGTAATGTGAGAAGGATTTCTGCTTTCATTGATTTCTTTGCCTCTGATTTCTTTTGTCTTACTAGAGTCAGGGTTTCAATTAGAACAGCCCATGTTTTGTCGTCATCTTTTCCTGCTTTTATCTTTATTTCTTCTGGCCAGGATTCATTGTGAATGGACGGAATTGATTCATGCTGTTTGAAATGTGTTTGATATATTTCTTCAACTATATATGGAGTGAATGGAGCCATTAATTTCAAAGTTGCTAATAGGGATTGGTAAAGAGTCCAATTGGCTGATGCTTTTTCTTCTTCTGTGCCTTGGTAAACTCTGTTTTTGACTATTTCCAGATAGTTGTCGCAGAGAGTTTTCCAGAAGAAGAAGTCTGATTCGAGTTTTGCTCTTGAATAGTTGTATTCTTCGAATGATTCTGTTGCAATCTTTATTGTTTTGTTTAACTGGGATAGGAATAAGTTGTCTAGGGCTGTTAGCTTTGGTTGTTTAGCTTGATATTTTAGATTTATGAATACAAAGTTTGTTGCATTAAGTATTTTTGTGGCAAATTTCTTTCCGGTGATTACGTCTTTTTCCTGATAGTCTATATCTTCTCCTAGTTTTGATGAAGCTGCCCAGTATCTTATTGCATCTGCACCGTATTTTTCTAGAATTTCTTGTGGTCGGACAATGTTGCCTTTTGATTTTGACATTTTTTCTCCTCCAAGGGTTACGAATCCTGAAACCATCATGTTTTCCCAGGGAATAACATTATTATGCATGTAGGACTTTGTTATGGTGTAGAAATCCCAGGTTCTTATGATGTCGTGGGCATTGCATCTTAATGAGTATGGCTCTTTTATTTTATTATCTGCTATTGAAGAAGCAATTGTTGGGGAAATGGATGAGGTTTGCCAGGTGTCAAAGACTTTTGATTCTGGTTCTGTATCTATTTTACATTTTGGACATTTCTTTTTTGATTTCATTGGGTCTATTGGAAGCTCTTTTTCTTCTGCAACGATTATATTTCCACATTTCTTACATTCCCAGGCAGGTATTGGAATTCCAAAGTGTCTATCTCTTGAGATGTTCCAGTCCCATTCTAGTCCATTGGTCCAGTTTTCATATCTCTTGAACATAAATTCAGGTCGCCAGATTACTTTTTTACCTTGTGAGAGCAATTTGTCTTTTATATCTAGGATTTTGATGAACCATTGTGCTGTTGGAAGGAATTCCACGGGTGTTCCACATTTATCGTGGGTATTAACAGCGTTTGTAATTTGTTTTTGTTCTGTAATTAAATCAGCTGCTTTCAAATCTTCTAGAATTTTCTTTCTTGCAGCTTTAATTCTTAGTCCTTTGTAATCTCCATAGGTTAGTGTTCCATCTTTTTCTAGGATTATTTTTGGAGTTAGTTTATGTCTGTTTATTGCTTCTGCGTCGAATTTGTCTCCATATGAACAAATCATTAGAACTCCAGTTCCCTTATCTATCTGTGCGGATTCGTCTTCTATAATTGGGACTTCGAAGTTGAATAGTGGAACTGTTGCTTTTTTTCCTACAAGTTTTTTGTATCTTTTATCTTGAGGATTCACGAAAACGGCAACGCAGGCAGGAAGCAGTTCTGGTCTCGTGGTTGCGATGAGAAGATCTTTTCCTTCTGCTTTGAATTTAAGAGTTGAGAATAAAGTTGATTGTTCTTTGTCTTCAAGTTCTGCCTGTGCAATGGAAGTTTGGCATTCTGGGCACCATAATGTTGGGAATTCTTTTTTGTATGCTTTTTTTGTATTAAATAAGTCAATAAATGATTTTTGAGATAATTTTTGAGAGTTTTTGTCTATGGTTGAATAGTATATTTCATAATCGCAGGAGATTGCCATGTTTTTCCAGTCTTGGATGAATTTAGGAGTTATTTTTTTCAATGTTTCAAGGCAGAGTTCAATGAATGCTCCTCTTTCCATGGATTTGCTTTTTACATTATTAAGTTTCTCTACAAGTCTTTCTGTGGGCAAGCCATTATCATCTGTTCCAAAAGGATAGAAGATGTTGAAACCTCTCATTCTCATGAATCTTGCCATGAAGTCCATTTGGGAATACATGAATGCATGTCCAATGTGCATTTCTCCGGAAACCGTTGGAGGTGGAGTGTCTATGGAATATATCTTCTTCTTTGATTTTGGATCGAAGGAATAAATTTTGTGCTTTTCCCAGTATTCTCTCCATTTTTGTTCTATTGCTTTAAAGTCTAGGTCTGCCATGCAAAGGTATGGAAAGAAGGGATTAAAAAGATTAGGGTTTTAGGGTAAGGATGAAAAGGAGAGGGAGTTATCCAGCAAATAGAGAACATTTTGCTAGACTTGTGCCATTTGCCCAAAGAATTATTGCAGTATGTAAAGAAAATGGAATGAGGCCAGTTATTTATGGGAGTTTTGCTCATTTTGCATATACTGGAGATAAAGGTATGAATGTTAATGATGTTGATATCTATTTGGACGAAAAAGATTATCCCAAGTTGCTTAGATTATTGAAAAAAGAGAAAATAAAAGCAGAATATAATCCTAAATGGCATACTTTAGTTATTAAAAAAGGAGATTTGCGTGTTGAGGTGGACAGCATTGACTTTTGGTATAAACCTCTTAGAGGAAAATCATTACCTAGAAGGTTTGAGAAGGTAGACTTTTATGGAAATTTAGTGGATATGATAAGTTTGACGAATTTGGAAAGGCTTTATTCTGTAGCCTATGCGAGAACTGATGATAATAAGGAGAAGATTGCTCTTAAAATGAGACATTTGGAAAGTTTTTTGGGAAGGAAATTGAGGAGATGAATAGTCAAAGGGCAGTTAGGCAATTGAATGAAATAAGGAAACTTGCCAAAGACCATAGGTTGGCTGCAGATGGATGGGATGAAGATTGGAAGACACTCATTGCGACACTTATGAGTGCTAGAACAACTGATAAGAAGACCATTCCTATTGCAGAGAGTTTGTTTAAGAGATATAATTCTGTTGAGAAGTTGAGTAAGGCAAGTACAAGTCAAATAGGAAATATCATTAGAGGAGTTAATTTCTATAGAACAAAGAGCAGGAACATAAATAAATTAGCAGGAATACTGGTTAGGGAGTATAATTCTAAGGTTCCACATGATTTTGATAAATTAATTGAACTTCCTGGAATTGGAAGGAAGACTGCGAATGTTTTTCTTGCTGAGCACGGACATGCACGCATCGGCGTGGACACTCACGTTGCGTTCTGCTCGAAAGAAATGGGATGGACAAAATCGGATAAACAAGAGGAAGTTGAGAAGGATTTGGAGGAATTGTTTCCAAGGAGATTATGGGGAGAGATTAATTGGATTCTTGTAAGATTTGGGCAGACATATAGAAGCAGGGCTGAAAAAAAGAAGATTCTGGATAAAATTAGGAAGATACGTTAAGTTTTTATAGTATATTTATCAATTGTAATTATGGCAAGCGATAATAAAATACATATGCCTGGAGGAATGGGCGGACTAGTTAGATATGATGAGGAATATAACAGTAGATTCATGCTTAGCCCTATGCATGTTGTTGCTTTTATTGTTTTGATAATTGTTTGTGTTGTTGCTGCAAAGATTTTCTGGCCTGTTGCTTAATTAGATTGTAGATTCTTTATGTATAATTTGGTGTATGGTGCAAGGTTTGAAGGAAGATCATGGATTTTAAAGTATTTTATTTCAGCTATTTTAGGATCGAGGATTTTCAGTTCGCCGTTGATTATTTTTACAAGAAAACCTGAATATTCTCCAATTAGTTGTCCATCTTTTATATCTTCATAGGTTCCAAGAGGTTTTATTGTTTCAACATCAATATTCAGTTCTTCTTTTGTTTCTCTTATGGCTGCTTCTTCCTGTGTTTCTCCAGGTTCGGTTTTACCTCCTGGATTTGCCCACAGCTGGTTGAATGTGGAGGTTCCATGTCTTTTTATGAGTAGGATTTCATTATTTTCATTTAAAATTACAGTGCCTGCTCCTTTCAAAACCATGATTTCTGTTTGTCTTTGGTTTATTTATTGTTTGTGGTTTTAGAAAGTTATAAAAATGCCTTTTTCTAGGAAGAATTATGTTCGGAGGAATAAATCCATCGCAATTGAAGGGAATGATGAAGCAGATGGGAATAAAGCAGGAGGAAGTTGAGGCTGATAGAGTTATAATTGAAAAAAGTGATGGAAATAGAATTGTTATTGAGCCTGCAAATGTTCAGAAGATGACGATGCAGGGACAGGAGAATTGGCAGATAACTGGAACAGTTAGGGAAGAGGCTGGAGGAATAAGGGATGAGGATGTTAAGTTGGTAATGGAAAAAACTGGAAAGAGCGAGAAGGAAGTCCGGGCAGTTTTAGAGGAAAATAATGATATTGCTGAAGCGATTGTGCAGTTGAGTGAATAAATCTTTAAAAAGAGTTCTTATTGAATGAATTTATGTCTAAGGTTGGAGTTCCGCAAATTTTAGCTAATAGATTTTATCTTAGATGTATTGAATTGGCATTACAATCTAAAAATGATAAGAGACAGGATCAGGCATTTGGAGCAGTTTTAGTAAAATCTGGAGAAATTATCGGTGAAGGACGCAATAGGGCAATTGTACACCCAAGATTTAGACTTGAAAGAATAGTAAGACAGGGATATGTGAATCATGCTGAAGTTGAAGCTTTGAATGATGCACTAATGCAACGACGAGATGTCAATGGAGGATTAGTTTATGTTGCAGGTTTCTTTATGCGAAATGGTTTTCTATTTTTTCAGAATAAGTTTACTTGTAAAATATGTATTTCTCCATTGAGAAAATATTTAATTGAAGGAATTGCAGTTCCAACTCCAAATGCATGGGTTGAAAGATCTTTAGATGAGGCTGAAGCAGATGCTAGAGAATGTAATGGAAGCAGGTATGATCATAGG
>Ga0247841_10011175_pt1 | contig 12007 bp, 8 predicted proteins | sample LaCruzMarch2015__2_FD_192410 | JGI IMG/M metagenome (GOLD analysis project Ga0247841, IMG submission 192410) | Freshwater microbial communities from meromictic Lake La Cruz, Castile-La Mancha, Spain - LaCruzMarch2015_18m | ecosystem: Environmental > Aquatic > Freshwater > Lake | place: Spain...
GTCAAAATTGTCTAATTTTAGCATCCCCGGCCGCAAAAAACAAAATACTTCCCGCAAACAATATAAAAGGATCTGGTGTTCGGATCCATGTCGAAGAATTTCATGGAGAGTGCCATGAAAAGAACTAAAGCGTCTGTCAGGAGTGACGATGACCGGATAAAAATAATATTTAAGATTTTAAGTTATTTAATATAAAATTACAAAATGGTGACCGACAGCATAATTATTATTCCGACCTATAACGAAAAGGAAAATATTGAGCGTATTATCAGGAAAGTCTTTTCACTTGATAAAGCCTTTGATATCCTGGTTATTGATGACGGTTCACCCGACCAGACGGCAGCTATTATAAAAAAAATCCAGGAAGAATTCCCTGCGCGTTTATTCCTTATTGAAAGAGCTGGTAAATTGGGACTTGGTACTGCCTATATCACAGGATTCAAATGGGCTTGTGAAAAACTCTATGATTTCATTTTCGAAATGGATGCCGATTTTTCACATAATCCTGAGGATCTGATTCAGTTATATAATGCCTGCTCTGTTGATGGCGGAGACCTTGCAATCGGATCACGCTACAAAAATGGAGTAAATGTCGTGAACTGGCCAATGGGACGTGTAATCATGTCGTATTACGCATCATTTTATGTAAGAAAGGTAACGGGAATGAATATCCGGGACACAACAGCAGGCTTCAAGTGCTATAAGAGAAGAGTGCTGGAAACCATCGAATTCGATAAGATCAGGTTTAAGGGCTATGCATTTCAGATTGAAATGAAATTTACAGCCTGGAAATGTGGGTTCAATATTATTGAAGTTCCGATTGTTTTTACTGAGAGGAAGGAAGGTGCCTCAAAAATGAGCCGTAAAATATTTTATGAGGCAGTTTTCGGGGTTTTGACCATGAAGATCAGAAGCTGGTTTAAAAGCTATCCTAAAGTAAAATAATTCATATGGGACAAACCCTGATACAAGGAGGCACCATTGTCAGCGGGAACAGTGTATTTTCAGGCAGCATACTTATTTCCGGCGAAAAGATTGATATGGTTTATAAAGGTGAAATTCCTGACAATGTCAAGGAAACATCAGATATCTTTAATGCAGAAGGATTACATATTTTCCCCGGTATAATTGATACTCATGTTCATTTCCGTGAACCCGGACTTACACATAAAGCCGATATTTATTCCGAATCAAAGGCCGCTGTGGCCGGCGGAGTGACAAGCTACATGGAAATGCCAAACACTATTCCTCCGGCAACCACCATCGAACTCCTTGAACAGAAATATTCTATTGCCTCAGACAAATCTCTGGCAAATTACTCTTTTTACTTAGGAGCTTCTGATAATAATCTGAATGAGCTTCTATCTGTCAACAGATCTGAAGTTTGCGGCATAAAAGTATTCCTGGGTTCTTCAACCGGAAACATGTTAATCAGCGATAGCGTTTTTCTGGATAAACTATTCTCAAAAACGCCCGTTTTACTTGTAATACATGCAGAAGATGAAGAAATAATAAAGCAAAACTCTGAATTTTACAGGAAGAAATTCGGCAACAACATTCCTGTTATATATCATCCGAAAATAAGAACTGAAGAGGCTTGCTTCAAATCTTCCAGTTTTGCAGTAAAAATGGCTGAAAGACATGGAACACGTATTCACCTTGCACACCTTTCAACGCTTGTTGAACTTGAGCTTTTAGGGATAAACCGTGCATTAGCGGATAAGAAAATAACTGCTGAGGTATGCACCAACCATCTTGCATTTGATGAAACTGATTATGCCAAACTGGGTACCAGAATAAAATGTAATCCTGCCATTAAATCAACCGCTGATAAAAATGCATTGTTGGAAGGCCTGAACTCCGGCCTTATCGACTCTGTTGCTACCGATCATGCACCACATACACCCGAAGAAAAACAGTTGGATTATTTCAGTTGTCCGTCAGGTATACCAATGGTTCAGCATGGTTTTGTAAGTATGCTTGAATTTTACCATTCAGGAAAAATGAAGCTCGAAAGAATTGCGGAGGCAATGTGTCATGCACCGGCTGATATATTCAGGATAAACGACAGGGGATACATCCATAATGGATTTCAGGCAGACCTCGTAATTGTCGATTTAAAACAGGAATGGAAAGTTAAAAAAACCAATATTTTAACGAAGTGTGGATGGTCACCTTTTGAAGGGAAGACATTCCGGTCTAAAGTCATCAGTACTTTCATTAATGGTCACCAGGCCTATTGTCACGGCAAATTTAACGAATCGGTAAAAGGACAGCGGTTAAGATTTTCACATTAAGATTTGCCTTCCCTCTTCTGAAAAAAAAGATATGTTAACCTGTTTGATTTTTTATTATTCTTCCTGAATAATTTGTTACCTTTGCCCCCAGACTTTAATTATCAGAATATGAAAAAGTTGATTTTAATTTTATTTGCAGCAATATTAACAGGGACAATATCATATTCCCAGGTTTTTATTATAACTGATAACCAGGGCGTTAACATAACAGGTGATACCATAACAGTTGATGCATGTAATACCGTAACATTTATTACGCACGTTCAGAATTCCAGTGCTATTTCAAGAACGGTAAAAGTAAAAAAGACACATATGGAAATCCTGGCTGGTACTGTGAATTATTTTTGCTGGGTAAATTGTTATTCCCCCACTGTTTTTATTTCAACACAATCGCTGCTGATGCCGGCAGGTTATACAACATCCGGTTCACAGGATCTGACATGCGATTATGTCAATGGCGGAACTGCCGGTAACAGTTTAGTTGCATACACGGTTTATGATGAAAATACTCCTGCTGACTCATCAATTTTCTACATTAATTACTCATGTACAGATGGCATTGGTGATGTTTTTAAACCTGCAATTTCTGAGGCATTTCCTAATCCTTCAGCTACTTCATCCACTATTGAATATAATATTGGCACACAACAGGACGGGTACATCGTGCTTTACAATTTGTTGGGTAGCCAGGTTGCAAAATACAATCTGTATAAACCGGAAGGTAAGGTAGTGATCAATACTTCAACTTTAACCCCGGGAGCATATTTTTATTCATTTTTTTACGAAGGCAGGCTGATAAAAACAAGCAAGCTCATCGTCACACGATAACGGTTGATATGTTGGAAAAGTGAAATGGTGAAACAATCCACCTGAAACTCCAGCTGCTGTGGCGGATACTACTTTATTCAGTTAAGGGAATAAATTTATTCAGCATTTCTGTAAGAACTGCCACCCCACTTGTGGCTTTTTCTTTTATAAAAATAACATTACGATGAGTCCTCATCTGTGTTTCGTTCGGATCGATAAGATAAACAGGAGCAGGACCTCGTACATATTCAACCAGCCCGGCAGCAGGATATACATCAAGCGAAGTTCCCACAACCACACAGAAATCAGCATGCCGGAATTTAGGAACAGCATCCATTATTGCAGTGACATGTTCGCCAAACCAGACCACATGAGGGCGTAACTGTGAGCCTTTTTCACATTTATCCCCCAATTTTAATTCCCATCCTTGTATGTCGTAAACCAGGTCAGGATCAGCAGTGCTTCTTGCTTTTTTTATTTCTCCGTGAAGGTGTAGCACCTTTGTACTGCCTGCCTGTTCGTGAAGATCGTCAACATTCTGGGTAACTATTTCCACATCAAAATGCTGCTCAAGGGCTGCCAGTCCGAAATGTGCCGCATTTGGCCTGCATTCAAGCAATTGTTTCCTCCTCTCGTTATAAAATCGCAGTACAAGTTCAGGATTATTTTCCCAACCCTGAGGACTTGCTACTTCATGAACATCAAATTCTTTCCATAATCCACCCATGTCCCTGAAGGTGCGGATTCCACTTTCTGAACTGATTCCTGCGCCTGACAGAACAACTATCTTTTTTTTGGTATTCATGGTTTCCTCTGCTTTCCGGATAACCTGGTTATTAACTCAATTTATCCGGAGTATTCTATTATTTAAGAGCCTCCGCAAGGGTCATGGTATCTTTTACCCTTACGCCTTTTGGTGTCTGCTGGAGAGTACAGCATTCGTGGTACAAATCGTGTTCGAAGAACAGGATATAGTTATTGGCTACTGCTTCATTAAGAAAAGCCTCTTTTTCATCCAGGGTAAGAAGTGGCCGGGTATCATATCCCATAACATATGGCAATGGTATATGTGCTGTTGAAGGTAGAACATCAGCCATATACACAATAATATTCTTACCCGTGTTTATTACCGGGATGACTTGTCCGTCAGTATGGCCGTAAAATAAACGAACAGATATTTCGGGGAATAACTCGCCATCGTTTTCAATAAGTTCAAGTCTGCCTGATTCTTTAATTGGCAAAATATTTTCCTTTAGGAATGATGCCTTTTCCCTGTTATTTGGATCTGTTGCCCAATTCCATTGTCTGCGGCTAACATGGAATGAAGCATTTTTAAATACGGGTTCATATCCGTTATGGTCATTATTCCATTTAATAGTACCGCCACAATGGTCAAAATGCAGGTGTGTAAGTATTACATCAGTAATGTCATTGGTGGAATAACCATATTTTGCAAGTGATCCTTCAAGTGAATAATCCCCGTTCAAATAATAATTACCAAAGAATTTTTCGTCCTGTTTATCTCCGATACCATCATCAATAAGAATACGTTTTTCACCTGTGTCGATTAGCAGGTCTCTCATTATCCAGTTGCAGAGGTTATTCTCATCAGAAGGATATAGCTTGTTCCAAATTACTTTAGGAACAATTCCGAACATTGCTCCACCATCGAGTTTCAGGTTCCCGCTTTCAATTGCATATAGTTTCATGGTACAAAGAGTCGGAATTTTATGATTACAGTTCAGGGATTCTTTTCCAGGTCACTTATATTCAATAATTTTTGCTTCGCCGGTAAGCACCATCAGTCCGTTCATTGCCAGTGCCTGCATTTCGTCTTCGCCGGGATAAACAAATACTTTGGATATTTTACTCACCATTGAAGTAATAAAATTGACAATATAGTTACTGTAAGCAACACCCCCTGTTATGAGAATGGCATCTACATCGCACTTAAGGACGACAGCCATTTCCCCAATACTTTTAGCAACCTGGTAGGCCATTGCTTCATAAATAAGCCTGGCTTTCTTATTTCCGCTTTCTATCATCTTTTCCACCTCAATTGCGCTGTTGGTACCCAGGTAGGCGACCAAACCTCCTTTTCCTGTTATCATTTTAAGTATCTGATCCATGGTATACTGGCCGCTAAAACACAGTCGCACCATATCTCCCACAGGTAATGTCCCGCTTCTCTCGGGAGAAAAGGGTCCTTCACCATCCAATCCCTGGTTAACATCAATTATTCTTCCCTTATGATGGGCACCAACTGTAATACCACCACCAAGATGTGCTACTATCAGGTTAAGCTCCTCATATTTCCTGTTAATGGTTTTTGAATGTAAACGGGCTACTGCTTTCTGGTTCAGTGTATGCAGAATGGATTTTCTTTCAAACAAAGGATGGCCGGAAATACGTGATATTTCCTCAAATTCGTCGACAACAACGGGGTCGGCAATATAAGCTTTTGCACCGGATAAAGAATCAGCAATATCAGCAGCAATAAGGCCTCCAAGATTGGAAGCATGTTCACGGATTGTATTATTTTTCAGATCATGAAGAAGTCTTTCATTTACTTCAATAACCCCTGAAGGCACAGGCTTTAAAAGCCCTCCTCTTCCTACAATTATTTTAATTTCCCTGAAATTGCATTCTTTACAGTAATTTTCTAATTCGTTCAGAATTACTTCTTTCCTGAATTGATACTGGCTTGTAATATTTGGATAAGGAGATAAATCTTCAATAGTATGATGGATATTTTTTTGGAAAATCACTTCCGACCTGTTGAATACTGCAATCTTGGTTGATGTGGAACCGGGATTGATAACAAGTATCAGATTAATATCCATATAAAAGTATTAATAAAAAGAATAAACCAATTTCATATTACCGACTATCATGAAAAGCATTGATTTGACAAATTAAATATTATTAATTTAGATTACAAAATCCATGACTCAGAAGCTATATTCTTTTATTGAAGCTTCTCCTTTAATTACCCTTATTGCATTTCCTGCTAAAGCACTAATTGTGTTGTCACCAGGATATACCAATGTTGGTGCCAGTTTTTGTATCCTGTTGATGATCAGTTTCACAACAAAATTACTATGTGCCACATCTCCGGTGATCAGAATTGCATCTACTTCGCAATTCAGAACTGCAAACATTGCACCGATATATTTTGATACCTGGTAAGCGAGAGCTTCCATTACCAATTTGGCCTGTTGATCTCCCTGTTCAATCCTGTTTTCAATAACCTCGATACTTGTAGTACCAAGGTAGGAGTACACTCCCCCGCAGTGAGTCACAATACACATCATATCCTGGTAATCATAATCCCCGCTGTAACACATTTTAATAACATCGCCCAACGGCAGGCTTCCGCTCCTTACCAGAGAGAAAGGACCATCACCGTCGAATCCCTGGGTTATATCTATTACTTTACCTTTGCGGTGAGCGCCAATAGTTGTTCCGTTTCCAATGTGGGCAACAATAAGGTTCATATCTTCATAATTTTTCGAGTATGACCTTGCATGTGCAATTGCCACAGCCTTCTGGTTCAAAGCATGAAAAACTGAACGACGCTTTAATTTTGGATATCCTGTAATTCTTGCAACTTCATCCAGTTCATCAACAACTACAGGGTCGGCAATCAGCCCTGTTGAGTCAGGATAACGTGAGGCAATTTCACTGGAAATCAATCCTCCGATATTTACTATATCATCTCCAACAGGACTGCTTTTCAGATCCTGCATCATAAGTTCATTTACCCTGTATATGCCCGAACTGACCGGTCTTATTAATCCTCCCCTGGAAATGATATATTTCAGTTCATCCATCATTATATCATTGTTCAGTAACTCATTGATAATTGCATCTGCCCTGAATTTAACCTGATCCGAGTGTCTTTTATAACTGTTTAATTGCTGCGCTGAATGTTGAAGATTTACCAGATATACCAGTTTCTGGTTATTATAAGCTGCTATCTGTGTAAATTCCTGTTTTGGATTTACTACCAGAATATTAAATCTGTTCATTATTAGTTTTAATTTCTTACTGTAGATTATTAACCATTAACCGCTAATGTTTCCTACATATTTCTGCGGTATTGACCGCCTACTTCGAACAATGCAGATGTAATCTGACCAATGGAACAATATTTACTTGCTTCCATAAGACTTTCGAACATATTCTTATTTTGTATTGCTGCATTTTTCAATTCTCCAAGCATTCCTGACGATTCAGTTTTCCAGGTATTATGTAAATGTGAAAGCATTGTTATCTGGTACTGTTTTTCTGTTTCTGTAGCTCTGATAACTTCGTTTGGGATTATTGTCTGTGATCCTTTTGATGAAAGAAATGTATTCACTCCCATTATTGGCAATTTCCCACTATGTTTAAGTGTTTCATAATGCAGCGATTCTTCCTGTATTTTACTTCGCTGGTACATCGTTTCCATGGCACCAAGCACACCTCCTCTTTCGGTAAGACGATCAAATTCTGCAAGTACGGCTTCTTCAACAAGCCTGGTAAGTTCTTCTATAATGAAAGAGCCCTGCAGTGGATTTTGGTTCTTAGCCAATCCAAGCTCATGGTTAATAATCATTTGAATTGCCATTGCCCTTCTCACAGATTCTTCTGTCGGAGTAGTGATTGCCTCGTCGTAAGCATTTGTGTGTAATGAATTGCAATTGTCATAAATAGCGTATAATGCCTGGAGGGTTGTACGAATATCGTTAAAATCAATTTCCTGTGCATGCAGCGACCTGCCCGATGTTTGTATATGGTACTTCAGCATTTGAGATCGTGAATTTGCTTTGTACCGGTATTTCATTGCTTTTGACCATATCAGCCTTGCAACCCTGCCCAGTACTGAATATTCAGGATCTATCCCGTTGGAAAAGAAAAACGACAGGTTGGGCGCAAAACTATCAACGTTCATTCCCCGTGAAACATAATATTCAACATAAGTGAACCCATTGGCAAGTGTAAATGCCAATTGTGAAACGGGATTAGCACCTGCCTCTGCAATATGGTAGCCTGAAATTGAAACCGAATAAAAATTTCTAACATCATTCCTGATAAAGTACTCCTGGATATCACCCATGAGTTTTAATGAAAAGTCAGTTGACAATATGCAGGTATTCTGAGCCTGGTCTTCTTTTAATATATCTGCCTGCACTGTGCCCCTGACACTGCAAAGTGTTTCTTTTTTTATTTTTTCATAAATTTCCTCAGGAAGGATCTGATCACCGGTAATGCCAAGAAGAAATAATCCCAGGCCATCGTTTCCATCAGGCAGGGTGCCCTGATATGATGGTCTTTCTGTTCCCTTTCTCTTATAAAAACCGGATATTTTCTTTTCTGCTTCCCCGGTCAATCCATTCCTGCGGATATAAAGTTCACATTGCTGATCGATGGCTGCGTTCATGAAATATCCGACCATCGCGGGTGCAGGTCCGTTAATGGTCATAGAAACCGAAGTCTTTGGATCAAGCAGGTCGATTCCGGAATATAGTTTTTTCACATCATCAAGGCATGCAACCGATACTCCTGCATTTCCAATTTTCCCATAAATATCGGGCCTTGTTCCAGGATCGTTTCCATAAAGCGTAACAGAATCGTATGCAGTAGAAAGACGTATGGCAGGCATTCCTTTTGATAGATAATGAAACCGTTTATTGGTTCTTTCAGGCCCGCCTTCACCTGCAAACATTCTTATCGGGTCTTCCCCTTCACGTTTAAATGGAAAAACCCCGGCTGCAAAAGGAAACTCACCCGGAATATTTTCCATAAGGTTCCAATGAAGTATATCTCCCCAGTCCCTGTAACCCGGTAAGGAAATTTTCGGAATTTTCAGATGTGAAAGTGATTCGCTGGTCGTTTCGATTTTTATTTCCTTATCCCTGACTTTATATACAAAATGCTCCCTTTTAAGTAATTGTTTTTTGTGCTGCCAGTTCTTCAGAATAACGCGGTTTGCTTCATCAAGTCCGGCTTCTGATTTTTTATACTCTTCCTCCAGTCGTGCAATTGTTTCTTTATCCGGTTTATCTGATGAATTCATGACATCAACCGACTGACGCAGTCCAAAAAGACGTTGTGCAATAATTGATTGTTCTTCTGCCCATGAATTATAATTTCTTACAGATGAAGATATTTCTGAAAGGTAACGTGTACGGTTCTGGGGGATAATAAATATTTTTTCCGACATCTCCCCGGAAGATAAAAATTCTGATTTAAAGGATGAGCTGGTTTTGTTATTGATAGCTTTAATCACTTCCCTGTATAACAGGTTAACCCCGGAGTCATTAAACTGTGATGCAATAGTGCCAATAACAGGCATGTTTTCAATGGGTTGTTCCCAAAGTTTATGGTTTCGCTGATACTGTTTCTTGACATCACGCAGAGCATCAAGCGCACCCCTTTTATCGAATTTATTAATAGCGATCACATCAGCAAAATCAAGCATATCGATCTTTTCAAGCTGCGACGCAGCGCCATATTCAGGGGTCATTACATAAAGTGTGACATTGCTATGGTCAATAATTTCAGTATCTGATTGTCCAATACCCGATGTTTCAAGAATAATAAGGTCGTACGATGCTGCTTTAAGAATTGTCAGGGCATCATTTACATATTTTGACAGGGCAAGGTTCGATTGCCTTGTAGCAAGTGAACGCATATATACTCTTTCGTTGTTGATAGAGTTCATCCGTATTCTGTCGCCAAGTAATGCTCCTCCTGTTCTTCTCCGTGTTGGATCGACGGAAACGATAGCAACTGTTTTGTCAGTTAAATCACCAAGGAAACGACGTACCAGTTCATCAATAATTGATGATTTCCCTGATCCTCCTGTTCCGGTTATACCTAAAACCGGGGGAGCAACCTGTTGCGCAATCTTTTCCAGTTCATGCAATTTATCCTTTGCTTTACCTGGTGAATTTTCGGCAAGAGTAATCATCCGTGCGATTGACGGAACATCCTTTTTCAAAATATTTTCTACGCTTACGTGGTCAACATTATCAAGCCGGATATCGGAGTGTTCCATCACATCATTTATCATTCCCTGCAAGCCCATTTTCCTGCCATCGTCAGGTGAGTAGATGCGGGTAATACCATAGGCATGTAATTCTTCTACCTCATGAGGAAGAATTACGCCTCCTCCGCCTCCGAATATCTTTATATGTCCGCAGTTTTTTTCATGAAGCAGGTCGTACATGTACTTGAAAAACTCCATATGGCCACCCTGGTAAGAAGTGATTGCGATAGCCTGTGCATCCTCCTCAACAGCACAATTCACTATATCGCTTACTGAACGGTCGTGTCCAAGGTGTATTACTTCTGCACCACTGGCCTGCATTATCCGTCTCATTATATTTATTGCTGCATCATGACCATCGAACAATGAAGCAGCCGTTACAATACGGATATGATTTCTGGGTTTATATGTTTCGTTGCTTATCATGTCTGGTAAATCTATATTCAGCAAAAGTACTAATATAGGTCAAAACAAAAATACTTCAGACAAGAAAAGTATATGTATTTTTCATGATTAATTTATCTCAGTAATACAAGAACAAGCACTATTGCAGAATAAATTTTGTATTATTATATTAAGCGTCCACCGTGGCGGAAGAGGTGACAAAGCGGAGGTTAAAAGAGTATTTGATTCATCTAAAAAGATGCAAAATCAGGAATCAAGGACAACTGTTTTTAATAAAAATACGTCTAATGTTTAGTATTAAATGTTAGAAAATTAAATGAAATGAAAACACTTCTACTTTTTATTGCAATATCAGCAATTTATATTAATGGACTCAGCGCTCAGTGGCATTTTCAAAACCCGCTGCCTTCGAGCAATCGGCTTAACTCCGTATGTATGATTGATTCTTCCGGTGGATGGGCTATCGGTGAAAAAGGTACTATCCTTAAATACAATGCTTCGCAATGGACGATTGCTGCAGAATTTTCGGATATTTCCCTAAATTCGGTTTCATTTTCTGATCCTGAAAACGGATGGATAGTCGGTGAAACAAATGAGACCGTTCCCCAGCAGGTCATTTTGAAATATGATAACGGTAATTGGAATATCGAGGCACAGGTAATTTACATGCCTTTATATTCAGTCTGCACCTTTGACCAGAACCATGCATGGGCAGTGGGGGCGGAAGGTATCATCATCAAATTTGATGGCACCGGATGGACCGTTCAAAACAGTAATGTTACATGCAATCTTAAATCAGTAAGTTTCTATAGCCCTGATGCAGGAATTGCCGTGGGAGAATCCGGTATTGTCAGCTTTTATAATGGCACTAACTGGATACAGGGAAATGCGCAGGTAAGTTATAACCTGAATTCCGTATGTATGACAAGCGACACGAGTGCATGGGCGTGTGGGGATAACGGTACTCTGGTAAAATATTCCAACGGGACATGGCAGGAAGTTACATCCGGAACTACACACAACCTTTTATCTGTAAATTTTTACGATGCCCAGCATGGCATTGCTGTTGGAATGTGGGGAGACTGGCTTTTATATGACAATAATGCATGGATAATGCAACCTGTTTTTCTTCCCTGGCACTTTTTTTCCTGCAATATGACATCTGACGGAACGGGCTGGATCTGTGGCTGGGGCGGTGTTATTTATCATTTATCTCCTGCAGGGATAACATGTCAAACCCCCGGTTCCGGAAACGCACTTATGAGTATCAGTTTTATCGATACGGTTCATGGTTGGGCAGTCGGCGGTTATGGTATGTTGTTGAAATATAACAACGGTTCCTGGGACAAAGTTGATAACCCGGTCAGCGCTGAGCATCACCTTGCAGGTGTAAAGTTACTTTCTGAAAATAACGGTTGGGCATGCGGATTGCAAGGAAAAATATTGCATTACGATGGTTCAG
>Ga0247841_10011179_pt1 | contig 12005 bp, 7 predicted proteins | sample LaCruzMarch2015__2_FD_192410 | JGI IMG/M metagenome (GOLD analysis project Ga0247841, IMG submission 192410) | Freshwater microbial communities from meromictic Lake La Cruz, Castile-La Mancha, Spain - LaCruzMarch2015_18m | ecosystem: Environmental > Aquatic > Freshwater > Lake | place: Spain...
GGCGGTGGATACCGAAGATTGGCCAATCATATATGAATAAAAAACGTTTCCCCAAGCCGATCTATATTTGCTTGCTGTTAGCTGCGGTTGTAACGCTGCTGCCGGCGGCCCTGTTGGATCCTAACCGGGCCGAGGCTTCCCCGGGCGTTATGAGGTGGGACACGGTCGCCACCCCTAACTCGGTCGCCAATAGAAATGACGTCCTTAACCCTTATATCAATAATACATTCACTGGCAGCGAGATACGAGACTTCGCGGTTGGTGATGACGGCAAGACTTTAATAGCCGCCGTCACCGTCGATAACAGGACAATTCTAAGCACCAACAACCCCGGTCCCCTGGGCGTTCTTTATACCACGGTTGATGGCGGCATCTCCTGGAACACTTCGGCTTACCGCATGTTAACCGGCAGCGCGGGTTGGAGGGCAGGGGACCATGTATATAATGTTGTTATTGCTCCGGATGATGCGAAGATATGGGCGGTGAGTGTAGGGGACAACGGCGCCGGTCCATTTTGGGGGCCTCAGAGGGTCTGGGTAACCGAGGACGGAGGCGCTAATTGGAGTGATGCGGTGGCGCCTCTGCTGAATGGGGTGGAGGCTATTAGCGCCATGGATATCTCCCAGGATTATGGGAACGGCAGGGATTTTGCATTTGCAACCAGGAGTGGCAACGGTTCTTCCCATATATATATCCTTAAATCAAGAAATTTCGGATCGTGGAGTTTGCAGGCTAATCCATCGTCAAGCCCGATGGATTTCTACGCGATAAAATTTTCTCCAACTTATAGCGGCGACCAGGCTTACACGGTCATATTCGCGGATAGTTCAAAAACCTACTATAACATCGGCATCAGGGATATTTACAGCAATACCACGAATTCGTGGATATTCAGCGGCAACGGAATAAGCATTGCTTCTCAATCATTTTTAACCCTTACATCGGCTGACCTTTCGCTGCCGTCGGATTTTTCGGGCCAGTCACCGGCCCTCAGGAGGGCGTTTGTCAGCCTGGTTCAGACCGGGATCTACCGCATCGATGATACCAGCGTGGCCACTCTTCTAACCAGGCCCGGCATCAACAGTATCGCTTTTTTCGGCACATATGCATCGGGCAAATTAATAGCCGGATCGTTATACGGCGCACCCTGTTATGCTTTTGTTCCTACGATGTATATGGATACTCCCTGCACCTGCGCCGGCTCGTGTGCTTATCTGTCGCTTAAACCGCCCACCGGCGCCGGCAACCAGGGCGGCTGCGGCAGCGATAACATAACCAGGTGCAGCGATAACCTGACGGGAGTAGGGTCGGCGCTCGTGGCCTGGAGCCCGACCGGCTCGCTGGCTTACGCAGCTACCGGTTCCGGCAAGATAACCAATACATTGTTCGTCAGCACCGTTAGCGCAGCTTACATAAGCGGGACCACCGCCAATTTTACGGGGGCGCTTACCAGCCTGGATAATGACGCATCGGCAATCGTATCTTTTGAATACGGGACCACAACTTCCTATGGCTTTACCACAGCGCCTGTTCTCCCATTAGTGACAGTGCCCGGCGCTTTTTCAGCTACAGCCCCCGGTCTTGTGGTCGGCACTACTTACCATTTTCGTGCAAAGGCTGTCGGCAGCCCCTCAGGCAACGTTGTTTACGGGTCGGATATGACCTATTATCACAGTCCCCTGGCTGTACAAACGGTTGTCGGTGAGTATAGCGGCACCACGACAGCCAATTTAAACGGTATTTTAACCAGTCTCGGTTTGGATTCTTCAGCCGGTGTAGCCTTTGAATACGGTCCCACCGCCGCCTACGGAAGCATTACAGAAGTATCCACAAAGAGCTCCACAGGCGCTTATTCCGCTACGGCGACAGGCCTTGTTGTCGGGAATACATATCATTTCAGGGCCAGGGCAACGGGGAGTCCGTCAGGTACGGTTGTGACGGGCCCTGACGTAACATACATACATAGCAATATTACAGTGAGCACGGATAGTGCGGCCTATTTAGCTGCGGCCTCAGCCAATCTAAATGGCACATTGGGTACTCTCGGCATCGATGGCACTGTCAATGTTTCATTTGAATATGGATTAACCACAAGCTACGGAAGCACAACCGTCTTGGTCCCTATGGTTGCTGCTGGAACATTTTCCATCGCTGCCAACCCTCTTGCCGTCGGGCAGAACTATCACTACAGAGCTAAGGCCGTCGGTGTGCCTTCAGGCGCTGTTGCATATGGTGTGGATAAGACTTATAGACACGCCCTGGCCGTGACTACAGGTAACGGCGTATATGTAAATACTGCCGTGGCAGCATTCAATGGAACACTTACTAAACTGGATTACGACACATCGGCTGCGGTGTCATTCGAATATGGAGCGGATACCAGCTACGGTACAAGTACCCCTGCCGTAGCGATCGGTACCACGGGCGATTATTCCGCCCAGGCTGCTGGTCTAACAATCGGGAGACTTTATCATTTCCGCGCCAAAGCTGTGGGGAATTTATCCGGCGCAACGGTTTATGGTCCGGATGTTGTCTACGTGCACGGCTATCCCTGGTGGAAGCTGTGGATATCAACTCTCATACCCAATGATGAGACAGCTTTCTCCATCAGCCGCAATAACGGTGACACCTGGAACCAGCTGTCGCTGATCGATACAACTATCGACTGGTTCAACGATGTGGCGGTCTCGGCCGACTGCACCACGCTGTATATAGCCTCGGTACACAGGGACAGGGGCATAGGCTGCAACGAATTCGACAGCGTCTGGCGTTCCACTATCAGCCCGAGCGTGGCTGCCCCGCTTCAGGCACTGGCGCCTATCGGGACATACTGGGAACGGGTCTTTATGCATACCACTTCGGCCTGCTGCGGGATACCGCAGACGGACCTGCCAATTTTGCGCACGGTACAGTCCTGTAGCGATTCCTCCGACGGTGGTGTGGTGGCATGGGCAACCAGATTTGCCCCGTCCACATTCGATAATTCCACCGGCGCCTTGCGGGCCGGCGGCGGTTTAATGGCATGGTCGCCTGACTATGGCGACTACTGGTCAGGTGTTTTACCGAGGTACCAGGTTGAAGATTTTACTTTCGAGTCCAGCAGGGTCATTTATGTCGCAGGTACTAACGGCATGGTGCAGAAGCTGGTTTACACGGGCACGGCCTGGTCGACCAACCTGCCCGGCTCCAGTTCCAACGTTTTCCCGCATACTATTGCGGCGCGTAACGGCAAGGTGCTGGTGGGGGCTAACTGGTTCTCCACCGTGGCTGACGGCGCAGCAGTTGCCTACTCGGCCGACAGCGGCGTGAATTTCCAGATATACCGTGACAATATGCCTTTCAAGGGCAACGTACACGCCATTTTCGATACGGACTTCGACAAAAACCGCTTTATCTACGCAGCCGTAGGCGACAACGTGACGGGCACTGTTTATCGCAATACCGCGCCGGTCTTCACGCGCTGGAGTGACAACGATATGATGGACGCTTCCAATGGCGCTACAGGATCGGATTGGACTACAGATAATCTGACGGTGGGTCCCAATCCCCCGCACCTGCGAAGCTATTACGGTATAGTAATGGCCTTTACCGGGAACGGGCAACCCGCCCTGTATGCAGCGCACGATAATATAACTACACATCATTTCTTGAGCGTATCACCCGTGGTAAACAGCGCAGTCTGCCGCACGCTGGAGCCGCGAAACGGTATGCCCAAGCCCGGCATCTACTGGGATTGCCTGGACGTTTTTCAACCGCCCACCCAAAACGGTGTACGTTTCAACCTTGAACCCAGTTCGCTGAAGGCCTGCGGATGCTGCTCGCCCAATACCAATACGACGTTATGGGCCATCGACAACCAGTCCGGCCTCAGCCTGGATGTCGCGAATATCAATTTCAACGGTGACATTAATGCCTTTATCCTCGCATGGTCCGCCATTCTCAAAGGCCGCTATATGCAGACACCCGGTTATGACCCGGCCAAGAGGCAGGGCATGCTGTGGTCATACACGGACTGCCTGGCCAAGAAAGGACCGGTCCTGCGCATGCCTGCCGATGGTGCGCTGGTGGGAGCCGACCCGGTGACGGGGCGCAACCAGCAGATCGACATGTCATGGGAGCAGCTTTGCCTTTCCACAGTTTACGATCTGCAGATAGCCAAAGACCCCGGGTTTTCTATGAGGATCAACCCGGCGGTATCCAACTCGCGCAACATCCGGGCGGTCACCGGTTCAATACAGGCCAGCATGGACGAGGTTAATATGACCAGGCCAGGCATGTGGCTATCACCGGCGGCGTTGCCCGAAGCCGGCGCGGTTTACTATTGGAGAATACGGACTTTCCGCTCGGCCACCGGTCAGATCGCGGTCAGCCCCTGGTCGGATGTTCGCAGCTTCAGCATTAAACCCGGTTTCATCGTTAATTCACCTTATTACGGCGTCCAGCTGCTGGCTCCCGACAACGGGTGCATGTCCTGCAGGGTCAGACCCGCATCGTTCTCCTGGTCACCCTGGAAAGAGGCTACACGTTATGAATTCGAACTGTCCGGGGACTCGGAGTTCACGCAAGTTTTGAGAAAGGCAAGCACCTCATCGACGGGGTACGAGTTCGACGGAACGCTGGATTATGACACCAACTATTTCTGGAGGGTGCGGGCAACCGAGGTCAACGGTCAACCCATCCCCAGCGATTGGAGCGCGACCTTCAGTTTCCGCACGGAGACTGCGCCTGAGTCGCCCGGAGCGCCTCCGGCTGAGCTGGAAACCCCGTTGTGGGTGTGGCTTATCATCGGGCTTGGCACGGTCCTGGTCATCGTAACACTCGTGCTTATTCTCAGGACACGCAGGCAAATCTGACCTGATTTACTACGTTATCGTTTAGATCACTCAGTAACCCGTCATTGCGAGGAGCTTAGCGACGAAGCAATCTTGTAGTACCATACGGGGGCACAGGATTGCCGCGCCCTGCGGGCTCGCAATGACATTGTAATAAAAGCCCTCAAATTTGTAATAATTATTTATAGCGATATTTAACTATGAAAATATCCGACGAATGCAATGACTGCCTGAGCAAGCTGGCTGCCCAGGCGTCTGCCTTTGCCACCGATGATCTTGCAGTGAGGGACGATTCGAGGCGCGCCGCTGAGAAGGTTCTCAATGAGAAATTGAAGCCGGGGGTTGTATCTATCGAGGTTGCCACGCCCATGCACCACGTTATCAAGCATGTGTCGGGCAACCCTGATCCCTACCGAAAATTCAAGGACATCGAGATCAAGGAGGCGCGGAAGCTGTTCTCCCTGGTCAAGGACAACTACAGGGAAAGTTTTGTGGAGTACCTCAGGCTGGCGGCGCTGGGCAATTCCATCGATTTCTTCAAGCCGATCGAGGAATTGGGGAAGGAGGTCAGGGAAAACAGGTTGGAGTTCACCATCGATGATTCAGGGCTCCTGGAAGGAAAGGTGAAACAATCCAGTCTGGTGCTGTACCTGGCGGACAACAGCGGGGAAGTATATTTTGATATGCCGCTGCTCAGGCTGATGCGCAGGTACGCTAGGACGATATATGTGGTGAAGGAGGCGCCGGTGCAGAATGATGTCACCATCGACGATATCAGGAAGGCCGGCTTGCAGAACGAGGCCGGGGAGGTCATGACCACCGGGACAGCCACACCGGGAGTGCTTTTATCGCTGGCCTCGGACGAATTCAAGCAGGCTTTCGAAGCGGCTGATTTTGTTTTTACCAAGGGCATGGGATATTATGAAACCCTCGAGGAACTGGCGCCGCACGGAAAGATATTTTTCTGTCTTAAGGCTAAATGCGGCCCTGTAGCCAGGTCGCTGGGTGTGCCGCTCAACAGCTACGTGGCTAAATTATACTGACCTGTAGCCGGGGTGAAGATATGATATTTGAACGACCGGAGATAATAAGACCTCCCAGTGAGCATGCCAGCTACTACCTTCCCCTCACTTCCGGCTGCTCTAACAATACGTGTGCCTTCTGTGCGTATTCCTTCACCAACCTGGGTGTCCGCGACCTGCAGGATGTCAGGGGCGAGATCGATGCAATGTCGATCTATATGAGCTCTCATGTGAGGCTGCCGGATCAGCCCGACATCGTGTATGCCATCCTGAGGAGATGGGACGGCAGGCGTGTCTTTCTGCAGGACGGCGATGCGCTGGTATATCCGTATCCGAAGCTTGTCGAGGTGTTGCAATACCTGAACGGTAAATTCCCCGCCCTTGAACGTATAGCCAGCTATGCCACGCCACAGGATGTGCTCAGGCGCAGCGTGGATGAACTGAAAGCGCTCAAAGATCTCAAGCTGGGCATAATTTACATGGGCGTGGAAAGCGGAGACGACGAGGTTCTCAGGCGGATAAAAAAGGGCGCCACCCACTATGAGATGGTTGAGGCGGCCCGGAAGGTTAAGGCGGCTGGTATATTGCTGTCCATGACTGTGATACTCGGACTGGGCGGTGTGCAGGGTAGCCCCCAGCATGCCATGGAGACGGCGCGCATACTAACTGAGATGGACCCCGATTATGCCGGTGCGCTCACGCTGACCCTCATACCGGGCACTCCGCTTTACCAGGAATGGGAGCAAGGGAAATTTGAGCTTATTACGCCCTTCGATTCGTTGAAGGAGCTGAGGGCCATGGTTGAGCACGCTGATTTCTCGAACTGTTTCTTCAGTTCCATGCATGCCTCCAATTACTTTGCAATACGCGGTAACATGCCTGCAGATAAACGGAAAATGCTGGCCCAGCTTGATTCGATCCTATCGAAGAATGACCCTGACCTGCTGCGGCCTGAATATTTAAGGGGGCTCTGACGGACGCTTTACAGGTAATCCAGGACCTGCGATAGGTCTGAGATCACGATGCAATCGCGGGCTGCGGCGCCGTTGCGGCTGATGAGGATGGGTTTCATGCCGACATCCCTGGCGCCCACGATATCCTGTTCATAGACGTCGCCTATGAAAATAGACTCACTTGCCTTAACTCCGGCCTTATCCAGCGCCAGATTGAAGATCTCCGGCCTGGGCTTGTCATAGCCGACCTCGAACGAGGTGACTTTATAATCAAGAAAAGGCTCAAAACCCAGTTCCCGGCAGTATGAATCGATCTCCTGGCCGACATTGGATATAAGGCCTGTTACCAGTTTTCTCTCCTTTATCAGTCTGAGCGCAGGCACGGAATCAGCGAACGATTTGAAGACCCAGCCCCTGTTGAAGGCCGCGGCCAGTATCTGCAGCGCCTGGTCCGGCGTTGCACCCGTTCCGGCCAGTATCCTTGAGCCGTATTCCCGGTAAATAGCCACCTTGTCGTCCTGCTCACGCTGGCGTACGGGCTGCTTGAAGTTTTCACTCCGCCAGTAGGCATCGGCCTCGGGTAGAGCTGCGGCAACCATGGCCGGTGTGACCTGAACGCCGAGCGTGGCGGCTATGTCCGCGTAGGTATCTTCCCTCGGCGGATCGAAATAGGCCAGCGTATTGAAGAAATCCAGAAAAACAGCTTTTATCATGGCGACCATAGATTATGATATTCCAGGGCTATCGATGTCAATCTAAAGCCTTTTTACCGGGCGCACCTGAAGGTGCGCCCCTACAGTTATCGGTTGTAGGGGCGGGTTTTTAAACCCGCCCGCAGCAAATCTTGACATGTATTATAACACTTGCTTATGATGCTACGGACAAAATGAAACTCACCATTATCGATGCCCTAAGCCTGGGCGACGCCTGGTACCAATGCCTGCAGAAGGCCCTTACCGAGGGCAGGGAATACAAGATCGAGCAGGGCAGCTTCGAGGGCATGCGCCGAAAAGAGATCGAGCTTGTGGCTATTAATATCAGCAAGCCGGGCATCCGGCCGCTCAGCCCCGATGTGCCGACCGGCGTGCCTCTGCCTACCACCGACGAGGTGATCGAGGAGTACATGTCTTACCTGATGACCCCCGACAGGCAGGAGAACGAGGAGTACACCTATGGCGAGTTCCTGTCGCCGCAGATCGAGGAGGTCATCCGCCGCTACCGTAAGGGTTTCGACACCAACCAGATGTGCATGTGTGTGGGAAATGAAAAGAGCCTCCACCAGGCTGATCCACCTTGCCTGCGATTGGTGGATACGCGCATACAGGATGGCGCCCTGCACTTTATACTCTACTTCCGCTCATGGGACCTGTGGGGTGGCATGCCGACCAACCTGGGCGGCCTGCAGACACTCAAAGAGTATATGGCAGGAGAGATCGGCGTCCAGGACGGTGAGATACACGCCTTCAGCAAGGGCCTGCACCTCTACGAGCATGCCTGGGACCTGGCTAAAATGGTGCTGCGGATACCGATAGAATAAATATCCTGCCCTGCTGCCTCCCCCGTTACTTACCAGACGTGTCATGCTGCCCTGCCGACCGCTAAAAGCCAACGTTTTTGGGTATGTTATTATCAACAATTATAAATAACAATAGACAAAAATCAACAAAAACACTATAATGTCAAAAGAGGTGCTGGCATGGCAATGTTACGAGAAATCATGACACCGGAGCAGGTGGCTGACTATCTCCAGTTAAACAAAGATACTGTCTACAGGTACATCAGGGAGGGTAAAATCGCAGCCTCCAGGTTGGGCAGGAATTATCGTATCTTGAAAGGGGACATCGACTTATTTCTGATAGCGACCAGTACAAGCAAAGAGGCCAGAGGAATGCTGTTTAAGCTTGTTGAAACACCTGCGGCCAGAAATAAGCAAATCGCTCTGGAAGAGGTGGAAAAGGACGTTGCCGACGCAATTGCAGAAGTACGTGGTAAAGGCCATTGATGCTGCGAGCAGTGATAGATACAAACATATTGGTTTCAGGTTTTATTTCGCCGCTGAGCTATCCAAGAGAAATTGAAAAACGCTGGAGAAATGAGCAGTTCATACTTATCACGTCTCCTCAAATAATTGATGAAATAAACCGGGTTTTGTATCTTCCAAAGATTAAGCAAAGATATAAGCTGTCGGAATCAGATATCCATGCCTTCATACTAGCAATTACTTTTAAGGCAAGTTGCACCGCCGGCACGATTACTTTGTCCGGCGTTGCGCCGGACCCGGGCGACGACAAAATAATCTCCTGCGCCGTTGAAGCGCAGGCCGATTTTATAGTGACCGGCGATAAAAAATTCCAGCGTCTTGAAGCATACCAGAAGATCCGGATTGTCAACGCGGCATATTTTATCAATATCCTGGATAATGAACCTGGTTAGGTCCAGGGTATTGGTACCCAGTCTTCCGTTAGAGTACGGTAACTTAGCATATTGTTGGTTTCAGGTTATTTCGCCTGCCCCGGCTCCAGCATCAGCACCTGTTTCAGCTGCTGCGCGTCCGTATAGTGCGCCGGCACCTGCCCGCCTTTTGACCACGTCTCGGCAAGGTCGCTGTAGTACGGGCTGAGGTACTGTCCCGACTGGCCCGGCGGGCTCATGATAGTCATGCTGCTGAGGTCGGACATGTCCACCACGATCCTGATGGCCGCTCCGCTGTACATATCATAGGGGTGCGCCCTGTCCCACCAGCCGGCGTGGATGGTGAAATCGTCACCTGCATAGGTCAGCGGGCTCAGGTTGAGGAACGGCAGGACACCGCCCAGCGGGTGCTTGATGGTCATCTGGTGGACCCTGCCCCAGGCCCAGTTTTGCGGATCGCTACCCAGGCGCGCTGACAGTTCGGCGACGGCATCGTTCATGCTCTTGAGAACCATATCATCGCGCGTCTCTTTGACGGTGGTAGTGGAGACGTCGTCCCATAGCTCATTGTTATTGTCGTCCATATACCTGATCAGCCATTGTGTGGGGATGGATACATGAAGGTCCTTGAACAGCTCGTCCACAATGGTTGTGCCGAGCTGGTCGTATAGAGTGTTCTTGATGAGGTGGGTGAAAAACGAGTTGAATAGCGTTGCCTGCGGGCTGTCTATATCAATAGCCAAATCCCAGTCCTTGAGAATAGCTATGTAGCTTGCCAGCTTCTGGTCTGAGCCGCATACCTTGAGAATCTGCGGCACCCAGCGCTTGGCCAGGTTTGAGCCCACGTCGTTCTGCATTTTGCGGATATCGTCCACGGTGAACTTATCCTTGGCTTTTGCCATCTCCTCGAAGCGGAAGGGCCGCTCGAAGAGGAAATAGGCCGTGCCGTAGAAATTTGCCGGCTCAGGCTCAGGCATCTGGTTGAAGGATGCAACGTAGCCCTTGGCCGGGTTTAGCTCGTAAGGGTGATCTTCAAATGGTACGAAGCCGGTCCAATCGTATTGTCCCTTTTCCCCCGGCACCGGTATGGGGTTTTCACCGGATTTCCTGATGGGCAGTGTCGTGATGTACTGGTACCCGATATTGCCGTCGACATCGGCATAGCCGAGATGAACGCTTCCCCCGCGGACCAGGCCCAGGGTTTTGCGGAATTCGTCGAAGTTCTTTGCGCGGTTGAGTCCAAGCAGCCCCTCGACGGTGCCGTCATGACCCATAAGCCCCGGCCACAGCATGGCGCAGTTGGGCGGCAGGCCGGAAATGATATCGGAGACGATCGGGCCGTGTCGCGATACCCTGACCTTGAGTTTCTCGTCCCTCATACCGTCCTTGCCTTTGACCTTAATCGTCTCGTCGATGACCTGAAAATCCTTGTATCCATCCTCTGTAAGGTACTGGTCGGGGTTTGCCGGATTCAGGGTTTCCGTGAAGTAATCCAGGTTATCGCCGTTGCCTACGGTGATGCTCCAGGCGAAGCGGCCGTTAAATCCCAAAGCATGCACGCCGGGCAGTCCTGCTATGGACCCGCCGATGACATCATAATCGCCGCCTTTGAGGTGTACCAGGTAGAAGAGCGATGGTATGGCGGCCTCAAGGTCCGGGCTTCCCGTGAAGACTGGCTTGCCGGTCGTAGTGCGCGATCCTGAAAAGATCATCCAGTTGGAGGCCCGCATCCTCATCGGCACGGGGCAGTCTAATTGACTGAACGATACGGGTGAAGAAAACTCATCATCGATGTCGGGAAGCGTGTCCTGGGCGAAAGCCGGGACATTATCGGCGGACGACGAGATATAGGGCGCTCCCTCCGGTATATAGGGCAGCAGCTTATTGAGCATCTCGGGGCCCGCCTGCTTGTAAATCTGGTAGAGCACCGGCTTGATCCCGCGCGGAGAGTTGAGGCGGTAGGACATCAGCAGCCCGGCCACCATACTGTCTGCCGGTTTCCAGGCCTGGGGTTTGCCTCCCAGGATAGTGTACTCGGCGGGGAGGTATTTCACAGTATTTAAATAGGCATTTACCCCACTTGTATATGAGTCGACCGCGGTCCTGGTAGCAGGGCCGATATTTGTATATTCCGCTTCGGCCGCAGGGTAGAAGCCCAGGGTCTTAAAATATTTGTCTGTATTGATCATCCGGTCGCCGAAAAGCGTGGAAAGCTCGCCCCTGCCGGCCAGGCGTGTCAGGTCCATCTGGAACATCCTCTCCCGGGCGGTGATATACCCCTGTGCAAAGAACAGGTCTTCATTGCTTTGCGCGAATATATGAGGTATGCCGTGTTCGTCCGTCCTGACCTCGACCGGCGCCTTGAGCCCGTTTATCTGCAGTGTGCCTGTGTACGATGGCTGCGGCAGCCTGAAGAAGACCTGGAAGGCTATTACGCAAATAAGTACGAGGGCTAAAATAACCGACAACGTAATTACCAGGGCACGCTTTTTCTTTGATTTCATTGCTCTCTCCAATTATATTAGGGGCCGTTGCGGCCGCTATAGATTCACGTAGTTTATCAGGTTATCTACCTGACCTGTCAATTAATGGTTTAAAGCAGGTACATGTCCTCTGCCGCCCTGAGCAGGTCGCCCCTGAAATCCGGGTGGGCCAGGCTGATAATGCCCAGAGCGCGGTCCCGCGTCGACTTGCCTTTGAGGTTGACTGATCCGTGCTCGGTGACCAGGAACTGGGTATCCATGCGCGGGATGGTTACGACCGTTCCGGATTTGAGATGGGGCACG
>Ga0247841_10011180_pt1 | contig 12005 bp, 8 predicted proteins | sample LaCruzMarch2015__2_FD_192410 | JGI IMG/M metagenome (GOLD analysis project Ga0247841, IMG submission 192410) | Freshwater microbial communities from meromictic Lake La Cruz, Castile-La Mancha, Spain - LaCruzMarch2015_18m | ecosystem: Environmental > Aquatic > Freshwater > Lake | place: Spain...
GGCATGGATGTATACGGGCGCCTACCAGGTGCCTCCTCCATCAATTACGGGTGATATTATGAAAGATATTGCTTTATTTGAAGAGATTATCGGGGTAGGGGAGGTTGCCATCTCCGACCATCGTTCTTCGGTACCCTCAGTCGCTGAATTAACCCGGATTGCAGCCCATGCCCGGGTGGCGGGAATGATTGGCGGGAAGGCCGGTATTGTCAATGTACACATGGGCGACGCAAAGGATCCTTTCAGACCTATCCATGAAGTGGTTGCCAGTAGCGAGCTGGGATATAAACAGTTTTTGCCTACCCATTGCAACCGTAACGATTATATATTTAAGGATGCCCGGGAATATGGGAAGAAGGGCTATATAGATATTACGACCAGTTCCTGGCCCTATTACCAGGATGAAGAAATAAAACCATCCATTGCTTTAAAACAATTGCTCGAAAGCGGTGTCCCCCCGGATCATATCACCTTCACCTCCGATGGTTGTGGTTCCTTGCCGGGTTTCGATCCTGAAACCGGGAAGCTGATAAAAATGGAGATGGGGTTGCCTTCTTCAAACCTGAGGGAGATAAAGGATGCTGTTTTGGCAGATGGAGTCCCACTGGAACAAGCATTGCAGGTGGTCACATCAAACCCGGCCGACATCCTGAAGTTACCGGCCAAAGGATATATCCGGGAAGGATACGACGCTGATATATTACTGCTTGATCCGGGATTCAACATTATTCACCTTATGGCCATGGGAAAAATGATGATCCTCTGATCTAATTGTGTTAATTCCCCGCCCCATAGGGCTAGCGTATTCTAAGAGGTTGTATCAAAAGATAAAAGATAATGAAAATTTTCTCCGTGAACCCCTGTGTCTTCTTTGTGGAACTCAGTGTAACAACTATATATAAGTTTCGCAGAGTTCCACAAAGGAATCGCAGAGTTTCGCAGAGGACTTTTAAGACAAACTCTTAAACAAATATTCAGCTGCTTGCGGCAGGGAGTTTTAATGTGTAAGACAATTTTAGTGTTTCCTTAATACGATCAATTATGGTACGACTGTACAGACTGAAATACTGCACCATCTCAATTTCCCTCATATTGTTATCAGCAATGTCATTGGCGCAAACCAGTTCAGGGCATGTCCATGCTCCCGCTGCGAAAGATTTTGCAGCAACGCTAACTTTCCTCTCCTCCGACTGGATGGAAGGGCGTGAGGCAGGTACACGGGGCAGTTACATGGCCGCTGATTACATAGCAGGCATGATGCAGCTGAATGGCCTGGCTCCTTACGGCGACTATGATACTTTGAAGTCCGGTCAGACTGGTACGACGCTCTTTCAACAAACCTATTTTCAGGATTTTGAAATGAAGCTTTATTATATTGAAATGATGGGAACCTTTACATTGATCCTGGGTAAACCGGGGTCAGTGGTTGTTAAAAATATTATTGGTATTATCCCTGGAAAAGACAGCACAAAAAGTCTCATTGTCGGGGCACACTATGATCATCTGGGCATAATTGACGGGCTGATTTACAATGGCGCTGATGACAATGCCTCCGGCGTTTCAGGAATGCTGGCATTAGCAAAAGCATGGGTTGAAACTGGTGAAAAACCTCCCTGCAATATTATTTTTTCCGCTTGGAATGGCGAAGAAAAGGGGCGCCTTGGGAGCCTGTATTTTGTCAGGCACACCCATGCAAATCCCGCTCAAATACTGGCTTATATCAATATGGACATGATCTCGCGCTCTGCCCCCGAAGATACCAACGGAAGGCAGCTCAGCATCGGGACAATGCCGGCAAGTGAAGGATTGAGGCAGATCGCAATAGCCGGCAATCTCCGTCTTCCGCATCCTTTTGAACTTGACCTCTGGGATGTGACGGGGCACACAGGAAGCGATTACGCCTCTTTTACGGCAAAAAATATTCCGGTTATGACCTTCTTTTCAGGATACCAGGTTGATTATCACAAGCCGGAAGATGATGCTGATAAAGTTGATTTAAAGAAGATGGAAGATATCCTGAAAATTGTAAATGACTGTATCCGTGAGGTTACAGAGAGTCTGTCGGATAAATGATTACAGTTTATAAGATTGACTCCTGACCGTTACTTTTTCGAGCATTTTCATGTCAACTTCCACTCCGATACCTGGTTTGGTTGGAACATCCATGGTCCCATCAGGATTCACAACAAATTCAGGTTCAACGATATCTTCCCTGTAATACCTTTTGCTTGCGGAGATATCGCCCGGCAGGGTAAAATTAGGCAGTGAGGCTAAAGCGACATTGCCGGCCCGGCCGATTCCGGATTCCAGCATTCCGCCATGCCATACAGGGATGTTCATGGTGGCGCAATAGTCATGAATCAGCTTTGATTCAGTGTACCCACCAACACGACCGGGTTTTATGTTGATGATCCTGCAACTGCCCAGTTCAATGGCAGCCCGGGTATCGTCAAGCGAATGGATGCTTTCATCCAGGCAGATGGCGGTTTTCAGCTCTCGCTGCAGCTTGGAATGGTCGAAAATATCTTCATAACCGAGCGGTTGCTCAATCAGCGATAGGTTATAAGCATCCATCTTTTTAAAAAGTCCGATGTCATCCAGGGTATAGGCCGAGTTGGCATCCACCTGAAGCAGGATGTCCCCGAATTCTTTCCTTAGTGCTTCCACAAATTGAAGGTCATACCCAGGGGAGATCTTGATCTTGATTCTTTTATATCCCTCGGCCAGGTATCCCTGCACCTTTTTAATGAGTTCAGTCACGGATGACTGGATCCCGATACTTACGCCAACATCTATCTTTTTGCGTGTTCCGCCAAGCATTTTGGAAAGCGATATATTCCTGCTTTTAGCAAAGGCATCCCATAAAGCTGCTTCCAATCCGGCCTTTGCCATCATGTGCCCGCGAACTTTGGCATAACTTGCAATTGCTTCATCGACGCTAGCAATATCTTTTCCCAGGATGGAAGGGATTAAAAAATCCTGAAGGATATGCCAGGCGGTCTGGACTGTTTCGTACGAGTAAAAGGGTGTGCCCTCGGCCACGCTTTCACCCCAACCGGTTACCCCATCCGCATCAACCCTTACTATAATATGCTCTTCATCATATTCTGTCCCCATCGAAGTCACAAACGGGCTGACCAGGATCATTTTAATGTGCCGGAGTTCAATTCTTTCAATATGCATAATTCAATTTTTTAAGCGAAATTAGAATAAAATGGATTGTCCATTATTTTTTAATTATACCGAGTCGGAACAGGTTTGCGAATTTATAGCCGCTGTTCCTCTCGGCATAACTGAAACTAAAAGGAAAATGCTTCGCATTTGCCTTAAGTTTCAGTATACCCGAAGAATCGGGAAAGCTTCTCCGGTCTTTAACAAATGAGCATAGTTTTTATAAGTTACCAATCCAAGCATCGACTTAGGTTCTAAGGCTAAAATAATCAGATTGCCTTTCAGTTGGTTGGCAGGAATAAAATAGTAACCGCCAGCACAGGCCGGACACTCGGATTGTTGTATGTCAACACTGGGATTCACAATTATATCCCCTTCAAAATCAATTGAATCAATGACATTAATAAAATACTGTTCGAATAAATAATTACAATTATTTTTAAATGAAGAAAACTCAAGCGATTGCCTGTTTGCCCATTCCACCAGCATTGTTAATTTTTTTGGGATTAAATATCCGGCCGGTTTCTTTACATCATACAAGGATTTTACAACCGGCCGGTAATCGTTTACTGTGATTACAGAGTCGACGCCAGAGTAATAGGAAAACAAAGGAATATCCAGTTTTTGTCCGTTCCCGGTATGTATGGATTGAATGGAAACCTCCTGACCCGAAATACCGGAGATTAGTTTTTTTCTTTCAATAGCTACCAGGGATTTTATCAAATCCTTATTTATATAAACATATTCAAGCATACCGCGCATGCCGTTCATCTGCCCTTCAGCCCGGTGCTGCAGGTTCTCAATAAAGCCGTCTTCTCCATTCATGCCTTCCTGAATAAATGAGAAGGTGTTTTGAATCCCCAGGCTCTGCCGCCCGTCATTTATATCAAAAGTGCTGTGCCGGATATAATCGATCTCAGGCGGGCCGCCGGGACAATAAACAAAGGATGAGAACTGCCTGTCGCTTAAATATTTGAAGATGAACGGAAGATAATGGTCATCAGATAATTCCCTGATTGCTTCCGATACATTCTGGTTGGTTGTTGAACCCAGCGCTAAATCACTGTTCTTCCTGTAGCCGTAGTTTTTCCATTCCTCACCGTAAGGAAAATATTCATGCACATCCATGGTCACCTCAAACAGGTATCTGTCAAAAATTTCATGCAAGGCCATCGTTTCAGGCTCGGAAAGGACCAGGTGATTGCGGTTCAGATCGGCATCATTCGCATTGCGTCTTTCATTTAATTCGGAGCCATCCGGATTTACCTGTGGTACAAGCATGAAATCGATTCTGTCAAAAAGATACCTGTTTTCCGGTTTCAGCAATACCTGTGCGAGCAGTAAAGCTCCTTCTTTCCCTGACTGTTCATTGCCATGCTGCTGAGCAAAGAAAAGCACTTTGATTTTTGATTTGTCATTCCCGAATTGGGTTGACGAGAACATCATTGCATAAAGATTTCTTCCTTCGACAGATTGCCCGATACCTTTCACTTTTAACAGGTCAGATGCTTTATCCAGCAGATGAATATAAGATGATAATTCATCATAGGAGGTTACTTTTAAAAAGTTATTCTTCACAGGAGGAGGAGTCAGATCCTGGCAAAAAAGAAACGCTGGAGATGTAAGGATGATAAGGGTAGTAATTATTTTTTTCATTTTCCGAATTTATCAGGATTAACAGATTGCAAATTGTGATTATAACAGGGTTTCCAACCCTGGGGTTGGAAACCCTGTTACTTTGCTATACCTTCAACCTTTCCCCTTCGCTCTTCGCAATCACTACCGCCGCGCAAGTATCGCCCCAGACGTTAATGGTAGTGCGGAACATGTCAAGGATGCGGTCGACGGCCAGGATGAGGCCAATGCCTTCCAATGGCAGGCCGGCAGAGGACAGGATGATTGACATCATCACCAGCCCGGCCATGGGGACACCTGCAGCGCCGATAGCGGCCAATAGAGAGGTAACCACGATGATGAGCTGCTGACCAAAACTGAGAGGGATTCCATATGCCTGTGCGATGAAGATTACTGCAACGCATTCATAGAGTGCCGTTCCGTTCATATTGACTGTAGCCCCCAGAGGAAGTGTAAAACTTGATATTTTGTTCGATACACCGGCATTATCTTCCACACATTGCATGGTGAGCGGGAGAGTGGCATTGGAGGAGGAGGTGGAAAAAGCAGTAAACATGGCGGCTTTCACTGCGTTAAAGTGCTTCAAAGGGTTGATATGGCCAATATACCGGATGATCAACGGCATAAAAATAACACCATGGATCGCCAATCCAAGAATGACGACAATCATGTAAACTCCAAGACTTTGAAAAAGAGCGGCTACATCTTTATGCGGGGCAATCTTCTCGGCAACAAGGCCAAATATCCCAAAAGGTGTGAAGCGAATGATGAAGAAAGTGACCTTCATCATCACATCAAACACTGCTTTGAAAAAGCCGGTGAGCAACTGCCTGGGTTGATCGGGAACTTTAGTAATGAAAAACCCGAATAGCAAAGCAAATAGGATGACTGAAAGCAGTTGCCGGTTGACCGACATCACCGCAAATATATTTTCCGGGATGATATCGAGGAGGATCTGGTCAATGGATCCGGAGGCAGCCGGTATTTCAACGGTTTCCATAAGGTTGAGATCTGCTCCGACACCGGGTTTGAAAAAGTTTACCAGGACCAGGCCGGTCAGTACGGCGATCAGGGTGGTGATCACATAGAAAAGCATGGTTTTCAGCCCGATGCGGCCCAGGTTCTGTGAATCGCCGATGTTGGCCACGCCGCAGATCATCGAGCTGAGTACCAGCGGCATGATGATCATCTGTAGTGCCTTGAGAAAGATCGTACCCATCCAGCTTACATATCCGACATAATCGGAAAAATAAATGCCGAAAAATACGGCAAGGACAAGAGCGATAAGGATCTGCCAATGAAGGGCAGGGACTTTTAGTTTTATTGGCATGGGCCTAAAGTTTTAGAATTCAAGGATACACCCTCATTTTCCGTACAGTTCCTGTTGCAAACATCTTAGTCATTATTGCTCTACCCATTTATCAAAGGCTGCAAATACTTTGAAACATCGAAATCAACCGGGTGTTCCGGAAGGTTTTGATAAACCTGTGAAAAAACAGAATGATGATTTTTTTTCTGATAGCCTTTGTTTAAGGTGAGATAAAGCAATGCTTCTAAAAAGCCAATTTTAATATTGGGAAATGAACGGTAAAGGATTGATTTGTTGGAATAGAAGTGCCACTTTATCTTGTTATAGCCATCCAGTAATTCTTCCGGGGAAATGTTTTCAGGCCTGATGATCACTTTGGAAGCATCGTACCTGCTCCAGTCATCGGTAAGGATGCGTCCCTGGGAACGCAATTTGTTGAAAACGGGCGTCCCCGGATAAGGGGTCATCGCACATGCCTGAAAGAAGGCAACTTTTGACCGGGTAAGAAAATCATGTGCAACATCGAACACTTCCATTGTGTCGGAATCAAGGCCGAAGATGAGCGAAGCCATGGTCATGATGCCGTGATCCTGGAGTTTTTTAACCGCCATGACGTTTTCGTTGATGGTTTTTAAGGTTTTGCGATACTGATTGATGCCGGAATCTGACATCGACTCAAAACCGATCAGCAATGCCCTGCAACCTGATCTGTAAGCAAGCTTCATAAGTTCCGGGTCGTTTGCAACCTGTATGGAAGCCTGCCCTACCCATATTCTCTTCAGGGGGATCATTTCGCTGAATAACTCCCTGGCATAGCGTTTATCGCCCGTAATGTTATCGTCAAGGAAGAAAAGGTTTTTCTCTTTGCATGATTCAATATCGGTAATCACATCGCGGATAGCTTTGTGCCTCTGGCGGGTTCCGAAAAACCTTGAAACGGAGCAAAAATCGCAATTGTACGGGCATCCTCGTGTGGTTTCGATAGGCGCAATAGAAAATTTCCCCGAAGAACACTTGATCAGATCCCTTCTGGGCATAATATGATTTTGCAGGTCAGGCAATTGGTCAAGCTTATAGAAAGACTTCAAACGCTTGTGTTTGATATCTTCCAGTACAATATCCCAGAGGCCTTCCGCCTCGCCAATGACCACCGCGTTACCAAACCGGATGGCTTCATCCGGCATGGATGTGGCATGGATTCCTCCAAATACGACAATTTTATCGCGCTTTTTAAATTCATTGGCTATCTGGTAACCCCTGATACAGGTTTGCGTCATGATAGAAATTCCGATAACATCATAATCGCCGTCGAAATTTACTTTCTCCCCGTAAACTTCTTCCACAATTTGTATCTCGTGTTCCGGCGGAGTGAGCGCAGCAATCAGGGAAAGAGTCAGTTGTGGTATATCCATCGAGTCAGGACGCTGTTCCTGGGGCTGGCAAGGTGCAATGAGCAATATCTTCATTAAAGGATTTTTATTTATAATACCTGCCGGCCTTAATTATTCATGATCATTTTCAAATAATTCAGTCTTCAGTTTTGCCATTCTTTTTATTTCAACTTTCACCTGTTTCATGTGTCCATAGTTAGTCAGCAGGTATATTACCGGACTATATAAATTTCCACTTAAGCGCCTGAGTACAGAACTTACTTTATAAAACATTTTCCGGGCATTGGTCTTACCGTATTGAAGCTCAAAAGGGCTCATGTTTTTAGGCCTGAATACCACCGTATTATGGTCATAATATTTCCAGTTGTCAGTCAGCAAACGTCCTTCGGCTTTGAGATCCTGATATGTTTTTGTTCCCGGATAGGGTGTCAGTATATTAAACGATACCGTACTCACTTTATTTTTAATCAGGAATTTTACCGTATCATTAAAGGTTTCTTTTGTGTCGTTGTCAAATCCGAAAATCATGGAAGCGTGAATCAGAATGCCCATCTTTTTTATTTTTATTATGGCATTTTCTAACTGTTCAATTTCTTTTATTGCTTTCCGCATTGTTTTCAGCTGGTCTACGGATACACTTTCCAGACCGAAAAACAGTGCCTTGCATCCACTTTCTGCTGCAAGCCTGATAAGTTCATCATCATTGACCAGTATTGACACAGAAGCCTGTCCTACCCATTTAATTTTTAAAGGTTTGATGGCATTGAATAATTCTTTTGCATACTTTGGATGACCAATAATGTTATCATCCAAAAACATGAAGTTCTTTGCACCGGATTCCTTAATATCACGAACTATATTTTCTACTGGCACATGCCTGATTTTTTTTCCAAAAAGGTCAGTGACACAGCAAAAATCACAATGATAGGGGCATCCCCGGGTCGTCATTATCGGAATGAGATTGAACAGTCTTCTTTTAATGATTTTGCTGAAATCTTTTGGAAAATATTTTCCTAAATCAGGTAATGGGTTCTGATAAATTCTTTTCAAATTTTTATTCTCAAAATCTTTGAGCAGTGTTTCCCAGACCCCTTCTGCTTCACCAATTACAACACAATCGGCATGCAGCAGGGCTTCGTCAGGGAGAATGGTTGGATGTACACCTCCAAGGACTACAGTTTTACCCCGCTTCTTAAATTCATGGCAAAGTTCGTAAGTTCTCGGAGCATTTGGCGTCATACAGCTAATCCCCACCAAATCGCACTCCTGCTCGAGATCAATGTCATCTGTTTCTTCCTCAATAATCTTAACCTCATGCTCCGGTGGGGTCAATCCTTCCAGGATATAAAGGGCAAGTTGAGGCATCATAAGTCCTTTATTGGTTCTTTTTTCGGAATCGATAGCCGGGGAAATTATAAGTATTTTCATTAATTTCTGACCTTTTTAGAATTTTATCTGCAAGATAGCAAAAAAATGCATAACAGGTTAAAACAGGGTTTCCAACCCTAGGGTTGGAATCCCTGTTTTAATCTGAAAACTCGAACCGAGCCTTTTTCCAGTATCAATTCGTTAAGAAAACCTGCAATTTTTGCTTTGTCCTCAATTTGCCTGGAGTCTGAATATAAATAAGTTGCACCACCTTTTATCATTTTACCCACCTGCTCCTCATCCAGCTTATTGTTGTCAAATCCCCAACCTTTCTTATCGATATAATAGAAGAAAATGAAATGCGATATATCGTTTCCGGCGATACATAAAGCATCTTTGGGCACTGCATCCCTGAGTTCATTTTTATATACCAGCAAATCCCTGTTAAACCCGGGTTTTTCAGGGTTCCACCTGCCGTCCATCCTTAAATAGGCCAACAGTGGCAGAATGAATAGCAACAGAAGCACGAAGTACTTTACAAGCCTCGATTTTACCTTGAAAAGATTAAAAGCCCCGTAACTGACCAGGATGAACAGGAGCGGTAAAAACGGGAATAAATAATAGTCGTGCGACTTCCCGATCATATTAAGCTCAAAGAGGAAATAAAGCACAATGACTAGTCCCCAGACCGCGAATACAGGAAAAAGAGGGTTTTTAAAGGCCTTCTTCTTAACGATGAAAAAAAAGCTTGCCAGAAATAGGAGCACCGCTCCATAATTCAGCAACGACTCGGTCAATGTTATGGTAAGATGATGCCGGAAGTTATCAAGTAAAACAGAAGCGGGAACTTTGACATCAAGAATGCCCTGGACGATGCCGTTGCCATGCCATTGCGGGACAACGGAAATGTACCATGCCAGCGGCGGTAGTGTAAAAATCAAAATGCCTGCAGCTTTGAAGATTGAAGATTGAATAGTTGAAGATTGAATAGTTGAAGATTGAATAGTTGAAGATTGAATAGTTGAAGATTGAATAGTTGAAGATTGAATAGTTGAAGATTGAATAGTTGAAGATTGAAAAGTTGAAGATTGAATAGTTGAAGATTGAATAGTTATAGATTTCCAGGCTTCCATTATAAAATACATCACAGGGACGGAAAAATAAAGAATGAACGGGAGTTTGCACAGGGAGGCAAGGCCTAAGAACAAACCGCTTAAAAATAAAGACCATAAGCTGCCTTTTTTAAGCCAGAGGAAGAACAGTGCAATCCCCCAGATACCAAAACATAAAGCCAGATTGTCGGGCATGGGGTTGATCGTGAAATAATAAAAACTTGGAGAAAAATTGAATGCCCACGCACCGGCAATTGCCGGGAATTCATGGCCAAAGATGGTTTTCAGCAGTTTATACATGCCGAATACCGAAAACAAACCGATGATGAACATGAATATCCGGCTGATGATGAGGTGATTCCCGAAAATTTTATAGGTGCCGGCCACGAGCCACTGCATTAAAGGAAATTCCATCCTGTGAAAACCTTCGCCATTCCCGCGGTCATTACGGCGCGGGTTAAAAATATTCATGTCTTCTTCATAGAAATTCTGAATAGTTGACTGTGTTTCGGTTTGCCTCCAGACGTGCATGCCCATCAGATCTTTCTGAAAATGTTTGAAATGCATGGTAGCGCTGATCATCACGATGGCGATCAGGATAATGGTGCCGAGGGAAAATCCCGCAATACGCTTTTTCATTAACTCGATTTAAGCAGGGTTGGAAACTCCAGGGTTGGAAACCCTGTTTTACCCACCCGATTTTTTAACTTTATATTTCTCCGCCACCAGGTATTCTATAATCTTTTGCACAAAATCCCCCTGGATGATGATCTCCCCGTCCTTTGCCGAGCCGCCTGCTCCAAATTTGGATTTCAGCTTTTTCGACAGCTCATTCAGATCATTCTCTTTGCCGGTAAAACCTTTGATCAGGGTGACCGACTTGCCTTTCCGCTGTTTACGATCGAGCGTCACTATCAGGTTCTGTTGTTGCGGGGGCAGGGTGTCCTGCTCAGCATCCCTGCCTTTATCATAGGTAAAATCAGGGTTGGTCGAATATACAATCCCCAGGCGGTCTTTCCAGTCTTTTGCCGGTTGGCGGCTATGTTTGTCGGGCATTTTGAGACTATTGATTTGAGGGTGTATTAAAAGTACCTTTTTCTTTTAAACCGCGGAGACGCAAAGACGCAAAGCATTGATTATCAATTATAATTTCTCTGCGCCTTAGCGCCTCTGCGGTAATAAGCAAACTTTTGATACAGCCTCTATGCAGGTTTATCGTAACATCGACATTGGTGCCGCCGCCGGCAGGATCCTTTTTCATCGGCATGCCGCAACTCTGGCAATTTTTATTGATTTTCACTGTTATGTGGAATTGGTATTGTTCTGTTCTTCTGATTTCAGTTATGCCGAGAGGAACAGCGGCTATAAATTCGCAAATACCGAAAAATCGGTACAGGCTCTGTTTCGACTCGGTATAAAATCTTTATAAAATTAAGAAAAAGACTTTAGCCTGATAAATTCATAAACTCAAAACGCCAGCCAAATTTACAGACAAAAAACCAGCAGTGGTCAATAAAATCAACTCACTTTCAAAGGCAAGTAGTTATTAATGGATTTTTCGGAGTATCGGTTCAATTTTATAAGCCCATTTGCTGCAAAACTCCACGGGTTATTCGATGAGTGCTTTGGTTTTCAGTAAGTTGCTGATCACCTTCATTAAGTAGCAATAATCCACAACTTTTTTTATATTGTGAATAATTCAGGTTAACTATCTTTATGCTGCCGATGGCACCAAGCTCAAAGAAACCATTACCGACGGCGAAATGACTCATACCTTCGATTATTGCAGCAATCTGGTTTATGAAGATGGCGAGTTGAGTTTTTTGCTCACTCCGGCAGGAAGGGCAATTCCTACCGAACAGGAGCACGAATATGTTTATGAATATTTCTTACGTGATCATCTTGGCAATATACGGGTGGTTTTTGGCGATCCTGACCGTGACCATGAAGCAGAAGTTATTCAAGAGAACCATTATTATCCATTCGGCATGACCATGGGCGGCCTGAATTTTGCAGCCG
>Ga0247841_10011185_pt1 | contig 12000 bp, 7 predicted proteins | sample LaCruzMarch2015__2_FD_192410 | JGI IMG/M metagenome (GOLD analysis project Ga0247841, IMG submission 192410) | Freshwater microbial communities from meromictic Lake La Cruz, Castile-La Mancha, Spain - LaCruzMarch2015_18m | ecosystem: Environmental > Aquatic > Freshwater > Lake | place: Spain...
CAGGGCGCAGGCGCCGCTCTTGCGCGGGTCTTCCAGCCAGCCCTGCCAGCTCCAGGTGGGCCGTGGGCTCACGCGGGTAAATACGGCACTGACAACTTTGCCTAATTTTTTACTGAGCACCAGTTCGCGCGCTTTGGCATAAGCCGGCCAGAATCGAATGCACTGGGCAATAAACAGCCGGCGGCGGGCCGCGCGGGCGGCCGCGATCATGGCAACGGCCTCGGTTGATTTCAAGGCCATCGGTTTTTCGCAGATAACGTGATGGCCGGACTTCAGCGCACGGATGGCCCAGCGGGCATGCAGATATGTCGGCAGCGTGATATCCACGACGTCCACCGCCGGGTCTTTCAGCAAGTCGGCGGCGTTTTTATAAAGATGAATGCCACGCAGGTCCTGGCACCCGCCCGCCCCGCCAATGTTGCCGCCAATGCCCGACCAATCCCCGGAGCGCTTGCGCTCATCCACATCCGCAATGGCCACCACCTTGGCGCCCTTGACTTTGGCGTAGGTTTCGAAATGCATCTTGCCCATGAACCCCAACCCGATGATCCCAATGTTCAAACTCATGCCATGACTCCTTCCGGTATTTTTATAACTACGCAGCGCTTCACGGTTCAATGGTTAAACGGTAACCCCTTTAAGTAATTACAGCTTTGTTTTATAGCCGGCATTATGCCGCAGTCCGGATGGCAAAGTATTTAGCAGGCAACGTCTTTTTTGTCGCAATTCGGATCACTCGCCGCTTGACTCCCGAAGGCGTATTCTGTTAACTTTTTCGAATGGATGCAGTCGTCACACGGTATGATCCGCCGGTATCCTTAAAACCTTGCCCGGTGGAAACCATCACTGGTTTCTGGCGCTTTGTTCGCAAACCCCATTTTCACTGGCACGGCCGTTCGTTGCCGGGACATGTCGTGCAACTGGTCGTGTCCGGATCCTACCGGCTGGTCACGGACGGCCGCGCGTACGATATCAAGAAAGGTCACGTGGTCTGGTACCACGGCCCGGAAGACATCGAATGGGTTGACAATGACGCGGAGGTGATTTTATTTTCGATCGGGTTCCTGGCGCCGCAGATCGAACCGCCGCCGCTGGACGTGCGCCTGATCCGCGCGACGGCAGCCATCCGACAGAGTTTTTACAAGTTACAGAAAGCATCGCTGGTGGGGGAAGGCCAACAACGCGCACTGGGTATGCACGCCGCGCTTCTTAACATCTTGTATCAAATCAATTCGCTCAGGGTCCACCTACCGCAGGCAGGACAAAGTTACGCGCCTTGGTGGGCCATCGAGTCACAGCTCCGTGAGCAGAAATTGTTCCGGCCCACGCTCCACGGGCTGAGTGCTCTGGCCGGCCGCAGCACGGCTTCCGTAGTACGGTTGTGTCGGCGGGCAACGGGCCTGAGTCCTCTGCAGCGCGTGCGGGCCATCCGCATGGAAGAGTCACGGGCGTTACTCATGTGCTCGGACCTCAACGTGTCCCAAGTGGCCGAATATCTGGGGTATTTACGCGTGCACGAGTTATCGCGTGACTTCAAACGTTACTTTGGCGTGTCCCCCCGTGTGGCGAAGTCGAACCCCCATGGTGGTCGCTCATCAAAGATTCGTTCCGCTGACAACCCCCCTGTATTGCGAAACCGTGCAAGGCAGACGCCCCGCTGAACCCTGACAGACACACCCCGGAAGGCGGTCCAGCCAGAGGCTGGCCCCTACCCATAGATCATGTCTCTAAGGTAGGGCTCAGCCTCCGGCTGAGCCGGTGTCGCAAGCGGCCGCACCAAATACTGAGTCTTGTGCAGACGGAACGAACTTCCTACACTTCAATCACACAGCCTCCTTCTAATCGTATAAATGTGGAAAGCGGGAATTATGCGCATTGCCATCGTCTCTGATATCCACGCCAACCTACAGGCTTGGAATGCGGTCTGGCTGGATATCCGCAGTATGGCCGTGGAACAGGTGGTGAGCCTGGGCGACGCCGTCGGCTACGGACCGAACCCGGCCGAGGTGTTGGAGGCCTTGTATACTTCAGTAGACTATTTTGTACTCGGCAACCACGACGCCGCCGTTTGCGGCAAGATGGCCCCAGCGCTGTTCAGCGACACCGCCCGCGTCCTGATAGGCTGGACAGCCGGACGCCTGGGGCCCCGCGCGATCCAGGAGTTGAACACCTGGCCGCTGACGCTGGCTGGCCAAGGCTTCCGATGCGCGCACGGCGAATTCGGCAATCCCGAATACTTCCACTATGTCTTTAATCCCGCCGAAACCGAGCCCAGCTGGCAGGCTGTGACTGAGCCCCTGCTGTTTATCGGGCACACTCACCAGCCCTGTCTTTATGTCATCGGCGCCAGTCTCATGCCCCACGCGCTGAGCCCGCAGGATTTTATGCTCGAACCCGGCAAGCGTTACCTGGTCAACGTCGGGTCCGTCGGCTATTCCCGCGACGGTGATCCGCGGGCCAGTTATTGCGTCTACGATACTGTAGAGGGTTCGCTGTACTGGCGCCGCATCCCTTTCGATCTCGACGCTTATCGCGTCGCGCTGAATGGCGCGGGACTCCCGGCCGAGGCCACCGCCCTGCTCGAGTCCGATCCGCGCAAGGACCGGCCACCCCTGCGGGAATTGATCCAGTTCCATCCGCCCGACCGTCCGGAGCAAGCGGTTAAAAACACCATCGAGGTTCAGCATGTTGACGCCCTGCGTCGGCGGGTGCGGCGCTGGCAACTACTGGCCGCGGGAGCATTGACATTCCTGATGGCGCTTTTGGCCGCCGCCAGCGTGCTGGGCTGGCGCTATGCGCACCGCGAAGCGGACCTCGTCGGCGCGCCTCTGCCCGCGGTGCGTATCCCGGATTCAGCGCCCGGCGACAATTTGCTGGTTTTTCCAGAGACCCTCGTGCCCACTGGTCAACCGGTCCCGGGCTGGCATATTCACCTGGGCAACCGCTATCGTCAGCAGGCAGCCTGGGGACTTGTGGACGGACGGCCCGGATGGAATTTGCAGTCAAGCAGGGCAAACGAATTATGGATCGCCTCGCCTTTGATTTCCGTGGCGCCGGACATGAAATTCACCCTGCAAGGCCGCATCTGGAAGAGTTCCGATTTCAAGGGATCCCTCGCTGTCGTCGTCTCCCTAGTGCGGCGCATTGAGGCCGGCCCCGTGACTTCGGGGCGCACCGAGGTAATCGACCGCTTCGTGGTTAAAGAACCCACCCGCGTCCGGAACGATGGATGGTCGCTGGTCAAGCAGACGTTCGAAATTCCCGTCCGCGCAGAGGCAATTAGCGTCCAAATCCGCGGCCGCTTTCAAGGCTCCGCGTCCCTGTGCGACCTCAGCCTGGAACAGAAGAAAAAAGATCAGTAATCAGTGATCAGTGATTAGTAAAGAAGTCCGGCGTCCCGCCTTCGCCAAGGCTACGGTGGGCAGGCTGGCGTCTGGCGCTTGCCCTCCGGAGCGCTCGGGCTTGCCTGCGCGAAGCGCTTCGGCGAAGGCAGGCGAAGGAGGGTCTGTCATCCATCGTCCGTCTTATTGCACGCCGCGGGCAATCATGGCCAGGACAATTTTTTCCAGGGCAATGCAATAGGCCGCCTGGCGGAATGACACTTTCTTGGCGCCGGCCATTTCCTTGACAGCAGCATACGCTTGGCGTAAACGGTTGAAGAGCCGGGTATTGACGTCCTCTTCCTCCCAATAAAACCCTTCGCGGTTTTGCACCCATTCGAAATAGGACACGATCACGCCGCCGGCATTGGCCAGAATGTCCGGCACCAGCATGATCTTGCGGGATTCCAGGATCTTGTCGGCCTCAGGGGTGGTGGGCCCGTTGGCGCCCTCAACGATCAGCTTGGCCTTGACGCTCGCGGCATTCTCTTCCGTGATCGTGTTTTCCTTGGCACAAGGCAAAAGGACATCGCACGGATAGGAAACAATATTATCCGCCAACGGCTTGCCGCCGGGGAAGCCTTCAATGCCGCCGGTTTGGTCGCGGTATTTAACCATCTCGGGCACGTTGAGCCCTGCGGGATTGCAGGCTCCGCCCGTAATATCCTGAATGGCTACGACCTTGAGGCCCCGCTCAAAGCAGTCTAACGCCGCATGCGAGCCCACGTTGCCGAATCCTTGCACCCCCACGTTGTAGTTTTTAAGGCCAAGGTCCTTAACCGCTTCCAGCATGGTGCAGACCACACCGCGACCGGTGGCTTGCTTGCGACCCAGCGATCCGCCCAGGCTGACCGGCTTGCCGGTTACCACGCCGCGGGCAACGTCGCGATATTTACGATATTCGTCGTAAATCCAAGCCATTTCCCGGGGCCCGGTACCCATGTCGGGCGCGGGGATGTCTATGTTAGGCCCAATATCATTTACCAGGCGGGAGGTATATTTGCGCACCAGCCGCTCCAGTTCCGTGATCGACAGGGTCTTGGGATCCACCGTGATGCCGCCCTTGGCCCCACCGTAGGGAATGCCGACCAGGGAGGTTTTCAACGTCATCCACAGGGCCAAAGCCTTGACTTCATCCAGGTCCACGTCGGGATGGAACCGGATGCCCCCCTTGTAACAGCCCAGTACATCGCTGTGTTGGATGCGATAACAGTTAAACACCTTGAGCCCGCCACGGTCAAGCTGGACCGTGGCCCGGAACATAATCACCTTGTCCGGGATTCGCAGGCGCTCGATGATTTCCTGTCCTTGGAATCGCTTGTTGAAGTTCAGGATATCGGCCGTTTTCTCCACCAGACTGATCGCATTCTCCAAGACATTCGCCATGACACGCTCCTTTTCTTATTTATATTGCTATACGAACTTGATAGCATGCCGTGGTGTGAAGTTCAAGCGGAAACAGACGACAGCCACGCGGGACGCGTGGCAAGCGTCGGTGTTCAGTGTTCGGAGGAACAGAACCGATGAACGAACGGCCAGTAGGAATTACTGCCTTCCCGAACCCCGAACACCTTGTAAGTAGTTAATATGCAACTGGAAGAACTCAAGCAAAAATTGGCGCAGTCCAGCCAGCCGGACAGCCGGCGCTTTCACGCGCTGATGGCCCGCCGGGTTAAAACCATTCTGATGGTATCAACCCAGTACGAGGCGTTCAGCCTGTCATGGGACGGAAGTCTGACCGAGGACATTTATGGGGCCTATTCCCTCCTGCACCTGCAAAACGTGCCGCAAATTACCACGGTTACATCCGGCCAGGAAGCCCTGGAAACACTCCAACGCGAAAAATATGATTTGGTCCTGGTGTCCTCCAACTTGGCGGACATGACGATTTCCGAATTCGGCCAAGCCGTGAAGACCGCTGTGCCGGGGCTGCCGGTGGTCGTGTTGATTTTCGCTCTCGGCGGCCTTCCGGCTGTGCCCATCACCGCCTATGCCGGCGTGAACTACGTCTTTTCCTGGCAGGGCAATGCCAAAGTCTTGCTTTCGATCATCAAATTGGTCGAAGACGCCCTTAACATTGACCGGGATATCGAAATCTGCCGCATCGGCGTAATCATGGTGATCGAGGATTCCATTAAGCAGTATTCCTTCTTCCTCCCCCATCTCTATGCCTTGCTCATGAAGCAGGCATTCGCCCGCGTGCCCTACGGCATTGACGAGAACGAGCGCCAACTGCATACGCGCACGCGCCCCAAGGTCGTGCTGGCGCGGACCTTCGCGGAAGCCGAAGCGCTCGTGGAGCGCTACAAGCCGTTTCTGCACGGCGTAATTTCCGATCTCCAGGTAGCCGTGGAAGGTAAAAAAGACCCGGAGACCGGTACGGCCTTTCTGCGCCGTTTGCTGGACACAATGCCCGGCCTGCCGATCTTGCTCATGTCGGCGGACGAGACGGCGGCGACGGTAGCACATTCGCTGGGGATCGAGTTTGTGGATAAAAATTCGCCGCGCTGTGTCCGGCAACTGGAAGATTTTTGCATGGGCAACCTGGGATTCGGCGACTTTGTCTTCCGCGACCGCCACGGCCGCGAAATCCTGCGCGCCCGCAACCTGCGCGCGTTCGAAGACGCCCTCCACACGGTACCGGAAGAGTCCATAGAATTTCACAGCCGGCGCAACCAGTTTTCGCATTGGCTGTTGGCCCAGGGCGAGGCCACTCTGGCGGAACTTATCCGCCCCTTGCAGGCGCCGGAATTCAAGTCGTTGGCCGATCTGCGTGAATTCATGTGCACGGCCATCAGCCTGGCCCGGCGTGAAAAACACCGGGGGATCATCGCGGATTTCCGCGCCGACGACTTTGAGCCGGAGTATGCCTTCTTGATGACGGGACGCGGCAGTTTGGGCGGCAAGGCCCGCGGCCTGGCTTTCATGTTCAACCTGTTTTCCCGGCATTTTCCTGACAGCCGCCTGAGCGGCATGGAGATCAAGTTCCCCCACACGCTCTGCATTACGACCGATGCGTTCGATGAGTTCATGGCTGCAAATGAGCTGGAGGCCTTCGCCGGAGAGTGCCAGAGCGACGCACTATTGCGCAAGCGCTTCCTGGATGCCCATTTACCCGAGAGCCTATTGCGGCAACTGCGCGCCTACATCGAGCGCGTCCACGTTCCGCTGGCCGTACGCTCCTCCAGTCACATGGAAGATTCCTCCAACCAGCCGTTTGCCGGCCTCTACCAGACCTGCATGCTTCCCAACAACGCCACGGATACCGCGATCCGCCTGGACCATCTCTGTCAGGCCATCAAACTGGTCTATGCCTCCATTTTTAAGACGTCCGTCAAACGCTACTTCCAGACGCTTAAGCTCAACACGGAAGAGGAAAAAATGGCGGTCATCGTCCAGGAACTGGTGGGCCGGCATTATGGCGACCTGTTTTATCCCACGATTTCCGGGGTCGCCCAGTCGTTTAATTACTATCCATTCGCACGCATGGAATCCGAGGATGGCGTCGCCTCGGTGGCCCTGGGCTTTGGTAAAATGGTCGTGGAGGGCGGCGAGACCCTGCGGTTCTGTCCCCGCTATCCCACCATCCTGCCGCAGGCCGCCACAACCCAGGAGATGCTCCAGGTTTCCCAAAAGCAGTTTTATGCCCTGAGCTTGGGCGGCGAACCAATGAATTTGGCCTTCGGCAAGGGATCGGACCTGCACCTGTTCGCTCTCGATCGGGCGGAACAGGATCAGACCCTGCATTCGATTGCCAGCGTCATTTCGCAGGAAGATGACTGCCTCGTGGACGATCTCGGCGTGGCGGGCCGGCGGGTCGTGACCTTTGCACCGATCCTCAAGTGCAACAGTTTCCCCTTATGCGACATTCTTAACGATCTGCTCAAGATCGGCAAGGCCAGCATCGGCTCCGACGTGGAAATCGAATTCGCGGTCAATACGGACTTTCTCCCCGGCACGCAACCGGAATTTTATCTCCTGCAAATCCGCCCGATGGTCACATCCCGGGAGCGCCTGGCACTGAAGGTCGAGGCCCAGCACCTGGACCAGGCCCTGTGCGCTTCCCGCAAAATCATGGGCAACGGCCTGGTGGAAGACGTGTTCGATATTATTTATTGTCATCCGGACCGGTTCGATTTTGCCCGGACACGCCAGGCGGCCGCGATCATCGGGCGGCTGAACCAGACCCTGCTGAACGAGCACCGCCGCTACGTCCTGATCGGCCCCGGGCGCTGGGGCACCCGCGTGCCGACGCTTGGCGTTCCGGTCAACTGGCAGCAGGTGGCCAGTGCGGCGGTCATCGTTGAAACAACCTCCCAGGACAAACGCATTGATCTTTCCCAAGGTGCGCATTTCTTCCATAATCTGGCCGCCACGGGCATTGGGTATTTTTCAATTCTTCAGACCGACGAGGAAAATTTTGTGCACTGGGACCGCCTGGAACAAATGCCGATCGCCTTCGAGGAAGACGGCGTGCGGCATGTCCGTAGCCTCCAGCCGATGACGGTGTTCATGGACGCCCTGAACCACCGTGGTGTGATCGCGCCCTCGGAAGGAATAGTGCGGGCGGAGTAAGTCGGACGACGGACGGCAGACGCCAGACGACGGACGACGGAATATGAAGCAAACATCGAACATCCAATCCGTCGGCTGACGGAAACGCACAACGCCGAATGATGAAGAAAGAACAAAGAATAACCAGTAACCGTTGTGTTCCGCGATAGCGTGGCCACCGTGTGGCGAATTCGGTTTCCGCCGGAGGCGGATTCGGGAAAGCAGTGCAGTAGAAGCTTCGCTTCACTGCACCGCCCAGCCGTGAACTCCGTTCTACTGCTGGGCAAGGCAATCCCGCTGAAGAGCGGGACAGGACTTGGGCCGACACATTGACCAAGACAGGTATATAGCATGAAACAAGCATCCCATAATGCCAAACCAGATCGGCGGGTGAAGCACCCCGCAGTCCGGCAGTTGCCGGACGGGGCAGCCTACTCCGCCGAAGCAATGCTTCTGGCTGCGAAGGCTGGATCTTTGCGGAACCCTGCGAAGCCAGCAACGTCATCCCTCCCTGTGGCAAGCCACAGGGCTTCCCGGCGAAGAAGGGTAAAAGCCTGCCTGGCGCAGATCAACGTCCTGCCCGGCCAGCCGGCGGCCAATACGGAAACGATGCTCAAGGCCATCGCCTCAGCCCGGGCTCAGTCCGCAGAGCTGATCGTGTTCCCGGAGATGGCAATTCCGGGCTACCTGCTGGGCGACGCCTGGGAACGGGACGCATTTTTACGCGAGTGCGAGGCCTGCGGCCATCAGATTCGCGAGGCAGCCAAGGGGCTTGTGGTCGTGTTCGGCAACGTCGCCCTCGATTGGCGCCGCCGCAACGAGGATGGGCGGGTGCGTAAATATAACGCCCTGTTCGTGGCGGAGAATGGGCGGTTTATCGGTCCGCGCGGCGGAACCTATGACTTCGTCGTCAAGACGCTCCTGCCCAATTACCGGGAGTTCGACGACAGCCGCTACTTTTACGATCTGCGCCGACTGGCGGCCGAGGAGGGCCAATCGCTGGAGCAGGCTTTAGCGCCCGTGATCACTCAGCGCCTGGTACTGGGTTGCTTGCTGTGCGAAGACGCCTGGGACGCGGATTACGGGGTTTCGCCGCTGGACCTGCTGGCGCGGCACGGCGTGGACCTGTTCGTGAATTGCAGTTGCTCGCCCTTTACGCTGAACAAGAATGCCAAGCGCCATCGGATATTCGCCGCGCACGCGGAACGGCTGAAAAAACCGCTCCTTTACGTCAACAGCGTCGGCATCCAGAACAACGGCAAAACGGTTTATGCCTTTGACGGCGCTTCCTGCATTTACGATGCCCACGCTCATCAGGTAAGTCTCCCCGCGCGGTTTGAAGCCGGCCTCCTGCAAGCCGATATTCCGCTGGACCAATCTGAATTCGGCACACCCCTTGACGTGCGCACCAACGGCATTGCCGATATTTACCAGGCCCTGGTGTTCGGTATCCGGGAATTCATGCAGATGCTCGGGATATCCCGGGTGGTAGTGGGAGTTTCCGGCGGCATTGATTCGGCCGTGACGGCGGCCCTGTATAGCCGGATCTTGAGTCGCGAGAACATTTTGCTCGTTAACTTGCCAAGCCGGTTCAACTCGCCGACCACCGTCAATCTGGCACGCGAGTTGGCCGCCAACCTGGGCTGTTATTACGCCGAGGTGCCGATTGAGGATGGCGTCCGCCTGACGACTTCCCAGGTCAACGGCCTGGCAATTACCAGCCCGGCAATTGCCGGCTCGGACGGCAGTCTGCGCACCCGACTTGTGCTGAACGACTTCATGGTCGAAAACGTGCAGGCGCGCGACCGCTCGTCGCGGCTACTTGCCGCGCTGGCCGCGGCTTTCGGCGGCGTCTTTACCTGCAACGCCAACAAGGCGGAAGCAACCGTCGGATACACCACGCTCTACGGCGACCTAGCCGGCTACCTGGCTGCGCTGGCAGATTTATGGAAAGGCGAAGTATATGCCCTGGGCCGCTACTTGAACGAGACCGTGTTCCAACGGGAGGTGATTCCGGCAGGATGTTTCGACCTGACACCCTCGGCCGAACTGGGCTTGGGCCAGGCCGTGGATCAGGGCCTGGGCGATCCGCTGATCTATCCCTATCACGACCGCCTGTTCGCCAGTTGGGTGGAAACATGGCAACGCACAACGCCCGAAGAGATACTGGAATGGTACCTGGCCGGCACACTGGAACGGCAACTGGGTTACGAGGGCAAGATTGCGGATATCTTTCCCTCAGCGCGGGAATTTATCGCCGACCTTGAACGCTGGTGGCGACAATACAACGGGATGGGCGTGGCCAAGCGCATCCAGGCCCCGCCGGTGCTGGCCGTAAAACGGCGGGCCTTTGGCTTCGATCACCGCGAAGCCCAGATGGGCGTCTGGTTCAGCGAACGGTATCTGGAACTGAAGAAACAGGCCCTGGCAACAAAAAGAAATTCCAAGTTCCAAAACCCAAATTCCAAGGAATAGTCTCTGCCTTTGGCGGATCTGCCTATGGCAGAAAATTCTAATGAAGACAAAACAAATCTAACTCTTTCATCCGTTTGACTCGTTTTGCTTAATTGATTGCATTTCCTTGGAATTTGCGATTTGGAATTTTGTTGGCGCTGCTACAGCACCCGTTCTAACAACACCGGCAGGTCTTTCATCGTGGCTACGCGCCAATCGGCTTTGGATACGGTCTCGTCACCATTCACGCGAATCGTCCGGCACCCCGCGCGCCGCCCCGCCTCAATGTCCGTTTCCGCGTCTCCTACCATCCATGATGCCGCCAGATCCAAACCATGCTTGGCCGCCATGGCTTTCAGCATGCCCGGCGAGGGCTTGCGGCAGTCGCACTCTCCCACATCATGAGGGCAATAAGCCACATCCAGAATATCAAGTTGATATTTTTGAGACAGTAGGTCCCGCAGCTTCCTATGCATGGCCTCCACCTCGGTCGCGCTCACAAGACCCCGGGCCACCGCCCGCTGGTTGGTGACAATCACCGCCTGGTATCCGTGCGCACGCACAACGCGCAGGACTTCCACGAACTCCGGCAAAAGGTGAAATTCTTCCCAGCAAAGCACGTAACGGTCCGCGCCCGGCGACGCGTTCACGATTCCGTCGCGGTCAAAAAAAACACAACGTCCCGCATAAGAAGTTACTAAAGCAAGCGGGGATTCACCACGGAGACACGGAGACACGGAGCGTGATCCGCCTCCTTGATCTCCTTCCTTCTCCACACAGAGTGTTGCGCGCATCCCGACACCCGCCTTGCGGCGTGATCGGGATGCGCGCAACGATTGGTCGGAAGAAAACACGTGAGGGGAAGTTCTGTCTCCGTGCCTCCGTGCCTCCGTGGTGAGATTGGTTTTATATGTGTCAGACATTGTAAAAGATACGGCGAGTTTTAGGATTGTTTTGGATTGCAGGCGGATCTATCGGATAAAATTTTCTTTTCACCCCGCCCCAAACCTGAATAATAGAGCAAATTCAATCGTCTGGCAACTTCGATGGAGAATGGTTGATGAAAAATGATTGCCAAACACATGTCGGGGTCTTTTTGCTGGGCTTAATTCTTTTTTTGACATTGGCAGGCACGGCCGCCGCCGCGGCGGCCCCACATGGACTGCGCGAGCGCACCGGCGACCTGGTGATTGTGCAAGGCACGCTTTCGATGGCCAACGCCGACGAACGAGCGTATGCCCGCAGCAGGGCCAAACTCATCAGCCGCTGGCTCCAGGACTTGGGTCTTGCTCATAGCGTTGTGGATGACGAGGCCGTGGTGGCCGGCGAGCTGAAACCAGGCTCCGCTCCGGCTGTTGCCGGACTTCGCCCAGGCGAGTCGGCACAGGTGGCCATCCTGCCCTGCAATGCCATGCCACCGGACAAAGAACTGCGCGCACTGGCATCCTTTGTAAAACGGGGCGGCAAGCTGATGGTGTTTTATTCGGCAGATCCCAAGCTGGCCGAGCTGATGGGCCTGAAGCTCGGCAGTTACCAGGCAGCCAAGGTTGCCGGTCAATGGAGCAGTTTTGCGTTTAACAAGCATGCGCCCGCACTCGTGCCGGGGGTGGTG
>Ga0247841_10011186_pt1 | contig 12000 bp, 12 predicted proteins | sample LaCruzMarch2015__2_FD_192410 | JGI IMG/M metagenome (GOLD analysis project Ga0247841, IMG submission 192410) | Freshwater microbial communities from meromictic Lake La Cruz, Castile-La Mancha, Spain - LaCruzMarch2015_18m | ecosystem: Environmental > Aquatic > Freshwater > Lake | place: Spain...
CTATTGCTGTTACATAGCCACCACCAATTTTTTCGTATCCTACCAATTCTACTTTTGCTGCTTTTACCATAGCATCTGATGCCTCTACCATTGCTGTAAAGCCTCTGGTTTCTATCATGCCTAATGCATCTGTATTATCTGTCATAATTTATTTCTCCTTATATTTTTTTAATTATTTTATCTGTAATCTTCTCTTCCTGAAATTTCTGCTAAGCGTTTTTCAACTATCTTCTTGCATTCCAAAACTTCTGCTTCTTCTCCTCCTATATAAACTCTTCCAAACTTTCCAAATCCTGTTACCTCAACAATATTAATCCTTGCTGCTTTTTCAGCCTCATTTGCAGCATAATATGCATATCCTGCAGGTTCAACTTCAAGAACAAATAATGTATCTCCTCTTAAAAGCATCATCCCATGACGTGTTCTATTGATTAACTGAGCATGATGATCTTCAACATTCTTTATTAACTGGCTGGTCAATATTCTGGGTTTTATTCTGTCTGCTTCGGTTTTTTCTATCGCATTTAGCACGGCTTCCCCTGCCATACGTGTATCTCCCTGACTGTTTGAATGTACTTCAAGCATTCCAAATGCACGTTCAACGATCTGCATACCCGGGGTAACATTAGTTGCTTTAAGTGCAATATCTGTTAATGAATTTATTTCAATACCTGGTGCAATTTCTATAATACAACATGCTTGTCCTCCTACAGGAAGGTAACCTCTTGATACTGTAGATAAAAAAGAGGCCATTTGTAGTTGTAAAGAATCTAAAAATATGTATGTTCTTAAATCAACCATAATTATTTTCCTTTCTTAGTTATTTTTACACCTAAAGGCAATGCACTATCTACATTTTCATGTGGTCTTGGTATTACATGTGTTGAAACAATTTCTCCTACTTTTTCTGCTGCGCGAATACCTGCATCTACTGCTGCTCTCACTGCTGCTACATCACCACGTACTATTGCTGTTACATAACCACCACCAATTTTTTCATAACCGATTAATTCTACTTTTGCAGCTTTAACCATTGCATCAGAAGCTTCAACCATAGCTGTAAAACCTCTGGTTTCTATCATTCCAAGTGCCATAATTTCATTACTATCCATTTATATTTCCTCCTATTTTTTATTGAGTAAACGATAATATTTGCTGCAAATATAGGCGTTTTTTTAATTAATCAATAGAAATATTGAAGTTTTTTTTCAAACAAAGTTGGTAATCATTTGTTTATTATAACGTAATAGTTTTTATTAACTTTATTGATAAATTATTTCATAAGCTTAAATTTTGAAATAATAAATTGCCTATATCAAAAAGCGAGTATTTTGATTTGATTTTTTTAAGGGTAAATAATTTAAAAGATTAGATAAGATTTTTTGAGATATTAATTTTTTTAAGAATTTTTGGTCAGTTACGATGATTTATTTCCGGTTTCATTTTTTTACTAACTTTGTTTCTTTATTTTATTTAATTTATCATTACATGAATTTAGCTTTATTCATTGAGCAGATTGAAAAAATAGATATAAAGCTTTTTATTTTCCTAAATAGTTTCCATTCTTCATTCTGGGATGAAATTATGTGGTTAATAAGCGGAAAATATTTATGGATTCCTTTATATATTCTATTATTATATTTTTTAATCCGCAAGTATAAACTTAAATCAATTTATATAATACTATTAATAGTTTTATTAATTACTTTAAGTGATCAAATATCAACTCAACTATTTAAAAATGTATTTCAGAGATTTCGCCCATGCCATAATCAGCAATTAATAGGCATAGTTCATTTAGTAAACGGTCATTGTGGCGGCAAATATGGTTTTGTTTCATCACATGCATCAAATTCTTTTGCACTTGCAGTTTTTATGTGTTTACTTTTTAAAAATAAATATTTCACTGTTTCAATGTTGTTTTGGGCTTTTATTGTTTCATATAGCAGGATATATTTAGGTGTTCACTATCCGGCTGATGTTTTTTGCGGTGCTTGTTTAGGAACAGGATTGTCTTTCCTTATTTACTTTTTTTATACTAAACTTAAAAATAAATTTCCTAATTCTCTTTACTTTTAAACGTGTTTTAAAAATAAAATTTAATATTCTTATGTGCCAATTCAGAATAGTTATTCCCACAAAACCATCGAATAATAAAATAACTTATAATTCAAAATTATTATTTATAGGATCATGCTTTGCAGAAAATATTGGTGTTAATTTTTTAAATTATAAATTTTCTTCTATTATCAACCCTTTTGGTATAATTTATAATCCCTTCTCTATTAAAACCAGTTTGGAATTTTTAATATCTCAAAAAAAGTTTACTGAAGAAGATTTGTTTTTTTATAATGATCTATGGTCAAGCTTTTATCATCACAGCAGGTATTCTAATATTGATAAAGAAAAATGCCTTCAAAATATAAACGAAAATATTGTTAAGTCTTCTGAATTTCTTAAAAATACGGATTACTTATTTATTACTTTCGGCTCTGCTAAAGTATACGAGTTGCTCAAAACAAAATCAATTGTTTCAAATTGTCATAAATTACCTTCAAGTAAATTTAAGAATTACATTTTATCTACTGACATAATAATCGAACAATACAAAATATTGGTTGATAAATTATTAATTTATAACCCCAATCTTAAAATAATTTTTACAATAAGTCCTGTAAGATATTTTAATGAAGGATTTTTTGATAATCAGTTAAATAAATCAACTTTATTCATTGCTATAAATGAAATAACAAAAATGTATAATAATATTGAATATTTTCCTGCTTATGAAATTATGATGGATGATTTGCGTGATTACAGATTTTATAAAGAAGATATGATACATCCAAACGATATTGCAATAAAATATATCTGGGATAAAATTATTGATACATATATTGAAAAACCAACAAAATTAATTATGAATGAAGTGGATAATATAATTAATGCAAAAAATCATAAACCATACAATATTAATTCAGAAGCCCACCAAAAGTTTTTAAAAACTCAAATTGAAAAAATTCAAAATATTCAAAATAAACATGAAAATATTGATTTGAAAAATGAATTAAACCACTTTAAATCTCAGATCAATTTGACAGAAAAATAAAATATATTGAAAGAAAAAACATCAAACTATAAAGAATCTGTTAATCAACTAACAATTGAACCATTATCAAAAGATAACTGGAACAAATTTTTAGAACTTTTCGGCAAAAAAGGCGCTTGTGGTAATTGTTGGTGTATGTCATTCAGGCTTAAAAAATCAGAATTTGATGCAGGAAAAATTGGTGATGGAAACAAAAACAGGATGAAAAACCTCGTATGGGAAAATAAACCTGCAGGAATATTAGGATTCTACGGGGGGAAAGCTGTTGCATGGCTTGCATTTGCTCCACGAGAAGACTTTATAAAAATTGAAAACTCAAGAATTCACAAACGTATTGATAACAAACCAGTATGGTCTATTCCATGTTTTTTTATCAGTAAAGAATTTAGACGTCAAGGACTGTCTGTTATGATTCTTAAAGCAGTTATCGAATATGCTAAAGAAAATAATATTAAAGTATTGGAAGCATACCCTACTATACCAACTCAGGAAAAGCTACCTGATGCCTTTGCATGGATTGGTTTATACAAATCCTTCGAAAGAGCAGGATTTAAAATAGTTGACAGAAAATCAAAAAACAGACCAATGGTCAGATATTATATCTAAAAAAATTTAAAACTATATTTTATAAACTTATCAATATCTGCACTATACCACAGATATAAAGAAAAATAATGCGTTTGCCTTTAGAGTTTACATCTTACATTTTAAGGAACTCCAGTAATTTGTATATTAACATTGCAGGCCAGAAAAGAGCTTTGAAAAAGCCAAGCACACCTAACCAGAATGTAGCTGCATGCTGTATATAATAGACCAAAGCACCAATAAAAGCCAAACCGTAAATACCACCTGAAACACCATTGTTTTTCATTTTATTTTTCTTTTTGCAACTTTCTACAGATGAATTATTATTATCAGTCATTTTATATATTATTGAATTTATTGCAAATATAATTAAAATAATTTAACCAAAATATTGATAAATAACATCAAGAATTGACGGATAAGTATTCTTTTTAATAATATCCAATTCAGATCTATCAAACCATTTTGCTTCAGTTATATTTTCTATAGTTTGAGGGGTAGGAACTTTTTTCCCGTCGTAATTAATTAAATACCATTGTGATTTCTTCAATACTCTTTTTTCGTTTATGTAATAATAATGGTAAGTAGTATTAAGCTTTTTTATAATTGACAAATTATTTATTCCACATTCTTCTGACACTTCTCTTAGTGCTGTTTCAGAAATTTTTTCTGATTTTTCCATTTTGCCCTTTGGAAGATCCCATTTTCCAAGACGTTTAATAAATAGGTATTGATTTTTGTTATTTACTACCAAACCTCCACCTGCATCAATTTTAGTAAATTTAGATTTAAATTCGATTTTAAGTTTTTTCAGATTATCGTAATAAATTATTAAATTTTTAATTTCTGTTTTAGTTTCAAAACTATTAAATAAATCAATAATATTGCATTTATCAGAGTATTGAATAAACAAATCTTCATTTTTGTTTTTGTTATAATCTTTATTCTTTGTCAAAATTATTTGCTTGTCATTAAAATAAATTTTGTTCATTAATACCAATTTATAATTTATTTGTTATTTGAAAATTTATAATATTCAATTAAGTTTGTAAAATGAAAAATGTTGAAAAAAATACTGCGAAATTTTTATTACAAATTAAAGCAATTAAACTTGAACCAACAAATTTTTTCACATGGGCATCAGGCTGGCATTCACCGATATATTGTGATAATAGAAAAACTCTTTCTTATCCTGAAATAAGAACATACCTTAAAGAGCAGTTTGCTGAAATAATAAAAAAATCATTCCCTGATACAGAATTAATAGCAGGAGTTGCAACCGGCGGAATTGCAATCGGGGCATTGGTTGCAGACATGTTAAATATTCCTTACGTTTATGTCAGATCTGAAGCGAAAAGCCATGGATTGGAAAATTTAATTGAAGGTGAAATACGAAATGACACAAAAAAAGTAATTGTAATTGAAGATTTAATTTCAACAGGAAAAAGTAGTATAAAAGTAATTGAGGCTCTAAGAAATGCAGGTTGTGATGTTTTAGGAATTATTGCAATTTTTGATTATCAGTTTAATACTGCTAAAGAAAATTTTGAAAAAGCCAACTGTAAACTGATAACTTTAAGCAATTACTCTGCATTAATTGAATTAGCTTTGGAAACAAATTATATTGATAAAAAAGATTTATCTACATTAAAATTGTGGAGAACTGACCCCGCAAACTGGAAAAAATAATTAATATGGCAAAAATAGAAAGCGAAGTAAAAACAATAAATAAACCTGATGAAGTTTTATTTAATTTTTTATCTGATTTTAAAAATTTTGATAAATTAATGCCCGAAAAGGTAGTTAACTGGCAATCAACAACTGATACATGCAATTTTACAATAAGCGGACTTGCGAGTATGGGTATGGAAATAATTGAAAAAGTACCTAATTCACTTATTAAAATTAAAGAAAGCGGGAAAGCTCCTTTTTCGTTTGAATTAATTATTAATTTAGAAAAAACTGATATTGACAAAACTAAAGTTAAATTTACAATTATTGCTGAATTAAACCCTATGCTTTCTATGATGGTTACAAATCCACTAAAAAACTTTTTGGATATACTTGTTAATAAACTTGCAGAAATTTAACGATTTGATTTTGCTTGCATATTAAAAAAATAGATAATTTGCAACTACTCAGTATAGTTATTTATCTGATATTTAATCCTTTAACCACAAAGAACAGAAAATTATAATAATTTGATATACAATCTTTTGCGAACTTTGCGAAATTTTCTTTGCGTACTTTGTGTTAAAAAATATTTCTTTTAACGCTTTTAATAAAAAAGCTTTCAAACAGACTGAATAGTTACGATTATTTATTTCACTATTTTAAATTCAACCCTGCGGTTTTTTGCTTTATTTTCTTTAGTATCATTCGGAGCAATTGGTTTGTTGTTACCATAACCTTTATGGATTATACGATTTATTGAAATTCCTTTTGAAATCAAATATTCTGATACAGCATTTGCACGGTTTTCTGACAACTGCAAATTGTGTTCGTTTGTTCCCGTATTATCTGTATGACCTGAAATTTCAATAATTATATCAGGTTTGTCATTCATCAATTTCAGTAACTGTTCGTCCAGCTCTTTATAAGAAGATGGCAGTAAATCCCATTTATCTGTTTCAAAATAAACATTATGCAGAATTATTTCATGTGAGAATTGTTTTACTGTGTCTTTATTCACACTTACATTGGCAGTGCTATCTTGCTGTATTTGTTGTATTTGTCTGCATATACAATTTACAGTATCATCAACTTTAATTACAGCAACATCGTCAATATAATAATACGCATAATTTGAAAATTTTGTATGGTTAATACTATTACCATTGATTATTTCAAATTGAATTTCTTCATCTTTCCAAAAATTTCCAATAGTAATATATTTCTCCCCTCCTTTTGCTTTATATACATCAAAAATCCTAACCCAATTACAAGTATCATTAATAATCTGTCCCGGGTTATTGCTAATTTGCGGATTCAATCGCAATGGCAACCAATAATCACTTGACAATCTTCTTTTTGACAGAAACATTCCAAGACCATCTATCCCATAATATGATTTTTTTGCTAAACTCACATACATACTAACACAATAAAGAGAATCTTTTATTAAAGGTTTCAATAACTCACCTTCAATATATTCTCTGTAATTATGTATTAAATTATAACAAATTATTCCGACAAATCCATTACCTGTATGTGGAGCTTGGTAGCCCCCGCTGGATACAATTAACCTTCCTAATTTACATTTCAAATTAATATAATCACAAGTACCCTTTGTAGGCTGTACCCAATTATTTAAGTATTTTAATTTTTTTGTGTTTACTTTTTTAGCACATTTTTTATATTCTTCAAAACCCGGATTTATCACAAGATTTTGAGAAAAAGAATAAAGGGGGATTATTAAATAAACAAAGCAAAATATTTTAAAAATACTTGTCATTATTTATTTAAGTTTGAATTCATTTTAATAAATAACTTAAGTTATGTGAAATTATTATCCAAAACTTTTCCTTACCAAAAAGATATCTATAATAATAAATTGTAATTTTACACTTTATAACTCAATAATTTTCTTTTTGCTTTATTATGTTAGCTGAAAAATGAATTAGCACAACTTAATATTGATAAAGAACAAGTAATACAGAAATATTTATGATATGATAACCATAAACTTATAAAATGTTTATTAAAATAAATACTAATATTCCAAACGAGTTTATAATTTTCAGTTATAAAATGTATAAATTTAATAAAATAATTTTATGACAAATAATAGTTTAAAAATAAAGTGTGCTGAAAAAATATTTATTGCATTTGATAAAAATATCACCGATTATTCTTTTGATGATAAAATTAGACTTATGGATTCATTATCGAATGAATTTAATGACAATAAATTATCATTAAATGGGATTAATTTTATACCAGATTTATTAAAAATTATATCAGGAGGAGAATTTGCTAATACTCTTGAAAATTATAATATTGAAAATTCAATACCTAATCCTGCAAAATTTATCGGAGAGGGAGTAGAACCAGAAATGGGTTATGAAAACGAAAAAGAAAAAAGACAAATATTTGAAAAAATATATCCAATTATTCAGGAATATTTAAAAAATAATTACAATAAATAATTTGGCTTTTCGCATGCTTTATTTTATATTCGCACCATGCTTTACAACGCCCTGACATATTGTCTTAAACACAGGTTACGGTGTTGATATTAAATTCGTTACAACTTTTTTACTGTACTGAGCGGGTTACTTTATGAAACAATTATTTATAATTTTATTTATTGGTTCCTACTCCAGATATTTTTTTAATATTGCCTCTTTTTGATTTGGAATTGCCTCTATCTCTTTTTGCAGTTCGTTTATTTTCTCTTCTATCTTTTCTATTTCTGATACTATTTTTTGTTGCTCGGAAAGTGAAGGAAGTGGGATTTTAATATTTTTAATCATTGTTAGATTTAACATATCATATTGGGCTAAATCTTTAATAATTTCCAAATACATCCCTTTTAATACATAGAAGATATACTCATTTAAAATTTTAGTTTTATCCAAAGAAGTTATTCCTGCAATATTTTGATTAGTTGTAGCTTTAAATTTTAAGAATGCTGTTTTGCCTTTAGTTGCTCCAACCAAAGCAATTAATGTTGAATTTTCTTCAATATATTTAGCATTTGAATTTTTTAAACCTAATTCTGTAATAAAATCTCTTGCTTCTGTTACAAACCCTTCTTTACAAACTTCTGATTTTAACCAAGGAATATCTCCATTATCCCAGTATTCTGGTACTTTCATTGAAGGTGTTCCACCAGAACCAATTAAAGCCAAATTTTCTAATCGTTCTAAACTATTATTTTTTAATTTTTCAATTAATTGAGGTATAGTATACCTCAATTCTCCAACCTCCTCTTTCGCTTTCTTTTCCTTATCTTCTAAAATTTCTATTTCTGCTACAATTTTTTCTTGAATGTCTTTTGGTGGAAGGGGGATTTTATATTCTGATACTTGTGGAACTGTAAGCTGTGGAGTACTAACTGCATATTGTTCATATTCTATTTTACTAGCAGCAATTTCTAAATATTTTACATTTAATTTACTTTTATTAGGAATTAAAACTAATAACCTTACAATTGGAAAAAATGGATTTAACCTTAGTTTAGTAAATCCTATTGTACCTCTCGCAGAGATTGTAATACAAGGTTCAGAAACTCTTGGTTCATCTGTATAACCATATAATCCATCATCCTCAATTCCATTTGAATAAATTGGAGTATTGAAATTCTTATTAATTGTTTTGGAAAATCTATCTTTAGGGACATCTCCACCTGCAAAAATTTCACAAATTTCTCCTAGCTTTTTTATTTCCCATTTACTTTCAATCTTTGTTTTTTTTCTAATTGAAAGAGAAATGTTTTTTTCAAACTCTACCCTGTCAAAAGTAAGCATTTCAACCAAGTTGTGGCGAGATATATTATTTTGCAAAGCTTCATTAATAGAGAAATCAAAATCACCATTAAAAGCTTTGTAAATATAAGTACTTGCTTTTTGTGGATTATCAAATACTTCTGGATCGAACATTTGTGTACAATCTTCAATATTCTTACCTCTTTGCATTGGGTGTATTCCTTCGTTATTTCTTCTGTCGCTAAACTCATAGCCCAGAAAGCGTTTTTCTGCATCTTTTTCTGCATCTTTTTCTCCACTCTTTACCAATACCACTTTTTGAGGGTAAGTAATAATAAAATAATATAGTTTTTCGTTTTCTTTTTTAAGTAATATATCCCAAAACTCTTTTTCGTTTTTAGGTATTATTTTCTTTCTATATTCTATATAAATTTCATGTTCGATAATTGCCTTGTTTGGTATTTGCTTTAATAAACTAATGTAATCATCAAATGAAAGCGTTTGCCATACATGAGCTACATATTTAGTAACCGGTTTTTCAATTCCGTTGATAGTTACATCCTGCAAATTAATAAAAAATTTATCCGCGAAATTTTTTAGGTGTTGGCAAACGTAATTGTTTCTTCTCCTTAAAAATAAAGTTACAGTGCTAGTATTAGTTGCCATAAAAGTATGAGAGCCTAATTTGGCAATAGCAACAATATCAAAATACTTTAATATAATTTCACGCGATTTGGTATAAATCCCTGTATTGCTCAATATACTACTTGGCAAAATAATCCCTGCAATTCCGCCATCTTTAAGCAATTGCTTTGTGCGTTCAATAAACAAACATTGAATTTCAGAACTACTATCAGTTAAATTATTATATAATTCAAAATCATTTTCTGTATAATATTTTCTTGAAACATTTTTGAAAGCATCTATAGCATAAGGAGGATTAGAAACAACAATATCAAATTGCTTATTATCCTGAGGAAAATCTTTATCGGTTAACAATAATTTCCCTTTATAATCGGGATGATTGAAACGTGCCAATCCATCGGAATGAATAACATTTGCCAAACCATCGCCATGCAGATAACATCCTACTTTGCCAACTTTTACTAATCTGTAATCTTTCTCAATACCATAAATATATTGAATTGCCCAAGCAAAATGGTCATCTTGCCAATTTCTTATTTTTTTTGCAACACTTGGGTTATATTTTTTATCGTCTTTCTTTTTTAACAGGCGTTGGATTTCATGCATCATTTCTGTAACAAAATGACCACTACCTGCTGCATAATCCATTACATAAGGCAACAATGTATCATTATCAATTTTTGCATTTGCTAACTTTTCTTCTACAATAGAATCAATAGGCAAACTTTTTATAATAAATTGTGCTACCGGTACAGGTGTGAAAAATTGTCCGGATTCTTGCTTTAATCCGGTTGTTAAAAGTAACTCAAAAAAATCTGAAAGATATTGTTGTTTCTTGGTATAGCGAAGTTTAAACTTTTGAAGTAATTCTACAATTTCTTTAACTACAACAGCATTTTCATTAAATGATTGTCCATCATAAACATCTTTTATAGCAAATTCGTTATTTTTCTCGAGCCTTATTTTTTGAAATTCGCCTAAAATTGATTTTCTTAAATTTTCTTCCAGATGCTTGAATTTATTGTTAAACTCAGTTTCCGAAAAATCAGTTACCACTTTCTCCAAAAACTCGTGCATTCCGTTCTTATACAAATCTGTCAATCGCAATTGAAAACTTCTGTGATCGTCAGTTTCTAACCATTGAAACCCTAATTCATTAGTTGTTCCTTCATTTGTCTTTTCATCATAAATTTTACATAAGAATAAAGTAAAAATACGATTAAAAGCATTTCCTTTGTCCGAAACCACATTATGACGAAGAATCTCTAAAAAACGATTAAATATAAAACTACTGTCTTCTTGTTTAATTTCTTCTAAATCATCAATTGTAAGAGCTTTGCTTTCGAAGTTGTATGGCTTAACCCAAGCATCAAAAACGCCATTGTCTTTTGAAAGTTTGTTCCATTTATCGTAAAAATCTTTTACATCTCCAGTTCTGTAATCGTCTTCAATTTTTACAATTTCATTTCTAAAAACAACTTCACTTCCTTTTAATTCCGAAGCATAAAGCATAATAACATCGGCTTTATTACTAAATTTAAAATAGGTAAAAAGCTGACCACCATCTTTTTTTAATCTAGTAAAAGCTTTGTCGAATTCTTTTCCGTAAGTTTTACATTCAATTAATAAATATTCTGAACCATCTTCACGAGTAACGCAAATATCTAATCTCCCCGAAAATCCATGACCTGCTGGATAAACTTTTTCAAGAGAAATATTTTCAGGTTTATAGCCTTTTTCTAAAATTCGATTTACACATTCTAAAACAATCCAATCTTCGGGTTTAGTAATATTTTGAAAATCTTTACCTTGAATTTTAATTTTTCCTCCAAAATAAAACACTTCTTTTTCAAAATCAATTTCAATACTGTAATCATTACAGTTAAAGTATTTTTTGTAGAACACACCTGATGTATTTTCTTTAGGTTTAAAACCTAATTTTTGTATGAGGTTTTTATAACTCATCGTTCTAAAATGTGTGATTGTTGGTTTTTTTATATTTTTTCAACTTATAAAATTTAATCCTTTTTAATATTTATTTAATGCAAATTAAAACAATTAAATTTGTATTTTCAATATTTATTTTAAATATTTTTAATGATTTATTTATTTGTATATTAATATTTTGCTATATTAATTTTATAACTTCGTATTTTTAGAAATGCTCTAAAGTAATATTTAATTTTTCTCTCTTAACCCAATCACCAAATAATAATTTTTCTTTCCTTTTTG
>Ga0247841_10011188_pt1 | contig 11999 bp, 17 predicted proteins | sample LaCruzMarch2015__2_FD_192410 | JGI IMG/M metagenome (GOLD analysis project Ga0247841, IMG submission 192410) | Freshwater microbial communities from meromictic Lake La Cruz, Castile-La Mancha, Spain - LaCruzMarch2015_18m | ecosystem: Environmental > Aquatic > Freshwater > Lake | place: Spain...
AGGGATATTTTTGTAGAAGCATTGGTTCAACAACAAATGAAGCTGTTGAATTCTACATCAATGAATCTCAACAGAAGCATTGGAATTAATTACACGCCATACCCTTTAGGGTATGGTTCTTGACATAGGGGTAATTTATTAACTGGGTGTTGACAATTAACGACGATGTTTTAAGTGAGGTTAAGATTGTCAATTAGGGGTTAATAATTTAATAAATTTTTTACATATGGGGTAACTTATTCTAAGTTATAGTATTCAAACTTGTGGGATTTGAGTATCAGCATTGCTTTCCAATCTGCAATGAGGTTTGAATATTTTTGCCTTATTTGGGTTGAGACTTCTTCAAGTTCATTTGTGTCTTTTGCAATAAAAACACAGGTTAAATCATAATCTCCCATTATTGAAAGTAAATCAATCACACTTTTATGGGAAGTTAAGGATTCAATAAAGTCTTTTTTTTCTTCTGCAGTTATATTTCTTAATTTTATTTTAACATCTGCAATTAGTGGGAATCCTATTGCTTTTGGATCAATGAATATCCCAGGATAATAAACATTCTTTCTCTCCATCTCTTTCATTCGTTTATGAACAGAGTCTATTGAAAGATTGACTTTCTTGGCAATCTCAGTAAGTTGCATTCTTCCATTCTTTTGCAGAAGCATTAGTATTTTCTTGTCCTTATCGTCGATTGCTCTTGATTTTAATGTTGTTTTTACTGGCATATTTATATGTTTTTTACCTCTTTTCTTAATAATTAAGACATATTTATAAATATATCGATTTATTAAGACATTATTACCGAAATGCTTAAATAGATTAATCACTATGAAGTAGTAAGATGAAAAGCAAAATTATACAATTGGTTGCATGGGACATGGAAGATACACTAATTCCAAAAGCCCAGATAGAAAGCGAAAAGGGAACTAGGATTATTAGAGCGAATGCTTTAGAGTTATTATCTTCTGATAGAGATAGATATATAATTAATGAAAGAATTGAACTTAATCCAGGAGTTAGAGAAGTTTTAAACGCTACTAGTCATAATTATATTCAAAATGGAATTATAAGTGGCTTTGCTTATCAGCCAGGACTCAACCTTATTATCGGGGCTAGACTTTCTAATTATATTAATCCAAGATTAATTGAATTGGCCCATAAGCATGCATGGGAAGAGATGGTGTTGGCTGGAAAAGATTATGATCAAGCATTAGATGAATGGAAAAAACCTTCTATTAAAATGTTCCAAGAACTTATTAGAAAATTTAGAGAAAATTATGGGGAAATTAGCCCTGAGCAATGCCTTTATTTTGGAGATAACGAACGTGATCAATCTACTGCTTGTGAGGCTGGATGGAAATATATGGATATTAAAGAAGTTGCTGAATTTAAAAATAAGGAAGATAGGGAGGTCTATGAAAATTTGATAGTTCATATGCTCAAAAAATGATAGAATATAGAAAAACGAGAACGCGAGCAAGATATTTACTAAGACAAGAGATATGTTATATTGCAGAGAGAAAACTATTACCTAAACTTTGCAATGATAAAACTTATTATGAACCTTTGTTTGTTTATACTCCTGATAAGGGAACAGATATTTTTTATGATTTCACAACTCTTGAACAAGACCCCTCATTTGCAGCAGAATATTTCAAGGACAATCCCCAAGAGTTTGATAAAATTATGAAAGAATTTTTACTTGAAAAAGAGAGATTGGTTTTATTACTAAAAGAAAAAAGAGATTTTGAAGCAATAATTGAATTACTTGGAAAATTTTGGGCTAAGATTGCTTTATTTATTGCTTTAGGAGATTTAAAAGATGAAATTGTAGGGGAAAGTATTGCTGGAATTTCTTATAAATCAAGAGTTGAAAATGATAGATTAATTTATGAAGCAGTTGATATTTTATTAGACCTTTCTAGACAAAGAGTTCCTCTTGAATTTAAAGAGTTTGTTGATTTTTTACTAATTGGGGAAATTATATCTATGAATTTACCTAGTTTGGATGAAATTGAGAAAAGAAGAAAAGGATATATTTATTTTAAAGGCGATTTACATATTAATAAAAAGATAGAAGATATTATGAATGTTAATGAGCTGTTTATAAAAGATTTAGAATTATCAAATGAAATAAAAGGATTAGTTGCGTGTAGGGGGTTTGTTAAAGGATTTGCAAGGATTATTTTTGAAGCATCAAAATTAGAGAATTTACAAAATGATGAGATAATTGTCGCACCTATGACTACTCCTGATTTTATTCCATTTCTTGGCAAGGTTTCTGCAATTGTGACTGAAGAGGGAGGGATGACAAGTCATGCCGCAATAATTGCAAGAGAATTTAATATTCCTACAATTGTTGGGACGCAGAATGCAACAAAATTGCTTAAGGATGGGGACTTAATTGAAGTTGATGCAAATTTAGGAATAGTCAGAAAAATTAATCAATAATTATCATCCAGCAGAATAAATGACTCTGATTTTTTCCCGATATCTTCTTGGAGTTGTTCTTGGCTTAAATTTAGGATTTTTTTCAAGGTTTTGTGCTTCTTGAGAAGAAGCTTTGCAGTTGTAGGGCCTATGTTTGGAAAACCTTCTAAGATAAACTGAAGCTGCTGCTTCTTTGTGAGTGGTATTTTTTGCCTTAGAGAGATTTCTGAGTTGTCTTGTTTTTTTGCGAGAAGGGAGAGGTATATTGCTGTTTCTTTTTCATCTCGCGAGTATAAGATTGGAACCTTGAATGAGTTTAGAATTGAGAGAAGCATGCCCCTTATGGCATTTTTGTTTTGGAAATCCTCGTCAAGAGGATTTCCTTCAATTATTAGGAAATAATTTTTATATTGTTTTATTTCTTGGAGCTGTCTTTGCAGTCTTTTATTTATCATACTTCCTATAAAATCTTGAGAAGATTTTCTTTCTACTGCTGTTTCTCCTATTAAATAGTCTGCAACATCAAGTTGCTTAAATTCTACTTCTGCTCCTTGGGAAATTAGTTCTGCAATAACTAAGGAATTTTTCTCTCTGTTGTCTGCTATAATTTTAATTTTTGGTTTATTTTTATCTCTTTCCTTTTGCTTTTCTGATTTTGAGAATATATTTTCAAACATTTTGATGTATATTATACAAGATATAAATCTTTAAATATGCTTTTAATTGTTATTTTGCATGGCAACATTAGTTAGATGTTTATATTATCCAAAGATTGTAAAAGGAGAGGGGTTGTATTTGAGATACAAAGATTTTTTTCCTGATCCTGAAATTAAGACAGAGTTTAGGATGAATATTCCTTCTAGAGATGTTTTAATGAAAGTTCTCCCTACTCATTATTTGAAAAGTTATCTTGGAGTAACTCCTTGGTTTATTGATCATTCAAAACATCCAAGAGCTTATCTTGATATTAGTGAGGTTGATTTTGGCAAGGAGAAACTTGATGATTTGTTGAATTGTCCTGAGATTGGGCTTGCGAGAAGAAAACAAATACTTACAGAAGCTCAAAAATTAAATGCCTCTGAATTAGTTTTAGATAAGTTTAAACCAGATAATACTGTCGGAGCTTTTCTTGAAAGAAATAATCCTCGTGTTGCAAAGGCTTATGCAGATGTCCTAAATGCATTAGGAAGAAGTGTTTCTGAAGAAGATTTACGTGATAAAATAAGAAAACAAGAAGAAGGTTTATGGGAAGATGATTTTAGACATGCACAGAGACAGGCAGAAGATTGGAGTCGCCTTGCACATCAGGTTGTTGGGGCTGAAGTTGACCCAGAAGAACCATTAGTCTTAGATATGGATAAAACGAATTAACTAATTTAATATATTTATTACTTTTATTTTCTCTTTGATATATAAACTATAAGTTCTGCAATTAATATTATGACAATTGCAATTATTATTGTAGATGAAAATGTAGAAGAATATGCCACACTGCTTCTTACTTTTGTTCCGACAAAAACCAACTCATCAATTATTAACCCTAAAGAGATTCCAATTAAAGTTAAATGCAGCTTAAAATGTCCTCTTTGAAATAGCATTAAGAGTGAGACGACCACTAGAAGTACTAATCCATAATAGAAGTGGTGTAATTCAAATTTCCCTAGGAAAAGATTGGGATCTGAAAAATGAACAATCAATCTAGTAATTAAAATTGTTAATAGCATTATAATTAGAAGCGAGATTATTTTGTGTTTACTTTCAAACTTCTCTGCTTTGTTTACTAACCCCTTTTCTAGCTTATTCATATCGTTATCATAAAAACTAAATTTAAATAGCTTTCTTTGTTAAGTTTTACATGCGAGTTGCTGTTTATAATCAAATGTTTGGAATGAATGGGAGAAGTTTGATTTCAAATCTTACTTCTCATTATACTATTCACTTTCAGAAGCATGCTGGAAAAATTAAAAAAAGAGAAAATTTGCGAGAAACACTTAAGATAATTGAAAAAACAAATTCTGATGTTATTGGAATTTGTGAAGTTATTGAAACACAGGAAGAAAGATTAAGAAAAGGTCTTAACAAGTTAGGATATAAGTATATTTTTTCTTCTAAAGGTCATAGAATAAAAGCTGGAAATCTTCATATTAAAGTTATTTTAGCCTCTAAGCTAAAATGTGAACATGTAAGAATAATTAATATCCCTTTAGAGAATAAGATGGGTGGTGGGGGCGGATTTATTAATTGTTATTTTCCAAAACAAAAGTTAAATATTATTTTAGTTCATTTAGCAAGTTCAATTTCATTAAGAGACAAACAAATAGAAATTCTTCAAGATCATTTTAGGAATAAGAAAATAATTATTATGGGGGATTTTAATACTTGCTATGACAATATCAAACACCACTTTACAAAATTTAATTTAATCTCTGGAAGAGTAAAGACATGTAGTTTAACAAATTTTATTCGCTATTTCTTTTGGAAAGATTTAGATCATATACTGACTAAGAATGTTAATAAAATAGATGTTGGAACGCATGAAGGAAAATCAGATCACAAGTTACTCTATGCTGATTTGGAATTAGTATAATTTCTCCTGTGTGTCTTTTTCTTGTTTAAATGTATCTGGATTGTCTTCTATATCTTGTTTTATGCTGTCAATTGCTTTATACATCTTTTTTTCTTTGTGAAAAGCACTCCAGTAGTGAGCTTCGTCTCGTGTGTTTGTTGTTACTAACATAATTAGCTTTCCTTTTTGAAGCCTCGCGGTACGGCCTGCCCTCTGAATTTTTCTAATTGCAGATGGAATTGGCTCATAGAAAAAAACAGCATTGACTTCTGGGATGTCTAAGCCTTCTTCTCCTATTGATGTTGCAATTAGTAAATTTATTTCTCCTAGTGAGAATTGGTGTATAATTTCTTGTTGTTCTTTTTGATTTAGTCCTGTTTCGTTTTTCCCCTCTCCTTTTTTTGCTTGTCCTACAAAAACTCTGGCATTTATTCCTTGAATTTCATTTAAAGTTTTGCAGATTTTTGTTACTGTATCTCTAAATTGTGCAAAGATAATTGCTTTCATTTTTGGATTTTCTTTTATATCTTCTTGAATAAGCTCTTTTAATTTGACAAGTTTAGGATGTTCTTGTTTTTTTGCTATTAATTCTATTAGTGCGACAAAGGCTTTGTTAAATTCAGGGGTTTTGACTAGATTTTGAACTGCTTTACTTTCTTGCTTTTTTGCAGAATCAAATAAAGATAAAAGATATTCGTGAAGAGAGTAGAGTGTTTGTGTTTCTATTAGTTCTAAGGCATGACTGATTTTTAGTGCTTGGGCTGCTGCACTTGCTCCTAGAAGAAGATTAAAATGCTTGTTGCCTGTTGATATTGCCCTCATTATTTTTCTTTGTGTTTCTAGCAGTGAGATTTTTGATGCAGGACCAAATAATAACTTTCTATTTTTCAGCTCCTCTATTTTTTTTATATAAATTATTTTAAGATTATTTCTAATTATTTCAAATTCTTCTGGAAATTCAACTTTTATTATTTCAAATTCCAAATCTTGAAGATATTCTTTTACATCTTCTGAATTTCTTGTTCTAACTTCAACTGCTTCTACATCTAAATTTTTACAGATTTGCTGGACTTTTTCTTTTTCATGACCAGGAGAGGCTGTTAATCCTAAGATTCTTTGATTTTTTGCCTGTTCTCTATATTTTTGTGCTACATAGGTATAAGAATAATTTTTCAAACATCTGTGACATTCATCTTCTATGAGTAGAGAGACATTTTCTAGGGAATAGAGATTATTTTTTAAGTCATTGGCAATACATTGCGGAGTTGAAAAGACAATGTCTGAAGATTGCCAGAGCTCTTGTCTTTTAGGAGCTTCTGTTTTTCCTGTGAATAAGTCCATTGTTCCAAATAATTCAGGAAGATTTTTTTTAAAATAATTCAGATGTTGCTGTGCAAGCGGACGGGTTGGTGCTAGAAACAAAATTTTCTCGCTTGGAAATTTTGTCATTCTGTCTATTACAAGCATTAAGGCTACAAGAGTTTTTCCTAATCCTGTTGGAAGGACAACGAGGCAGTTTTTTTCTTTGCAAGTTTCGTATATTTGAATTTGATATTCTCTTGGTTTTATGTCTTGGAGATATTTTTTTATGTTTTCCATTTTATTCTGTTCGGTCTAAAATAATTTTCTTAGTAAATCCTCCTCTTTTTTCTGCTTTTTCTTTTCTGATTTTCTCAAGTTCCTCTTTGGTTACATTTCTATTATTTACAATTGCGTAGATTACTTCAATTATATCTGCGAGTTCTTCGGAGTTTTCATTTGCAATAAACTCATTAACTTCTTCTGTTAGTTTTTCTTTCAACTTTTTGAAATATTCTTCATCTCCTGCTATATGCGTTATTGGTATTTGCTCATTCTGTTTTATTATTTCAGGTATTTTATCCCTTACTAATTTATTATATTCCATTTTTAACTATTGTATATTCTTCGATTTAAAAATGGATATTTATTCGCCTCGCCTCTTGAAATTGGGAATAATGTAATTGAAATATTTGATTTTGCTGCTCGAGTTAATCTTATTTCCAGATCAGTCATCTTCTTTTCCAAGTTCTCGTCATATTTTCCTGGTTTGATAAGCCAATAAATTTCTCTTGATGATTCTTCTGGGTCATAGCCTCTATATACTGCTTCTATATTATTCTTTCTTGCAAGCATTATTATTTGATCTTCAATTTCTTTTAATATCATTTTAGCATAAAACTGGCAAAGTTTTTATATGTTTGTTTACTTTTTGTTAGTGAAATATAAAACCTTAATTTGATATTGGTAATGAGACAATGACTTTTTACATCTTGGGCAACTTATGAAATAGATAAGATATTAATAATTAACTACACTTTTCATATAAGAGCAATTTTGTAATTGAAGAGCGAAGATTATTTATAGGGGAGTATTATAAAATAGATAATGGTAAAAACAATTTCCTGGGAAGAGTTTGAAAATGTTGAATTAAAAGTTGGAACTATTGTAAAAGTTGAAGATTTTATAGGCGCTAAGAAGCCTGCCTATAAAATATGGGCTGATTTTGGAAAGGAAATAGGGGTGAAAAAATCCTCGGCTCAGATTACTGCTTTATATAAAAAAGAAGAGTTAATTGGAAAGCAGATAGTTGGAGTTATGAATTTTCCTGCAAAACAAATCAAGGATTTTATGTCTGAATTTTTAACTACTGGATTTGTTTTAGACAATGGAGATGTTGTTCTTGCTGTTCCTGAGAGGAAAGTTGAGAATGGGGTTAGACTGGCTTGATTTCTGATAATGCTCTATTGGTTATAGGTTAGTAATAAAACTACAATTTATTATCTTGGGCTCATTATTTCTTTAGGGGATTATAACTGAATGAGTATTCTTTGTGTGAGCATAGCTTATCAACTAATATTAGTAATAAGCTATAACTTTTCTATATCTTGGGCAAATTATAATTTGGGGGATAATTATCAATTAATCATAATCTATTATGTGAGGGGCAACTTTGTGATTGGGCAACAACTACTAATAAATAATTAAAATCATTGCATTTTGTAATTTATATCAAAAAGAAAGCATAACCTAGTGCAATAAGACATATGGATGCAATGATTTCCCAGCCAATTAGACTTCCGAAGAATAGCTTTGCACCATCTAGCTTACTTATTGGAATTATGTTCCAGAAAGCATAGTAAATTGAGATTCGCGAGAACATAAGGAAATACTGCCCACCTATTAAATATCCTGCAACTGCTGCTATTAATGTTAAAATTATACCCCAGCCAGCTATCCAACCTTCTTGGTTTTCAGTCATATCGCTAAAACGATATAACCCTACTGCTTTTCTTACTCTTCCTAAAGAAGGAGCAACATCAAATTTAAGAAATACTAGCACATAAAAATATCCTTGAAATAAAACAGCTATGACAAATGGAAGAAGAACACCTATTGGAATTGGGTATTTTGTATAACTTCTTTCATAAAATCCCCATCTTTGCCATTCCAGTATTTTATGTTCTATGCTTGAGTCCATTGTTTTTGCAATAATCTTTTTTGTAATAATATTAATCATCAAAATTGCAAATGCTATGAGAAGGGCAACTAATGCAAATTCTAGTGTCAGTCCACCTTTCTGAAAAATTTTATTAAATGTTATTACAAAGGTAAAAACTATTGTTGCTATTAAAATTGACATTGCCTCTTTTAATGTAAACATGATTTGGATAGGAATATGTTTCTTATAAACATTTCTAATTCCTTGTTATTGGCGAAATTCTATGAATTTAAATCTGATTTAAGTGGTAAAATAAAAAGGGAAAACTATTTAAATCACCTGCTTGTAATTCTTTTATGTTGAAAATAAAAAAGATAAGTGAAGTTGTTGGCAAGCAGGTATTTACTGACTCTGGAGACTTTTTTGGAGAGGTAGAGGAAGTAAATTTAGTGGAGAACAAAATTGACGGGTGGAGAATCAGAGTTGGAAGCAGCTTGAGTGGTTTGCTCGGAGGAGCAAGAGGGGTTATTATACCTCATCAGTATGTGAAAAGCATTGGTGATGTATTTATAATCAATAAGTCTGCTTTACCTTCACACGAAGAAGTAGAGTCTGTTGAAGAGGCAGTTTAATTATTTGTTATAAAAAAGAGGTTTAAATGGCTGAAACAATACTTTCACATCCAATATTTACAGAAATAATTTTACCGTTTGTCCTAGTTTTTACAATTGTTTTTGCAATTTTACAAAGGACTAAGGTTTTGGGAGAGGATAAAAAACAAATTGACGCAATTGTTGCTGCTGTTGTTGGCTTGCTGCTTGTAGCATTTGCATATCCTACTGGTGTTATTACTAAGTTAGTTCCGTTTTTAGCAGTGGGACTTGTTGTTATTTTTGTATTCTTATTATTATATGGATTTATGGCTGCTGATAAGGATGGATTAAAACTTCACAAAGGAATTGTTATTACTGGTGGGATTATTATTGTAATTGCTTTAATTGTTGCTGTTCTATGGGCAACAGGTTCTTTAGACCAGTTAAAGATATGGTTTAGTGGAAGTGGCGGAACGCAGATATGGGCAAATGTTATTTTAGTTGTTGCTATTATTGGAGCTATTGCAACTGTGCTTGCAACAACTAAGTCTAAAGATTAAGATTTTTTATTATGGGGTGGAATTATTTTGATATAAATTTTATTAATAATCTGCACAAGTTTGCTTATCTCTTTGTTATTAATATTATTACTTAACATTTTTGAAGGGTTTGGGATTTTTAAGTAATTAACAGCAATAGCTTTTTTATGAAAGGGGCAACTTATTATGGGGTGTTAGATAATTAAAATTTTTAAGATATTAATTTTTATTATTAAAGAAAGATTTATAAAGAATGTTTTTCTTTATAGATAAAATGAGCGTGTTATTCCTAATGGGTATTGCAGATGTTTTGAATCAATGGGATAGGATGGGTGTATTTCAGTATGTCCTGCCTTTCTTACTTATATTTGCACTTGTATTTGCCTTATTAGCAAGAGTAAAAGTTTTAGGGGAGAGTAAAGGAGTTCACGCAATAATTGCATTGGCTGTTGCTCTTCTTGCATTGCAATTTGACACTGTTCCTAATTTTTTCCAAAAAATATTTCCTCAATTAGGGGTTGGATTAGCAATATTGCTTGCAGTGGTTATACTATTGGGATTTTTTATAGATTTTGAATCAAATACTGTGTGGGCAAATTCTTTAGCAGGATTTGCTGCTTTAATTGCCATAGTAATAATAATCTTCGCTCTTTCAAGCAATAATATGATTTCAGGTTATGGTTGGTGGGAACAGTATTGGCCTCATATTATAATTGGAATTATTGTAATTGCTGCTGTTGTGACTGTTATTGCTACTGGTAAAAAAAGTAGTGGTGGGCGTGCACCTGGGACTCCTTAAGAAATTTTAAAATTATATCCTTATAAACAAAATTAATAAATTAGATAAACACAAAAATGGCATTAGAAGTTGAGGGTTTAAATTACATCACACCTGTTCTTGTTTTTTTATTTGTGTTTGTAGTTATGTATGCTATACTTGCAAAGATTAAGATTTTAGGGGAGAATAAATTTATTCATCTTCTTGTTAGTTTTATTATTGCTATTATTTTTGTTGTGTTTTCTTCTGCTAGGGAATATGTGATTCAGCTTACTCCTTGGTTTGCTGTTGCACTATTGCTATTATTTTTTGTTTTAGTTTTAATTGGTTTTTCAACCAAGAAGATGGATGCTTTGATGACACCTACACTTGCAGGTGTTTTTATTACTTTATTAGTTATTATTGCTATTGTTGTTTTCTTTAAGGTTTTAGGTTATGGATTTATAGATACTATTCAGGAAATTCAGGGTTTTTTTGTTGACTACCCAAAAATTATGGGTGCTATTTTACTTATAATTTTTGGTGGTTTGGCTGCTTGGGTTGTGGCTAAGAATTAAATTTAAATAGATTGAAAATATAGATAAATATGGTATTAAGTGCAGAGGAAAAGAAAAAGAGAAACGATGCGTTTAATTTAGTAGCAAAAGCAGATGAGATAAAATTATCAGCTGAAAGAAGATTAGAAGTTATCCAAGAGGAAATTGAACATAAAAAATTAATGGAATTAGAATTAGAGAAGTATCAAGGAAAAAGGAAGAGGTGGATGAGGGAGTTACATGAGAACAAGGATGAAGTTTTGAATCTTGGATATGATGGGGGTAAACCTATTACTCATCCTGCTAGGCCTATTAATCGCTTTTTGAAAGAGCTGTATAGGATTAGAGTTCCCTTTGCTCTTAGAATGCATGATCAATCGCTTGTTAATGGTTTACAAAAATTAGGACAAGAATATGATAAACTTTGCAATCCAAAATTAGAAGGGGATCAAATAAGTTATGATGACAAGATTAGGTTATTAAGGGCTCTTGAAGGAAGAGCAAGAAAGATAAGTGTAGAAATTTATGATTTAGCAAGTCGGGATGGAAAAAGGGATTTTAGTGATCAAGAATTTGCAGAAAAGCTGAGGGAGTATATTATCGCGGCTGGTGATTGTGCTGCTCTTGCAGAGAGTTATAGCGAAAAATTAAAAGATCTGGGTTATACAAGAACTCTTGGAAAGCCAGAAAAAAAATCTGTGAAAGGATTAGCAGGCAAATTAACTTCAATAGTAGCAATAGGAAGTTTAATCATGGGTGTGGGATTAGTCTCAAGTAATGTAACTGGAAATGTTATTGGAAATTCTACGATAAGTGATATTAATGTTATGGGGTTTTCATTTTTAGCTCTTGGATTAATATTTGGATATTTGTGGGTTAGTGGTAAGGGGAAGAAATAATTTCTTAGAACACATTAGTAATTAACAACGACTTTTTTATGTAAGGGGCAACTTAGTAATTGGGGTTGATAATTTTTAAAGCTTATGCAAGAAATCCGACCCTTTTAAGGGGCGGATGAATTGCACATAGTTATTTATTTCTAAACAACTACTTATTTCTATGAGCTAGTTGTAACTCATTGAACCAAAAACAATAGTTAG
>Ga0247841_10011190_pt1 | contig 11998 bp, 5 predicted proteins | sample LaCruzMarch2015__2_FD_192410 | JGI IMG/M metagenome (GOLD analysis project Ga0247841, IMG submission 192410) | Freshwater microbial communities from meromictic Lake La Cruz, Castile-La Mancha, Spain - LaCruzMarch2015_18m | ecosystem: Environmental > Aquatic > Freshwater > Lake | place: Spain...
CTCCGGCATCTCCGCAGTGATGGCAAACACGGCAAACAACACGGCGCATGGCGGCACGATCATCCATGACCCGGAGAGTGACACCTTCGCTGCAACAGTCAGGTGCCATGATCCCAACGGGGAGTTGTACTTCGTGAACTTCTCCCGGACGCAGGTGTCAATCACCTCGTACTCGGATGACTCGATCCGCACCGTGGTCGAGACCTGGGCAGACGGGGTAACCGCTCTCGCGTGAGGTGAGTACCATGGTGGACAACGAGATCCTCACAATCGCGATCTTCCTGTGCGCCGGGTTGCTCGCCTACGTGATCATACCGGGGCTCCTCGTCATGTGGGACCGGGTGCTCGAACACATGGAGGACTCCGCAAACAGGGTGCAGGGGAAATAATCCCCTCCACGCTCCTGTTTTCTCTCCGTCACGGTTTTCGTGCATACGTGAACAATCGGCTTTTTTTCAATTCACAATTATGCCGGATTTAACGATCTGACATGATAAATATTCCAAGTTTATACCGGGTCGCACCGTACACAACCCCAAAAAAAGGTATCGAATTCAAGAGAGATTCCATTCCTTCTCCTCACACCGCCTGGTAATACTCGTTCACGTTCCCCACAACGAAGTGCAGGATGTACAACGCATCCGTGGATGTGATCTTCCCGTCACGGTTGACATCCGCATAGTCATAGGTCGAGAGCGATCGCAGGTTCGTGACCACATAGTGCAGGTCGTAGAGCGAGTCGGTGGACGTCACCTTGGTGTCATAGTATACATCGCCCAGTTTCCCGCCGGTGAACTTAAGTCCCACGAACGTTTGCCCGGAGACCGGCGCCGCGGTCACGATGAGCGTCGCGTTGGTCGTTGTATAACTTGGAGTCGTCCACAGGAATGTCCCGTTTCGCATCTCTGTCCCAACCGGCAACGCTGATGTCATCTGATGGCGGTTGAGCTGGTATCGCATCGGGTATTCGAGCGCGATGCTGATCACACCTCCGCCGGAGAACGTCATATTGTACTGGTCGGTCTCGTTCCGTTTCGCGTTCAACTGCTCCGGGGGATTACGGGTCATGCCGGATAACGCAACCCCGCTCTCTGCCAGGATCACGGTTGGCTGATATGCATGGGAGACCATGGTAGCGGTCAGTTCCCGCATCATTCCGGCAGAGTAGCTGATCGTCGTGTTCACCCCAATGTATCCCGCTTTCGTGACGTTTACCTGATACATACCAGCCGGCACCGCATTGAACCGGTAGTTGTTCACACCCGTGACACTGATCGTTCCCGTACCGCTTTCCAGCGCGATCCGGTCGGAGATCATCGGGTTGCCGGTTGCATCGATGACGTTCACTTGAACACCGCCGTCGGTTCTGAAGGTAGCGTTCTGGATCCGTGTGACATCGATAAGATCCTGCGGCGGGATGCTGATATCATCGAGGGTGGTAAGTATCAGTCCGAGATCCGAGATCATTTCCGCGTTCTGCTCTGAACGGAATGTGATGTTCGCGAGCCATGCATTACCATTCGGGATACCGGTGGTCGTCGCTATCGCGAGCGTGATCGGGCTCGACAGGTTTGTCGGCACTACCCCTCCGGACATGATACTCGCCGATTGCGCCGTGATGATACTTGCATTATAGTAGAGTTTAAAGGTCGCACTGCCGGCTTTCGGATTGAAACTGTTGTTTAAGTAGATATCGGTCGTCCCGGTCTGGTTCTTTCCTATACCGCTGACATTTGTTGCAGTGAGGGTAGCAGTGAAAACCTTTGCAATGGTGATCGATCCATTCTGGATCCTTGTTGAGGGAATCAGATCCATCGGGGGGAGGGCAACATCATCGAGTATCTCAAGAGCGAGTCCTATCGGTGCATTTGTATCGATATTCTTTCTCGGCTGAAATGTAACGTTCGCGAGCCAGGTGTTGCCATTCGGGTACCCACTGGCACTTGCGTATGCTATCGTAAATGGACTCGACAGGTTTGTCGAAGATATCCCCCCAGAAGCGACGGTAACGGACTTTGCCTGGAGCAGCGTCTCATCGTAATACACTTTGTAGGTTATCGCGCCAGCCTTTGGGTTGTAACTGTTGTTTAAGTAGATCCCGGCAACGGTCTCCTGCCCTATTATACCTGTACTGTTTGAGACGTACAGAACACCGGATATTATTGGAATTGGCGCACTGACTGTGATGTAATTTTGCTTGACGAGGAGATTCGATCCACCGGCATTCGTCGCAGTAAGCGTGACAGTATAGTTCCCTGCTTTCATGTAGGTATGCACTGGCTGCTGGAGTGTGGAGGTGTTGCCAGTCCCGACATCCCCAAAGTTCCAGTCCCATGAATCGGGCGATCCGGTGGAGAGATCCGTGAATTGGACGACCATAGGTAGAAGCCCGGAGGTCCGGTTGGCGGTGAAGTTGGCAACCGGTACTGGAATGGAATTTAACGTATAGAACGCGGTGGGTTTAACGAGTGGACGGAGATCGACGATCCCGGATGCACTATAGGGGGTGTCACCAACGCCGGTGCCGGTCGAATCGCTGCCCGTGTAGTTACTCCAGTAGTTCCCGAGAAATCCGGTGAACGAGTTGGCATTATACGTGTAGCCAACAGGAGAGGTTGAGTTCCAGACCGGAGTATTGACCGGGGCATAATACTTCTTGTTGTTCACGAAGTTGTTAAACCAGATAGTGTTGGTATTGATCCCCTGGGAGTTGATCCCCATCTGGTTTTCTGTAATATTGTTCATCATGATAGTATTATTGGAAGCACTATTGAATCCCAGCCAGATACCGGTACCTTTCCCCTCCGTGGATATTTCGTTTTTTATGATATGGTTGTTCTCCGCATTATCGAGATAAAGGGCGGTTTTTACTGTACCAAATCTCGTAGACGAAACAGTAGTACCGCTGGAACTTTTCAAGTAAATCCCTTTTCCACTTGAACTGGTGATGTTGGTGATCCGGGATTTCGTGATGGTATTTTTGCCGGAAGTCCCGATGACGGAGACGCCATTATAGGTGGCATTGACGGTGAGGTTCGAGATGGTGATGTCCGAACAATCGGTGAAATAGGCTCCATCTCCGTTCCGGGTAATTGCCTGATCCTGCACCGTGATGTTGGTGCAGTTAAACCCATAGAGCGCACCCACAGGGGTCTTGTTGGAAAAGAGGATATCACTCCGGTTTACCAGCCAGTACACGGGTTTTCCGTCAAGGGTGTTGGTCACATTCATCCGGTTCGTTCCGATATCCGTGGGAGGTAACGTAAATGCGATATGATACGTGTTACCGGTAAAAAGGTTTGAATCGAAATGGTTCCTGCCGGAAGATTCAAGATATAGACCGTAGGTGCTGGAACTGATCGTCGTATCATTAATGGTGTTGTCATATGCATTTTTAAGAAAGAGGGCGTATCTGCTGCAGCCGCTCACGGTATTGAGATACAGGGTGTTGTTATTGGCGGGTGGTGTGCTGGCACTCGTCCGGGTAATGGACAGACCATCGTATAAACTCCCGGTTACCGTGTTCCGCTGGACGAGGTTATTACTGGAGCCATCCAGGGAAATCAGGGAGATCTGATTGTCTTCTACCGTATTGAATTGAGAATTATAGAGAATGATACAGTCGTATCCCCGCACGTTCTTGATGACGTTATAAGAATTGCCATTGTAGAGCGAGATGCCACTGCCGTCATTATCTTTTATCCAACCGCCATCAATCGTGTTATGTGACGAATTTTCCAGATAAATACCCTGCTCATTGTTCCACGCCGAGACATTGGTGAGCGTGGAGTAACTCGTCTGGTTGAGATAAACACCTTTACCATTCCGGGTGATATTGAAGTCCTGTAGTGTGATGTGATCACAGTTGATTAGATAGACATCCCCCGGATTGCTGGCAGCATTGATCTCCTGGTGGGATTTACCAATCCAGTAATAAATCGGGCTACCGGGACCGACATTCGATCCATATAAGATGACGTTTGACGTGTCGATGTCCTGTTCATTATAATAGCCGGTTACGTCGAACTCAACAAAACAACCGTAGATCCGGTTATTCCGGAGTGTGCTGTTTTTAGATAGTGCAAGACTGATGCCTCCAGTCCAGGCATTATACACATAGTTTCCGTCCAGGAAGTTGTCGAATGATTTGTAGAGATACAATCCCATTTGATCTCCATTTAAAATAGTGTTATTCATGATCCGGTTGGCGTGCGACCCGGTTAATCGGAGGTTGTAATTATGGAAATTTGTCACCCTGTTTCCGTACAGCGTGCAGGAATGTGACGACTCAAGCGTTAGTCCGTAATATAACGCACCACCCGATTTTGCGCCATCGATCGTGTTATTCGCCACAATAATGTACGTGGAGTTTGTCAGGGTCACAGACATCGTCGCGCCACAGTTGCTCTCGAGCAGGGAATTTGTGGTGTTGTACACGTACATGCCGCCGCTATTCTCAATGGCATTTCCTGATACGATATTGGAACCGCTGCTATTCCGTACCGCAATACCACTCCCGGAACTCGTGATCGTGTTGTTCGCAATGCGTCCTGAACCAGAATCAATTACGATCGCATACTTGGTTGGATTCGTGACATTGAAATAGGAAAAATTGACTGCCGATGCGGTAACGAGTACTGCAACACCCACGCTCCCGCCGTTGATGCGCGGGTATCCGTCTTCATTGATCACTGCCGTGAGGTTCAGGGTCTTGTTGATGACGAGGTTCTCTGTGTACGTATCAGGATAGACAAGAATGGTGTCCCCAACGGCAGCACCATTGATCGCCAGCTGGATAGCCGTGTAATCCGCCCCGGATGGACCCACCGTCCACACCGTCGCACCCGCAGGTGCTATAGCACAACAGACACAAATGATACACAATAGAAGGACAATGTTTCGCATACTCACCCACAAGCAGTCCTATAACAGAGCGGGATAATGAACTTTGTTGCCGGTGGAAAGATCGGTATCGATGGTTGTATAAAAAGGGCTCGCAGGTTTTTTGACCAGTTGAGATAGCACAGATCTGCCCTGTGAGAAAAGGAGAACGAAAAGGGATGAAACAAGTTAAATAATTCAATTAAACCGGCATTTTTACAGATATTTTCCCGCAGGACGCTGTGCGCGGAGCATGCACCCAATCGGGATATCAGATTTTTCATTGAGTGCCATAATCCAGGCAATTTCGGCAGATGGATCCGATCCATGCGTCCATAGATAACAGTACAGGAGAACTGAACTCTGATAACTGCGCTGACCGGTCCGCGACAAGAACCCATGAAAAAAGATTGATTGCAGGCTCCTTTCCCATTTTCAGATCTATTGGCAGAAAAAACGCATACGCGATTCTCAGCCGCTGAATCGGAGATGGAGCCTCGCACAATTGTTTTCCTCCTACACTGCCAGGTAATACTCGTTCACGTTCCCGACTACGTAGTGCAGGATATACAAGGCATCCGTGGACGTGATCTTCCCATCACGGTTGACATCCGCATAGTCATAGGTGGAGAGCGATCGCAGGTTTGTGACCACATAGTGCAGGTCGTAGAGCGAGTCGGTGGAGGTCACCTTGTTGTCATAATACACATCTCCCAGTTTCCCGCCGGTGAACTTGAGGCTGACAAACGTTTGCCCGCTTACCGGCGCCGCGGTCACGATGAGCGTCGCGTTAGTCGTTGTATAACTTGGAGTCGTCCACAGGAATGTCCCGTTTCGCATCTCTGTCCCAACCGGCAACGCTGATGTCATCTGATGGCGGTTGAGCTGGTATCGCATCGGGTATTCGAGCGCGATACTGATCACACCTCCGCCGGAGAACGTCATATTGTACTGGTCGGTCTCGTTCCGTTTCGCGTTCAACTGCTCCGGGGGATTACGGGTCATGCCGGATAACGCAACCCCGCTCTCTGCCAGGATCACGATCGGTTGGTGTGCGTGTGTGACCATTGTAGCGGTCAGCACCCGCATCGATCCCGCCGTGTAACTGATCGTCGTGTTTACACCGATATATCCGGATTTCGTGACATTCACCTGGTATGTGCCAGTCGGCACCGCATTGAACCGGTAACTGCTCACGCCCGTGACGCTCAGCATTCCCGTACCACTTTCGAGCGCGATCCGGTCGGCGGTCATCGGGTTGCCGCTCGCATCCACGACATTCACCTGCACACCGCCGCCGATCGTAAAGAATCCGTTCTGTACTGATGTATTAGGCAACAGATCCTGTGATGGGATTGCGATATCCGTTAGTTCCTCAAGAGTTAGTCCAATAGGAGTGACTACATTATCCGTTACTTTTGGCTGGAATGTGATGTTCGCGAGCCAGGCGTTGCCATTCGGGTACCCGCTGGCACTTGCATAGGCAACCGTAAACGGACTCGAGAGGTTATTCGCAGCGACCCCTCCGGAAGCGACAGTGACGGATCTTGCCTGGAGCAGCGTCTCGTTGTAGGTGACTTTGTAGGTGATCGCACCCGCCTTCGGGTTGAAACTGTTGTTCAGGTAGATGCTGACGACCGTGTCCTGTCCCTGTGTACCGGAAGCATTGGTGGCATAGAGCACATGGGGTTTTACGGGGGTTGGAGGTGAATCCCGTGTGAACTTCTGGATCCGGTTGATGTATATGTCCCCGACGTAGACATTGCCCGAAGAATCTACTGCGATACCATAGGGATAGTTGAACTGCCCGTCACCGGATCCCTCGGTTCCCCATTTCGCCAAAAACGTCCCGGTCGAACTGAACTTCTGGATCCGGTGGTTGCCTGAATCAGTGGCGTACACATTACCCGAAGAATCTACTGCGACATCGTAGGGACGGTTGAACTGCCCATTATCGGATCCCTGTGATCCCCACTTTGTTAAAAATGTCCCGGTCGAACTGAACTTCTGGATCCGGTAGTTGTGTGTATCAGCGACGTAGACATTACCTGACGAATCTACTGCGATACCGGAGGGATTAAAGAACTGCCCGTCTCCGGTGCCATACGATCCCCACTTTGCCAAAAATGTGCCATCAGGACTGAACTTCTGAATTCGTGAGTTGAAAATTTCAGTGACGTAGACATTACCTGACGAATCTACTGCGATACCGGAGGGATTAAAGAACTGCCCGTCTCCGGTGCCATACGATCCCCACTTCGCTAAAAATGTCCCGGTCGAACTAAATTTCTGAATCCGTTGGTTTTTTGTATCCGCAACGTAGACATTGCCTGATAAATCTACTGCGATACCACGGGGGGAGTAGAATTGCCCAGCTCCAGTTCCATTTGTTCCCCACTTGATAATATATGTCCCGGTCGAACTGAACTTCTGAATCCGGTCGTTGCAATTATCAGCGACATAGACATTGCCCGATGAATCTACAGCCACACCATCTGGATACAAGAATTGCCCGTCACCGGATCCCCCTGTTCCCCACTTGGTAACAAAATAATAATCATCTGGAGCATGAGTGACATTGATATAACGCGGTTTTGTGAGTGTGTGACTACCGTTGGGGTTTGTTGCTGTCAGTTGCACCGTGTATTCATAATAGCATAAAGCCCCGGTGTTCATGTATGTATGAACCGGGTTCTTTACGTTCGATGATGTACCGTCGCCGAAGAGCCAGTTCCATGCGGTTGGTGATCCCGTTGTCGTATCTGTGAACTGAACCGTGAGCGGAGCAATGCCAGCAGTGATATCCACGGTGAAGTTGGCGATGGGCATTATGCCGAATGTGCCGGTCACCGGTATGTCACCAGGCAGACCATAGGCAAAGGTAAGGTCAGCAGAACCTGCCGAGTTGCTGTTCCGGAGGTAATACACACCGTTACGATATACTCCGATGGTAGTGATTCCATCGCCATCCCAATCGCCTGTTACCGGTATGTCTCCCGGCAGACCGTAGGCAAAGGTGAGATCAGCAGAACCTGCCGAATTGCTGTTCTTCAGGTAGTACACGCCATTGCGGTATACACCGATGGTGGTCTTGCCAATTCCCAACCAGTCGCCAGTGACTGGGAAATCTCCCGGTTGACCATACGTAAACGTCAAGTCTGCTGGTCCAAGTGTGTTGCTGTTCCGAAGGTAATACACACCGTTACGGTATACCCCGATGGTGGTCTTGCTAATTCCAGACCAATCACCGGTTACTGGAATATCGTCACAATTGCCATAATTGAAGCTTGTGACCGTTCCTCCTCCACGTGTATTGCTGGACGCGAGGTAGAACTTGCCATCGCGGAACACTCCAATGGTACCTCTCCCTATGCCATTCCAGTCCCCGGTTAGCGGTTTATCGCCCCCAACACCATAGGTAAAGATATTGTCCGCTGGTCCGGCGATATTACTATTCCGGAGTTGATACACGCCATCACGGTAGATGCCGATCGTGGTGATGTCCTGTATCTGTGGTCTTTTGGCAGTGAGCGTTACGGTTCCACTAACATACCCGGTTTTTGTTGCGGTTGCAGTGATTGGACCTGCGGTTGTCGCTGTCACGGTGATCGTTGCAACGCCATTCGTATCGGTAGTGCCAGTTCCCGATGCTGCACCTGTCAACGTGACCGTTGCGCCACTGACTCCTGCACCGCTGCTCTTCACCGTTAAGGTCACGGGCGTTGCGTTGCCGACCGTTACCGTGGTCGGGTTTGCGGATATGGTCAATCCCAGCACCCGTGCAAACTTCTGGATTCGGAAGTTCAATAAATCAGCGACGTAGACATTGCCAGATGAATCGATCGTGACACCAAATGGATGGTTGAACTCCCCATTTCCTGTTCCATACATCCCCCACTTCGTTAAAAATGTCCCATCCGAACTAAATTTCTGGATCCTGTGGTTACCCGAATCAGCGACAAAGAAATCGCCCGATGCATCTACTGCAACCCCAGAGGGAACCAGGAACTGCCCGTCCCCGGATCCTGGGGTTCCCCACTTTGCTAAAAATGTTCCATCAGAACTGAACTTCTGGATCCGATAATTATTCCAGTCAGTAACATACACATAGCTCAAAGAATCTACTGCGATACCACAGGGATCGGAGAACTGCCCGTCTTCGGTTCCGGACGATCCCCACTTCGCTAAAAACGTCCCATCAGAATTGAACTTCTGAACACGATTGTTCCACTTGTCAGTGACATAGACATTCCCAGTTGAATCTACTGCGATACACTTGGGTGATTCGAACTGCCCCTCTCCAGTGCCATATGATCCCCACTTCGCAATAAATGCCCCGGTGGAACCGAACTTCTGGATCCGGTCGTTGTAATAGTCAGTGACATAGACATTGCCTGACGAATCTACTGCGACACCGTATGGAAGGAAGAACTGCCCGTCTCCGTCTCCTGATGTTCCCCACTTCGTTAAAAATGTCCCGGTAGAATTGAACTTCTGGATTCGATTGTTGTCCGCGTCCGCGACATAGACATTGCCCAATGAATCTACTGCGACACCACCAGGGTGGCTGAACTGTCCATCACCAGTATATCCAGTCCCCCACTTCGCCAAAAATGTCCCGGTCGAATTGAACTTCTGGATCCGATTGTTGTTAGTGTCAGCGACATAGGCATTGCCCGATGAATCTACTGCGACACCGTTGGGATAGGAGAACTGCCCGTCACCGTATCCGTCGGTTCCCCACTTCGCTAAAAATGTCCCTGTAGAATTGAACTTCTGGATCCGATTGTTGCCCGATTCTGCAACGTAGACGTTGCCCAAAGAATCTACTGCCACACCCTGGGGAGAGGAGAACTGCCCATCTCCGGATCCATCGGTTCCCCACTTCGCTAAAAATGTCCCTGTAGAATTAAACTTCTGGATCCGATTTGAGTCTGCAACGTAGACGTTGCCCAAAGAATCTACTGCCACACCCTGGGGAAAGGAGAACTGCCCGTCTCCGGTTCCGTATGATCCCCACTTCGCTAAAAAAGTCCCTGTAGAATCGAACTTCTGGATCCGGATGTTATTTGGGGACAATATATTACCGTCAGTGACGTAGACATTGCCCAATGAATCTACCGCCACTCCCATGGGATATTGCAACTGCCCGTCTCCGGTTCCATATGATCCCCACTTCGCTAAAAATATCCCTGTAGAATCGAACTTCTGGATCCGATTGTTGCCCGAGTCTGCAACGTAGACGTTGCCCAAAGAATCTACTGCCACACCATGGGGATAGGAGAACTGCCCGTCCCCGGTTCCATAAGATCCCCATTTCGCTAAAAATACGCCACTCGAACTGAACTTCTGTATCCGGTTGTTGTCCGTGTCAGCGACGTAAACATTGCCCGACGAATCTACTGCCACACCGTAGGGATATTTGAAATTTCCGTCCGCAAGAGTGTCCGATCCCCATTTGGTCACAAACACATACGTTTCACCGCTGTCCGCAGAGGGGAATAAAGATTCATTAACCGTAGAGTTACTCAATATCTCGGGAATTGTGTCGGGAGAATTGAGCCCCCGCTCGCGTATGCGCGGATCAAACCGGTTCAAACCCGGCGCGACAGACGGATCGCGATGAGACTCCGCCATCATCGCAGGAGAAATTGTTTCGATCACCTGTTCCTGTGCCGGGATGCTGTTTATCTGCGCGCGTTCCTGGATCGTCTCGTTAAGGACGAGAGCATCCCCGGTCAGGTTTCCCGAACCATTCGCTGCACCCTCCGCGAGTGCTGATACCCCTGTTGCCAGACAGAGCAGACAGACAAGAGCCAACGTTGACAATACCGACGTGTAGCGTATATCAAAGCCAGATGTGGACATCGTATAAACCCCTTCGTGACAGACCCATTCCTGATGGGGTTAAAAGCGTTCGGCAACGAGGTAGTGGTTTGCTTCGAAGATCTCTCTCCAGGTCGAAGGTATCTGCTCTTGGTCCAGAGGTTTTAACCCGGTTAAATTCCCTTCCCTATTGTTCAGATGACGTGAGGAGGCATATCCCGACAGATCCCATTGGGACCCGGACATACATCATCCCGTTCTGACAATGATTACTCACATAACCTTCTTGAGTCACATGATTGTATAGGGATACAGTCTGATAAACATTTTGCATTATTATTATTTTTATATGTTGTGCATATCCACACGCTGGCATTGATATGCACAACACATTCTTCGGGTCGGATCAATCATAGTTTTAAAAAAGGGAGAGGCAACCGATTATTCTGAGATCCGTTGACAAGAAGATCGCGTTCGCGTTTTTCAAGCCGTTGAATCTGTGATGGAACATCTCACAATTGTTTTTCCTTTTCACACCGCCCGGTAATACTCGTTCACGTTCCCCACAACGTAATGCAGGATATACAAGGCATCCGTCGACGTGATCTTCCCGTCCCGATTGACATCCGCATAGTCATATGTCGAGAGCGATCGCAGGTTCGTGACCACATAATGCAGGTCATAGAACGAATCGGTAGAGGTTACCTTGGTATCATAGTACACATCGCCCAGTTTCCCACCGATTAACTTAAGTCCCTCGAATGATTGCCCGGAAACCGGCGTTGCCGTCACGATGCGTGTCGCGTTAATCGGGGCATCACTCGGCGGAGTCCACAGGAATGCCTCGTTTCGCATCTCGGTGTCGCGGTCGGCAGCGCGGAGGTCAGCAGGAGATGGTTGAGGGGGGACAGCAAAGACGGCACTCCAGAACCATGACCTCAGGGATCCTCCGCACTCCCCCACCCAACCTCCCCAAAGGGACACCCCCCTCCCATTGGAAAGACAGGGGGGTGGGTGTCTTCGACCGTTGGCACCATGGGGGTCCCCCCTCCCGATCCCCTTTCCGGGCGATGACATGAATTCAACCTCCGACGTAAACCCGTACCGGAAAACGGGAGGGGGGTGCCCCTTTGGGTACCTTCGCGGGGGGTGCCTGCCATTGACGGGTGACGCGAAGGCGGGGGTACCCCCACCCACCAGGAGCGCCGTATAGGCACCCCCCTCCCCAACCAACAAGAGGGGGACAGGGTCTCGCAGTCATTTTGGGACACCTGAAAAATATGCTCTCCGA
>Ga0247841_10011192_pt1 | contig 11998 bp, 11 predicted proteins | sample LaCruzMarch2015__2_FD_192410 | JGI IMG/M metagenome (GOLD analysis project Ga0247841, IMG submission 192410) | Freshwater microbial communities from meromictic Lake La Cruz, Castile-La Mancha, Spain - LaCruzMarch2015_18m | ecosystem: Environmental > Aquatic > Freshwater > Lake | place: Spain...
AAAAAAATAGATAGAAATTTTAATTAACGTCAACTTTTTTATTGTAAAATAAAATTATTTAAATTGATTGGGATTCTGTCTCATTTCAGTTCTGATAGCGTCCCTCACTCTCCGCTAAGAAAAAATACTAGCAATGCTAGTATTTTTTCTTGTATGGGGATAGAAGATTTGAACTAGTTGGAAGCGAGATAGGAGGATGAGCGGAAGCGAATCCGAGTAATCGAGCGTCGGACAATATGCCGGGGGCATATTGGACGCCAACTCTGGACGAGTGAAGACGCCGCACTTTTGGCGGCGGCAAGCGAGATAATCCCTCTCTCTCCGCATAAACAAAAAATAAGCTATTACTAGCTTATTTTTTTTGTAGTTCGCCTGTTGCAAGGAGTATGTTATAATAAAATTGTTACCATTAATTAATAAATTTATGAATAAGAAATTTATACTATCAGTTTTAAATATTTTAACTCTTTGCGTTGTCATTACAGCTGTTAGTATATCCTTTATAGAAAAGAGTCATTGGATGGGCTTAGTGTTAATTATTTTAGCAATACTTTGTTTAGTTTCGCTCATTCCTTTTAAAATTAATTTAAAGTCGGTCTTACCCGACGTTTTCTTTGGTATAATTGATAATGGCATCCTAGCCATTTTAGCTATATTTGGTGGTCATTTTGCTGGTGTAACTGGCGCTATTCTTGGCGGCGTTGTTGGCAATGCTATCACGGATGGTATTGCTGGTATATTTGAAGGGCAAATGGCTGAGAAGTTAAGAGAAAAATTTGTTCCCGAAGAAAGAACAATGCTTAAATCGGCTGTCGGTAAAATGGCTGGTTGTCTTTTGGGGGCAGGGGTTATTTTAGCAATCAATAGTGTTATTAATTTTTAGCATTATCGCTCCAACCACTGTTTGCCCCCAGAAATCTAAATCATATTGGTTTATAGTTTCATTTTTTATAAATTTAGTATCATTTTGTTTTAGTTTCATATTATTTTAGTTAAGAAGATTTTTCTATTTTGAATTAATTTTCTATGACCACTTTTCAAATAAAACTCATCGCAATCCTCACTATGATAATAGACCATATCGGTCTTTTCTTTTTTCCCGATATCGTCGCCTTTCGCCTTATCGGGCGAATTTCCTTTCCTCTATTCGCTTGGCTAATCGCCAACGGTGCGTATCACACAAAGAACAGTGATTTGTATCTGAAAAGATTATTTATTCTGGCCTGCATATCGCAAATCCCGTTTACCGTTGCTAATGTATTAATCGGTCATCATTTATGGTTTTTTAATGTGGTCTTTACGCTTAGCCTGGGATTGGCCGCGATAATATTCATCAATAAAACTAAAGATGATTTGGCTAAAATTTTAATTATCTCTTCGGCCGTAGGCGTCGCCTATATTTTTAATACTGATTATAGTTTTGTGGGCGTGCTCTCAATTATTTGTTTTTATTATTTTTACAAGTCTCCTTGGTGGACGCTTATTTTACAATCAATTATATTTAGCCTGCCTCTCGTGCTGTATGCCCTGAAAAGTTTTTTTTATCAAGGATTCGTGCATTTAGAGCCAGTCCATTTTATTTACTGGCTTGGCGTTTTAACATCTCTCTCTTGCATTTATTATTATAATGGTCGCGAAGGTCGAAAAGCAAAATATTTATTTTATTTATTTTATCCGCTACAGTATATAATTATAATAATTCTCTGGTTGAAATTCATTAAATAATTAAGACTCGATAAACTTATTGTTTTAAAAACTTACTGGCTCAATAAACTTTTCTTAAACTTCATATTTGTTTAAAAAAACAAGCTCGCTCTCGAGCTTGTTTTTAAAAACTAAATATTTTTATTTATCTTTTTCGTCCGAAAATTCGCAGGAGGTAGAGGAATAGATTGATGAAATCAAGATAGAGTTGCAAAGCACCAATTATAACAATGCGATCACTATTGTTTTGCATTTCTAGACTGCGGGCGAGCTTCTTAATTTTTTGGACGTCATAAGCGGTTAAAATGGTAAAGATGATAACGCCGACATAGGAAAGAATAAGATCAAGCAAATAACTGCCGATTAGAAAATTAATTAATGTCGCGACGATCAAACCGATTAGCCCAAAAAAGGCGAGTCGACCAAAAGAAGTTAAATCTTTTTTCGTGCGCGCTCCATAATAAGCCAGAGCGGCAAACATTAGAGCTGTCGAGAAAAAGATATAAATTATTGAAGTAAATTCGTAAGCAAAGAAGATAACCGAGAGCGTCAGACCGTTTAAAAGAGAGTAGGCGATAAAGAGTATTTGTGCCGTACTTTTGGAAATTTTTAAAATTCGCGCTGACAAATACCAGACGAGGGCTAGTTCAAGAATGATTAAGCCAAAAAAAGCAAAACTTGAGCCAAGAATAAATTGATACAAAGGAGCGTTGAGGGCGACAACTATCGAGGTGACTCCAGAAAGAAAGAGTCCGAGTGCCATCCATTTAAAAGTTTTGGCCAGAATTTTATTTTCAATTGAGTTTGGCGTTCCAAAAGCGACATTGTCGTTTACTAATTTATTTTCGCTGACGATGTTTTCCATATTATTAATTTAATATTCATACTATCATTATGATGATAAATAGCTAAGTTGTCAATTAGAAATAGAGAATTATCCTAGTAAAAATGAGTAATTTTTGCTATTCTTACTATATATAATACGCTTCGTTTTATTTAATCATATGGAAAAAATATACGATCCTGAAGTTGAGAGTCTAAAGCAAAACAAGATAAAGTTTACCAGACTTGAGCAAGAACGGAACGCCTGGCCGTCTTTTGCCGAAAAAAATATTACGGAAAATCATGAGCGCAAACTCCCGACGCCTGAGCAAAAAGAGAGGATGGATAAAAATTTAAGCGAGCTTGAAGAATTATTTGTCGACTCAGATTTAAATTGGCACTTAGATGGCGCTCTAAATATTTCACTAATGAAGGGTGACTATATCGGCAATCATAAGGACGTGGATTTGTCAATAGAAAAAAATGAGCTTGAAGAAGCCGGTAAGTATTTTTTAACAAAAGGTTACGGATTATTTTCTTCTCAAGATGAAGAGGGAGCGGGCAAGAAGATAATGCGTCGTGTCAGCCAGCGTAATTTTGAAAATAAAAAAGCGACCGATTTAACGCTCGCGGCTATAGACGAGTATGGCGAGATTCGCCAGGATAAAGAATTAAATGATGTAGATATTCATCTCATAGAAAGAAATGCCAGCGGAGTCCCCTTGGGAATTGCCGGAGCAGAAATTCCCGAGAAATGGACGCAAGCCTACCCCGTTGAATTCAATGGTCATAAAATAAATATATCTCACCCCGGAAAAGTATTATATTATAAACTTGAGCAAGTGAGAAATTATGATAAAACTGATATTATAAAATTAATTGAAACCGGCAAAATAAGCGTTAGTGATATTGACGATATTGAAAAAGTGCTTGATGAAGAAAATGTTTTAAATAATCAGAAAGCGTTTAGGGTCGTCGAGCAAGCAGCTTATAAAATAAAACCCGAGATGAATGTCCAAGAAATTTTTTCTTTGTTAAGACAAGAAGCTGAATTCAAGGCTCGTGAAGCACGAATAGCCGAGTCAGTAGAAAGGGAAAAGTATCTTAATCAATTAAATAATCTGGCCTCAGAAATATTTGCCTCCGAAGATAAATCAGCCGAGGCAGTATTTATATTAGCTAAACAAATATTTAAAATTGAGGATAAAAATAAAAATAAAAGGGAGGAATTAAAACTTATCAGAGCCGCTTTGTAGATAATAAATTACCTTGTCAAATTTGTCTTTTTCAAGTATGATTAGCCTATAAATCACTAACGATTCGGAACTATGAATTATAAGAAATATCAGTCGCAGCGCGTTTGGCTACATCTTCTTACTATGCCGTTTATTTGGGCGCCGCTTATAGCCCTCCTTTTACTCGATATCTTTGTTACGATTTATCAATTCATTTGTTTCCCGATTTATAAAATCGAAAAAGTAAAACGCTCAGAATATATTTTAGTGATGGATCGTAATAAATTGAAGTATTTGAATTTTTTAGAAAAATTAAGTTGTATGTACTGCGGCTATGGTAACGGCTTTCTGCTTTATGCTAAAGAAATTGCCGGACGAACCGAAAAGTACTGGTGCGGGATTAAACATGCTGAGAAACCTGGTTTTAAACCACAGCTCGATCAAGCAGAAAGGGACTTTGCTAAATATGGCGACGAAGCCGATTTCCATAAAAAATACGGCGCGTAAAAAAACCGTAACCCAAAATAAAATATAAAAAAATAGCCAAATAAAAAACCCGCTTCTTCCGAAACGGGTTTTGCTTTTAATCGCTCCTTATTAGCTAAGGAGTCGGGGCTGAGAGATAAAGGGGCATCTTTTGTTAAAGAATTCCCAAAGGTCTTTCAGGGTCAGGAAGAACTGACCGATTTTTTTGCCTATCCAGACGATCCCTTTGACGAGAAGCACGAAGGGCATAACAAGGTAAACGAAAAAGTTTACCACATTTTCCAGGCGTTTTTCTGTCGCTTTTTTCTTAGCGCGGAAATCATTGATAGCGTTACTAAGCGGCAAGCCATTAATAATTCTTTGAATTACAGCCAGAACGTCGCCATCTTTATGAACTCTACTCGTTATTTCCGTGCTCGCCAAATTAAGTACTCCGATGAGACCAACATTTCCTTTAGCAATCAGGAGATCAACGAAGTAGGTCCGATATTTCGGATTATCTTCAAAGAAGCTGTAACTCAATTCCTGAATTTTGTCGGTGGTGCGCCATCTTTCCGTCGGCGTCATTTCGCTCAACCATTTACTACCAAGTACGCTGGAAACATAGTTTTTATAGGCGAAGCCTTTTATGTTTTCATTTATGCTATGGATAAAATAGGAGGCTCTTGTTCTCTCATCGATGTTATTCGCGTTAACTTGATCAAGCATCATAAAAGATGCGCCAAAGGCAATGAATATTAAGACAATCGCCAGGGCTGGTAATAGACCAAGACTAACGAAGGAAATACTACCCATTTGGATAAAGAGAACGGCCGCCACGATAAGAGTGATGGCGAAAAATCCGCCGCATAACCAGGTAAAGGTTTTTTGGTAACTGACAAATTTTTCTTCATCCTTCAAGAAGGCGAAGCAAAAATATATGAACAGTCCAATAAAACCGAGAGAAAGTAGGAACCAATTCGAGAGCAGTAAACTAGCGGTATACCACTGCCAAAAGGATTGCGCTGCTAAGACGATAAATTCAATGATATGTTTGGCAAAAAATTTATCAAATATCACGATTGCAAAACTGATGAGAGTGGTGTGGAGGATTAAACGCAGGAATGAGGGGATATCTTTATATTCAAAGGCCGGCGAACTAGTTATAACGCAGCATAAGAAAAAGAAAAAGTAGAAACAGGCCACGAGAATAAAAAGTACTGCCAAAAGCGATCCGCAGACTGGCGCCAGTAAGCTTACGCATATCCAGAGAAAAAGGAATACGTGATAGAGAATAAAACTGCACAAGACAAGCGCAAAAGCAATCAAGAGGGTTAAACCGATGACTTTAGCAATCTTGCTATCTTTGGTTAACTTTGTGAAAACGTTAACCACGGTGCGGATAATAGCGGCAACTGTCCAGATAATCATCGGGATAGCGCTGATTAAGGGCAACAGAACTCCTGGTCTAGGACCGCCGGAAGTAATCATTGTGCCCGCAATCGCTAAAGCGATAGGGGAGATAATCCAGAACCAGGTATGCATAATGAGTGTCTTCCAGAAACCAGGACAGACATGGGTTTTCATTTGCACGTCTGCGCCAGGGTTGATTGCATAGTTTGATCGCGCGGTTTTGTACAACCACCAATACTTACCATCTTCCTTGTTTACAATGAAATCATTGATATGTTCCTTAACGGAGAGGAAGCGGGTAAATTTTTTATTGGTGATCATAGTATCGTTGTCTTCACCTTTGGGGTAAAGACTGAAACCGAAATCGAGACTGAGCAGACTGAAAGCGTATGCCCCCTTACTCTGATTTCTCTGGTTGTTGTCGGAAGTTTCCGCTAAAAGCTTTTTCGCGGACACGAGTCCGAAAAAAATCTTGATGCGGTCACGCCAACTTTTCTTGAGGACACGCGGGGTTGCCGGGTTAAAATCAGGTGTAAATAAATCCCAATAATTTTTCTCGATCTCAATCGCCTGATCAAGACTCATTCTCCTAAGGCAGGATTCGAAGGACATAAAGTCGATGTTTTCCCGCCAGAGAAGTTTTCGCCAAATCTTATCCGGCAGCGCTTCAATCATGGCTACGATTTTTACATAACCGTTCTCTTTGAAGAGACGGTCAGTCTCAAGCAGCTCGGCAATAAATTGCCGTTTTTCATCAACCTTTTTAATGTAGATACCACGGCTTAATCCGTAAATCATGATCTCACGCAGGAATTTCCAGACAATCAAGGCTTCAGAGATTTCTCTCTTCTCGCTTTGGCTGTCTTTGTCAGCCGAGTAAGGGAAGGTAACAGCAGGTTTCTCACTTTTCAGGGCTCCATCAAGTTTTTCCTTGAGAACGCTAAAAAGACTCTTCTGGGTAATCGGTTCTTTTTCTTTCATTTTTCAGGGGTTATTTTTTGTGATTATTATTAGTTATTTATAACTATATTTGTCAATGAACAATGACTAAAAATTATAACATATTTAATAAAATAAGTCAATAGCTATTAAAAAACCCGTTTTTTCATAAAACGGGTTAGAGTTTTTAGCCAATTTAAGGCATTTTTAGCAGTTTGTTTGTATTATTATTTGAGTAATTTTAGCCCAATTTTTGCGGTTTCTTCATCATAACCGCTCGCTCGGATAGTTTCCAGAATATAATCTTTATTCCTTTGGAATCCAATCGCGATGCGGCAGGCTGATTTTTCGTTATGAAGATCTTTTAAAATCGTGAAAATTTCTTCATCGTTTTTTTTCGCGAGAAGTCCGGAAAAAGCCTCGACCCAAAAAGTAGCGTTTAAATGTTTCATCTCCTGAACGAATTTTAGAACATATTCCTCAGAAGAGACATATTTAAGCAAAACATTAGCCACATGCGGATGACTGTAGGATTTTTTTAGGAGGCTATATATTTCCGACTCAGTCATCTTTTTTAGCCCTAAAGCTGGTAGGAAGAGTTTACAAGCCCCTTCAGTGAAGCCCGTTTTTTCCAATAGATGAATAAGCTCAGCTGGCGTTTTTTTTCTGAGGTGTAGGTACGGCTTACAAGCCCGGCAGACACTTTCTCCATATTGATCTTTCTTAATGAACGCGATTAAAGCATCTTCATGTTTTTGACTCAGATCAAGGTGACTTATAGCCGCTTGGCTTACTTTATCATTATGACTGTGCCAGCCCCAGATTTCCAAAATATGTTTTTCTGAAACTTTGGCGATAGCGGCAATCGAGACATCGGCGATGTACCTGCTCTCACGAGCAATCAGCATAATTGAATCTTGGTTGCTTAATTTTTCGATGGCGGCCAAGGAAACGCTCAAATAATATTTGCAGGCGACAACGACCAGAAAAATAAGCTCGAGCGATTTAAAGTGCTTAATGACTTCCTGGCTGACGTGCTGATTGTAGTCAGTTTGTTGTGCGAGCGCCAGTAATTCTGAATCATTTTTTTCCTCAAGATTCAATTGTTTAAAACAAGTAGTCCGCAAATCCGCCTCAAGTTTGCTTTCACTGGTTTTAACAATTATCGCGAGAAGGTGCTCCGTTGATTTGAGCAGGGGAACAATTTTCGGTTTGGCGTACCAGCTAAAACTGAGACGCCGGAGAATTTCCCAGAGCTCATCTTCAGATTTACCCTCAAGTTTAAGATGCGGCCAGGCAGCTTCATAGACTTCTTCACGATACATCTTGTCCATAATCATAATAAGCTTGTCTTGCGAAAGCTCAGAAAAATTCAGAGACTTGGAGACCGGATTCGCGAGCGACCAATGAAAATTTACTCTTTGCAGTAAAGAGAAAATTTCTGCTTCGGGTTTTTTAAGCTCTAAGTACCGGGCGCAGGCTTTAAGCAGGCCCTCTTTATAGCCGCTAGAAGCAAGTAGACGCAAAAAGTCATATTCTTTGTAGTCGTGCTTTTTAAGCTCAATAACTCCGCGGAAACAAACCTCTTCTTCGTATTCGCTGTCCTTAAGTATTGTCTCAATCATCGCCGGTACAGGAGAAAAATTCAGAAGGGCTAAGGCTAATTTTTTTTCGAGTTTCATTATTATTCCTCCTTGGTTTTAAATTTCGTTGACGAGAAAGTTTTTGGCGGCGTTAATTATGGTTTCTGTTTTCCTTTCCGCTGCGCCAGTATATTGACGCGGATCAGAAAATAGCTGGAGAACTTCATTCGGGATATTTTTGACGACTTCGGCCAGGTCCGGATAGGCATCACCTTCAACCATTAGCATCAAGACATCAAATAAATTGCAGTGCATGTCTTTTGCCCAACTCATCATTATTTCATTGACGAGTTTATGAGCGTCGCCTGGGTAGCCGTAAAGCTGCAGGGCGATGTAGATCGGTTCGGCGAGAATATAGGCTTCTTGAAGCGCAAAGTTTTTTTCCAGATTTTCCTGGTTAACTTTGATCCTTTTAATGAAAGGTACGCCTTCTTTATTTTCCCGAAGCAGATTATCAAGTTGCGTTTGCAAGTTGATAATAATAACGGGGAAGTCGCGCATGACCGAGCTGTCAGTTAAATCACGTTGGTGTTCGCTGATGAGAGTCTCAAAAACTTTGAGAAACTCAACTTTGTTTTTCTTCCAGGCACCAACGAGATTTTCGAAAATAATCGGATTTCGTTTATGGGCCATCGTCGACGAACCAACTTGACCACTAACGAATTCTTCCTGAATTTCGCCGATTTCCGTGCGCATAAGCTGGCGGCAGTCATTGCCGAATTGCGCAATTGAAGCCGTGAGCATGGTGGCTGCAAAAAGAAAATAAGCGAGGGGCTCAGGCGGAACAATTTGCGTTGTAATCGGAGACGCTTTAAGGCCGAGACCCTCAAGGATGGTTTTTTCAAAATCTTCCGCACTTTTGTATTTTTCCAAGCCAAGACCAACATAGGCATTAGCCGCACCGACCGCTCCGGAAATTTTTCCGACAAGTTCATAAGAAGCGTTATCAAGTTGCTTCCAGTTGTAGATAATCCGGTTCAAGATAGTTGCGAGCCAGAAACCGACAGTAATCGGCAAAGCATGCTGACCATGAGTCCGACCGATTTGAATTTGCGCTTTATACTCTTCGCAAAGGGAGATGAGTTGCATGACCAAGTCTCTTAAGGCCGGTTTAATAACGTCATCATAAGCCATTTTAAAACGCAGAGCCGCGGCAGTGTCGATTGGATCATAACTTGTTAAAAGCAAATGAAGATATTGCTTCAACTCCGGAGGAAGTTGCGCTTGCGCGATTTGCACGAAGGCGCGGATGTCATGTTTAGTGACGGCGCGTTCGTATTTATCAACTTCGCTCGTGATGATACCGGTTAAAATTCCCATCACATCATCGCTAAGTTGGCCACGAGTTTCCTCGGGCACTAATTTAGCAGAAATAAGAATATCGATTACCTCGGAGAGAGCCGCGAATTCGACTGTGCCGATGTAACCATAAAGAAAATCATAGCCAAAATAATCTACGAGCGCTTTCGGCTGATAGCGCGGATTGCCGGGCATGGAAAAATTTGTACCAATGCCGGTGACGTCTGTTGCTTCCATGGGTTAAGGGTTTTAGTTATTAAGAATTAAGGATTTTCGCTAAGTATTAATATTAAATTGTTAAGGTAATTAATAGCCAAATTTAGCATTTGAGTATGTTTTTGTCAATTTATAGGCTATGTTAACTATTGACTTGTACATTAACATATGTTAACATACATACTATAAGTTAACATAGAATAACAATATAAAATATGACGATAAATAAACAAGAAAAGGCCGACTATGTAAGCGTTAAGGAATTAGCTGATATTATTGGTATTAGCCGGGTAGCCGTCTTTAATCGAATTAAAAATGGGAAGATAAAGGCAGAGAAGATCGGTCGGAATTTTGTTATCTTTAAAAAAGATGTTCCGGAGGTATTTAATCCTAGTTTAAGCGTTAATGATAAAAATGAACTAGAGCAAGGCGTAAAAAAAGTTTTAAAAGACTACGGTGAGACTATAAAAATGTTGGGCCGGGAATAAATAAGAAATAAGCATATGATTAAGTCTTTAAATTTAGAAGAAATAAAATATCTCGCTCATCGTTTAGCGATTAATACCATGAGTTGGGACGAGCCCATTCCTAAGTTTGAAACACGCTTTCCTAATGTTTTAGAAAGCTGTATCGCGACGCCTTTTTTGAAGTTTGAGCGCAGGAATTTATATCCCGGATTGGCGGGGAAGGGAGCCGCCTTGTTTTATCTCTTAATTAAAAATCACCCTTTTCAAAACGGTAATAAAAGATTGGCCGTAACTTCACTTTTAGTTTTTTTATATAAAAACAGTAAGTGGCTAAAAGCTGACGGTAAAGAATTATATAATTTAGCCGTTTGGATTGCCGAGAGCCCGCCCATGGCTAAAGATCAAATGCTAACAGTAATAGCCAATTTTATAAAAAAACACCTTTCTTAAAAAAAGGTGTTTTTTGTTGGAGCCAATTTAGACTGATTATTGGGGAGTAAACTAGACTGATTACTAGACTAATTAACTTGACTTTTTTCCCTTATATTATATAATATTATCATATATTAAAATTATATGAATGAAAAAAATAGTGAGGAAAATATTAAAAACCTTAGTCCATTTAAACATCCCTATTTGCGGACATTTTTTATAAATGAAAAAGCATTACCTTGGACGGAAAGTGAATTACGCGATTTAGATCGCGCTCTCTTGGCCTACGATAAAAGTTTAATTGGAGTTGACGTTGAAAAAGGACTGATAAATCGGAATGAACTTTTAGTTTCTTATGCTATTTCTAAAGCAGAAAATTCCTCGCTCACCCTGCTTGAGGCCAAGGAATTGCGTCAGCAATTAATTAATAATCCGGATTTTAATTATTTAAAAGAAAAACTTAAAACAAAGAAAAAGTTAAGCAGAAAGGACTATGAAGAATTAGAGTTTCTAAATATTATCAAAGTTTTCCGTAAATATACAAAGCAAAGATTGTCTTTAGGGGATTTTACCCCAACGTTAATTTTAAATATTCAGGCCGAGTTAACGGCTGGTTTAGATCTATTTAATAACTTTTTGCCAAATTTCGATGTTTATAAGTCAGGTCGCTGGCGAGACAATAATCAGATAAGGGTCGCTACCTTTACGCCCGCCCCGTATGAGCAAATTCTCTCCGGAGTTGAAGAATTGCTTAAATTTATTAAAAAAAATTCGGGCGCCGTTAATATTACTATTTTCTATGGCGCCTTATACGCTCTACATCCATTTTGTAATGGTAATAAAAGAGTTTGTCGAATTTTAGAATACTTGTTATTACAAGCGAACGCTTATAATGAGAAAGCTTTGTATAATACTTCTTTTTATTATCATAAACATAAAGATCGTTACTATAAAAAACTATTAGATTCACTTCTGCAGCGTAATCTAAACCAGTTTAGCTCATTTTTACTCGAAGCTCTCGTTTACTCAATCGCCGGAGTTATTAAAACATCGCTCGAAATCAAAAAAAGAGAGTTCCTAAAACAATTTGCGCTCGATGAAGAAGTCGAAAAAATATTACATCCCTTAATCAAGAGATCAGAGGTCCAATTTAATCGTCTTTGGGCTCTAAATAAACGTCGCCCTTCGAAGCAAACATTTAGCAATTATTTAGGACGAGCGGTCGATATTGGTGTTATTCAGAAGAGAGAAGCCGGGCGTAACGTGTATTATAGTCTTTCTGGAAATTGGCCAGAAAGTGAGATATTACAAAACTTGGTTCAGAGCGCCATTAAGCGGGTTATTTATCTGCCCGAAGAGTTTC
>Ga0247841_10011193_pt1 | contig 11998 bp, 5 predicted proteins | sample LaCruzMarch2015__2_FD_192410 | JGI IMG/M metagenome (GOLD analysis project Ga0247841, IMG submission 192410) | Freshwater microbial communities from meromictic Lake La Cruz, Castile-La Mancha, Spain - LaCruzMarch2015_18m | ecosystem: Environmental > Aquatic > Freshwater > Lake | place: Spain...
TTGATAATATGTACTCCCTTTTCCAAAGAGTGTCTAAATTGTGGTCAAATTTAAAAAGCAAGCCTAAACTATTTGTGCTGCCTGCAAGTGCAAAACCTCCATCTGATGTTTTTATAAATGAACCTTCAAGCCCATGATACCAGTTTTGTAAAGAATCCTTGTAACTTTTATAACTTACGAGATTCCCCTGCAAATCAACATATCCAATTAACACACTTGTGTTCGGATTTAAATGACCCCCTGCAATAATATACCCTGAATCAACCGTTATAACATTTCTTATTGTGGGATAAGAAGGTATTTCATAAACATTATTAAATACATTCTGTCCTGAAATTGAGTAAAAAATAAATAACTGACAGAACAATATTACCAATAACCTTTGCATTATTTTATTATTCATTATAATACAACAAGTTTATTGCAACTGTTTCCGGATTTTACATAATATACGCCAGGAGCAAAATTAAGACTTATTTTTAATGAACCGAGTCTGCTGTTAACAGGAATTGATTTCAGGCAGGCTCCCTGTGATGAATATATCTTTATATCTTCCGGTTTATTAATAAATGCATATTCAATAATAATGTAATTTTCAGCCGGATTTGGAAATATTTCAAAACTGTTAACATTCAATTCATCAACTCCCTGTATCACATGAAAAACAGTAGAGTCCATAATACCCTGACCTGAGCCATAGCTTGCGGTAACGTAAATTACAGTATCCTGGGTAGGTGTATAGACCAACGAATCAGTATAATCAGGATAAGAAAGATAAACCGGATAATGCGTTTCTCCGTTTGAGTAAGAAACAGTAACAGGTCCTTTCCCGTTATCAATATAGGTTTTTATTGTAAAACTGCTTCCCTCAACAACGGTTATCTGCCCTGGCCATACATGCATGGCAAGAGCTGTGTCCTGGCAGCTTTGAAAACCATCACAGCCAAGACTGTCGGTTTTTATTATCCATGCTTCCTGGGGGTAACCAGAAATCAATCCCCAACCTACTAATATGTATCCTTCATCATTTGCATGATCTAAATATTCCAAGACCTGGTCTCCATCAGTTGAATTGAGCATCAGAAAATGCCTTATCAATATTATATTTCCATCACTTGTGAATTTGACCAAAATATCTTTATTAAAAATATCTTTCCCCAGACTTAGCAATGTATGATCATTATTTTCAATAATATTACCTATACAGGGATAATAACTTTGATCTCCATATTTCCTATCCCAAATGATATTTCCTGATTGATTTAATTTTAATATTCTTGGTTTTCTGTAAGGGTCGTCTGCAAAATTTATTTGTGTTGCGTAAGCGCCAGTAATTATATAACATGAATCATAAGTCTGAATCATTCCAATAACCCTACCATCATCAATATCAGGATTCCCAAAATGTTTCTGCCATTGCATGTTTCCCAGGCTGTCTGTCTTTACCAGGTACCAGTCTCCGGCATCCCCAGGTTCCACTTGAGGATTAAAACTATTTGAAAAACCACCTAGCAAAAAACCTCTATCATATGTTTTAATAATCTTATAGCCATCATCGACATACTGACCTCCATAATGCTTTTCCCACAAGTAATTTCCTTGCAGATCAGTTTTTACTAGAATCATTTGTGTAAATCCATTACCATCATCCATAGCTCCAATCATAGCATATCCAGATTCTGTTTCAGCACAACCATAAAAAAGTGTCGCTGTTGATAATATGTACTCCCTTTTCCAAAGAGTGTCTAAATTGTGGTCAAATTTAAAAAGCAAGCCTAAACTATTTGTGCTGCCTGCAAGTGCAAAACCTCCATCTGATGTTTTTATTAATGAACCTTCAAGCCCATGATACCAGTTTTGTAAAGAATCCTTGTAACTTTTATAACTTACGAGATTCCCCTGCAAATCAACATATCCAATTAATACACTTGTGTTCGGATTTAAATGACCACCTGCCAAAATATACCCGGAATCTACTGTAATAACATTTCTTATTGTAGGATAAGAAGGTATTTCATAAACATTATTAAATACGTACTGCCCTGAAATTGAGTGAACAATAAATGACTGACAGAATAATATTACCAAAAACCTCTGCATTATTTTATTATTCATCATAAAACAACAAGTTTATTGCAACTGTTTCCGGCTCTAACATAATACACACCAGGTGTAAAATTAAGATAAATTCTTATTGAACCAAATCGTTTGTTTATTGGAGTAGATTTTCCAATATTCATGAAAGGCCATTATTTCAATTTATTAATTGTTACAAGAATCTCAGTAAACAATTATTAAAAAGTTGTTTAAAAGGATTTTATCATCTGCATCATATTTGATCCTGTGAAATCTGGGGTTTTAAGTTTATAAAAGTAAGTACCAGCCGGGTAATTATTATTGCGGAAAACAATCCGGTACTCACCGGGAGGCAGTTCTCCGGATAAAAGAGTCCCGACTTTCTCACCTAAAATGTTATAAACAGTTAAATCTGCAAATGTTTTCACAGGCAGGTAAAAGCATATTTCAGTATTTTCATTAAAAGGGTTAGGAAAATTCTGATACAGCCAATATGTGTATTTTAAATCAGCCTCATTAATATCATGTGTGATTACCACAGAATCAAACTTTTGGCAATCTGATGAATCAGTAATTGTGACAAAAAATATTCCGCAGACAAGGTTTGCTGCATCCTCAGTTGTGTAACCGGTTGACCAGTAAAACGAATATGGAGGTATGCCTCCGGAAACCAGAAGGTTAGCCTGGCTGAAGCCGTTTCCGTTATTTGAGATAAATATTTCCGAATAAATAGGAGGAGGTTCCAGAAGTGCTATTTCATAATTGACTTCACAACCATTTGCATCGGAAATGTTTAGTACATATTCTCCGGCTGTAAAAGAAAAATCCCCCACCCCGTAGAAAGGGGGTGTGCCACCATTTGCAACCACCGAAACATTAGTTGACTGCCCGTTGCACATTATCTCCATATAATTCACTGAAACATCAAGGACAGGAGGTTCAGACATTATAAAGGATAAAACATTTGTACAACCTGTTGCATCAGTAATGGTATAAGAATGTTCGCCTGATGTACAGAGAAAAACGCCGGTTCCCGAGTATGGAGGTATTCCTCCGGATGCAGATATTTCTACTGTGGAAGACCATCCATTGCACAGTACCGGCTGCAGGTTATAATTAACAACCAATTCACCAGGCTCTTCAACTTCAGTTCCCACGATAATAACGCTGTTAAAACTGTCGGTCACTGTAAGCCAGTAAATTCCAGGTTCAAGGTCTGAGATGATTTGTGTGGTAGCATCATTGCTCCATTGAAAAGAGTAAGGACTAATACCTCCGAAAACTGTTGCAGTTGCAATACCGTCGTTTGCATTAAAACAGGAAATACCGGAACTGCCGACAGCCGTAAATAATAATGGTGCATTAAATTCAGAAAGTGGTCTTGACCATATGCCGGAATTGTAAATTCCTGCAAAGATCCTGCCGGAGAAAACTATTAGTGCAGAAACCATGTCTGAATTTACTATACCTGTATTTGCAAGTACCCAGGCACCCCCGTTGTTAGCTGAATAATAAATTTCCCCTGCTGATAGTCCGGCATAAATATTTGAGCCATCAGAAGCCAGAGAATAAACATACGAATATTGAGGTAGTCCTGTATTCACAGGTGACCAGCTTTGCAAGTCAGATGAAAATTTATAAATCCCGCTACCATGAGTACCGGCAAATAAAACAGTATCTTTTATAATAAAAGTACTAACCGACATATTGCCCAGACCTGAATTAACAGCCGACCAGCTAACTCCGTAGTTACTGCTGAAGAATATTCCATCCTGTCCTCCGGCAAAAACAATCTGACCCAGAACAGCCAAGGAATTAAAATTGAAATTGGTCAGCCCGTTATTTACCTGCACCCATGAAAGCCCATTATTAACAGATTTATAAATGCCCCCGCCATAAGTGCCGGCAAATATCATTGAATCAACACAAACAATTGTGTTTACATATAGGTTTGTAAGACCTGAATTTGTCTCTTCCCAGTTTATTCCGTTAATAGATGACCTGTAAATACCTCCACCGTAGGTTCCGGCAAAAACCACATTGGTATTTGATGTTAACGTCTTAATATTAAATTGATCCAATCCTTTAAAGCATCCCTGCCAGTCCAATCCTTCATTTGACGATTCATAAATCCCGTAATTATTGGTTCCGGCAAATAACACGGATCCGGACACGGAGAACGTGCTAATATTAAAATTTAATAACCCGACAGATGTTTCCTGCCAATTAATAACCAGGGTGGATGACTTGAAAACCAGTCCGTCAGAACATCCTGCCAGGATTACATTACCATAAACTGATAACGATTTGATATCTGATACCGAAATCCCGTTGTTACTTATTGCCCATGTATTACCATTATCCTCAGAAATCAATATTCCCAGTTCTGATGTTGCTGCAAATAATTTTGTATTGTAAACTGCAAATGCATTGATTGCTACTGAAAGGTTTAAGCTTTCCGTGTTCCAGACAGTATCAAATGTAAGATTATATAATCCGTTTGTAGTTGCAACATATACCGCTGATTCAACGCATGCAATCGCATTAACCGTTGCATTGCCAAGTGTGCCGGTGTTGATTGTATTCCAGTTTGTTCCTCCGTCTGTTGAATAAATCATACCCTGTCCTTCAAAACCGGCATATACTATGTTATTAATTACGGAAAAAGCGGATACCGGGCTTGAAAGCCCATCGAAAACCTGAGTCCAGTTTTCACCATTATCGGAAGAATTATAGATTTTCCCATGATTATTACCAGCCAATATATTGATACCACATTTCGTGAGCACTGATATACTGTCTTCACCCACAGGAATTCCGCTGATCTTCAATTGCCAGCCTGATGTATTATAAGACCTGAATATCCCCGAATAAGTCGCGGCATAAATATAATTGCTGTTAAATACCAGTGATCTGATATTATAATCAGAAATCAGCAATCCGGAGTTATGCATTGTCCAGTATAAGGGATTAACATATGAAATAAAACATCCCAGTTCTGTACCTGCCCAGATATAACTATTATCTATGGCAAAACAATTTACTGAATTGCATTTAGGGCCGTTCAACTGCTGCCATTGGGCAAAAGTGGGAGCTATTAAAAAAAATGCAGCAAAAACAAAAATGAAAGATTTTTTCATTGCAATATGTGAAAATTCAGAACTTATAATATTCGTCTTCATATATGACGGATAATTACAGAAAGGCGGCTTTTATGATCTGAATTTTCCAACCGGTTAAATTTCCAACCTGTTGAATGGTAATATATTAATACTTAGTATTATTTATCCCTGATGAGGAATGGTAATGTCGTGTCTAACCTGAACAATGCATTGCATGCGCTCTGCAAACTGAAAATTCAATATGTCTTATCTTTTTATCAAATAACCAGTAACAACCTGGTTATTGTTTATTTCAAATAAATTCAAGATTTACTTGCTCATGCTCATCTTATAAATATGCACCCAGGCATCGGGATAATATGATTTGCGAATTTCTCTCATCCGTTCGAGTGCGGGATTAAGGCTGTCGAATTTATCTGTATAAATATAATACCAGCCACGGTCTTTATTATGAATGATATTTGCTTCGAGTCCTTTTTCTTCTTTGGTAATTTTAACCGCCCTTTTAGCACCTTCGAAGTCACGGAAAGAATGGACTATAACATAACAACCACGTTCGATTTCTTTTTCCTCGTATGTAGTTTGTCCACCTTCTTTCTCAACGGGTTTCATAATTACTACGTTCTTATCCTTGATTTCCTGGACATATTTCTTAAGTTCTTCCAGTTCCTTACGGAGTTTGTCAACATCTTCACCACCGGAGCCTGTAACTGTTCCTGTCTGCGATTCTATAATTTCCACTTTACCAGTCCTCATACCGTCTAATATCTGTTTCAGGCTGTCGATCTGGCTTTGAAGTTCACCCTGACGTTTCATCATGTCTTCGAGTTCCTTTTTACCTGCACAACATGATGAATTAATGGTCTGAATCTCATTCTTCAGGCTGTCGATCCTATCCATCAGCTGAGCCTGATTTTTTGTCATGGTTTGCATGAGTTCCCTGTTCATTTCCTCCTTCTTTGCTTCTTCTTTCTTTGTTTCATGACGGAATCTGTAAGTTATAATAATTTCATGGGAACCGTTAGAATAATCGGATAGCTTACTGTTAGTAAATTCATAGGCATAACCAAGGCTGATCTTATCAAATGCCAGTAAACCTGCCGACATTACAAATGCAGCGTTGTTTGGGCGGTAAGTAACCGCAAGCCATTGCTCTTTATAATTACTGAAGGTCAGATTAAGGTCGAGTTGCCAGGGAGTCCCCACCGATGCCCGGTAAAATACTGAAGGTTCAATAATGGTGTACTTTGTGTCTGATTTTGTACGGTTGCTGTTTTCATCATATTCGTACCCGCTTATTTTGAATTTATATGATGCAAGTCCGGCAAAGTGATTGGTAAAATTATAGTCGAAGTCATCAAACCCATTACGTGAATAATTAATATTATTTGCCAGTAGCTGGGGGAATGCAAAGCTCAGTTCAAAATCACGGATGTTGTATTTAAGGCCGACGCTGGCATCAACCTGAAATCCATCGTATTTACCACCGGTAAGGACAGGATCGGAAAGATCGGCATTGACACCTGAAAAATTGATTTTATTTTCGATAAATCCTGCTGATAATCCGAAGGTTAACTTATGATTTTTTTCTTTATTAATAAACACCTTATAGGCATATGTAAAGTTACCTGACAGTTTTTCGAGAAACTGCACCTCGTCTTTAACAAATATTACTCCCAGTCCGACGTGGTCGTCCCAGGATTTACTCAAACCAAATACAGAAGTAGAAGGAGCACCATCGATACCTGTCCATTGCCTGCGTGAATTCAGGAATGCTTCCATAAAGTCGTTATCGCCCGCATATGCCGGGTTATATAAGTACCTGTATTGGTTATACAGATTGTTTAACGGTATTTGCTGAGCTATGCTACTTTTAATGATAACCGATAAAAGTACAAATCCTGCGATTTTGATAATGTTCTTCATAGCTTTCAATTTATTATTTGATAAGAGTAATTGCGCCTGTATATGATCTGCCATTGTTTAAAATAAGGTAATAATAGGCACCTTCTGGGAGCATGTTACCTTCATAAATACCATTCCAGGTTATATAAATCCCGGTTGCGGTAAATACTTCCTCTCCCCATCGGTTGTATATAAACACCTCGTATTCTTCAGTCGTATTTTTATCGCCAATAATCCAGGTATCGTTCTTACCATCATTATTAGGAGTAATAAGGTTATTCACATTCAGTTTCATAACATCGCCGAGAGTAAAAGAAGCGGAATTATGGCATCCGTATTCATCAGTTACATTAACAGTATAGGTAGTAATGTAAGCAGGATTAGCCAAGGTTTGTGAACTGTATGGATTCGAAAGGCTTTCCATGGGGGACCAGATATACTGTGTAATATTAAAATCACTTTGTACAGTGAGATAATCCTGGCCGGGCATATACATCGTGTCGTTAACGATATTGATTAATGGGGTAGGATGTACCTCGATGTACATTTCTTTGCTTATATCGCAGAATATTGCTTCTGAATAGTGTATTTCATAAATCGCGACTGAATACCAGGAAGAAGTATCGGGTGTCACAATCACTTGCTCAATATCTGCCCCGGTTGACCAAAGGATCAAAGAAGAGGGATTTGCAAGTATCACGCTCATTGTCACACTATCACCACTGCATATTTCATCTTTATCTGACCGTATAGACGCATCAGGAAGTGCAAACACATGTGCGCTGACAACATCGGAGGTATCCCTGCAGCCTGTATTTGATTCCACGATTAGCTTAACATTAAAATAGCCAGATTTTCCGTAGGTATGTTTTGGAGATTTTACCACATCTCCCTCGCCATCGCCGAAATTCCAATACCAGGTCAGGGCTTCAGTACCATTTGATACAGTCTGGTTGGTAAACTGTGTTTCAGAACCTAAACAAGCGGGGCTGGCCACAAACAGTGCCTCCGGAGGAGAATAGACTTTTACGTTTTTTACCATCTGAGAGATAAAAACTCCGGAAAGATCAAATATCTGAAGGGTAACAAGGTACGCCCCGGTATCGGCATAAGTATAAAAAATACTCCCTGTTGTTTCCGTAAATGATGATCCATCTCCGAAATCCCAGGTATAATTACCTATTCCGCCGGGATAGGTTGATGAACTGATAAAATGAGTTTCAGAACCTATACAAGGGTTTGTATAAATAAAATCGACCACCTGTGCATGTAATGTGATTATCAGTAATGAAAACGCAGTCAGGCTGATAATTTTCCTTGCTATATTTCTCATATCGCTAAATTTTTCTGATTTTCTAAACATTGCTAACATAAATACTATTTACGGTCCATGATAATCCTTTTGACCTCAATGCCGTAAGGAGTACTGATTTCAATAAAGTATATACCCGCGCTGAATTGCGAGATATCGTAATCCTTTGTAAACTCAGTGCCAATCTGGCAGAACTTGTCTAATTTCAGAAGTTTACCTGTAACATCAAGAATTCTCACCATCATAATCTCGACAGGTCTGTTGCTTTCGTAGGAGAGCGTAAACAAGCCGTCATTCGGATTGGGTAACAGGTTGATTATAGTCTGGTTGTATCCGATCTCAGGAATATCTATAAGTCTTATCTCAATTGTATCTGAAAATTCTGATGTCCCGCAATCATTGGTAACATAAAGTGTAACGATATACATTCCTGAAGCATAATAGGTATATGTCGGTTCAAACAGGACAGATGTATCGGCAGAAGTACCGGTAATTCCAAAGTCCCAGAAGAATGTACCGCCATTGATCGAATCAGGTGTAGAGAAGTTGAAGAATACAACAGAAACAGAAGTTGATCCAGGAACAACCAGATACTGATAATTTGCAACCGGTGAGGGTAGTCCCGGATTAATTGTATACTGTCCGGTAATCTGGCAACCTGAAGCATCTGTAATAATCAGGAAGTAGTTACCTGCTGCAACACCTGTGATATCCTCATTTGTTGAGCCATCTGACCAGAGGTATGTAAACGGTGATGTTCCACCTTGAGTATAGATGTTAATTGCACCTGTAATGCTATTCGCACATCCCTGGTGAGTTATTGTATCTGTAACAAGTAAGGCTCCGGGTTCAGTAATTGTTGTTTCAGTTGTAATTGTACAGTTGTTGGCATCAGTGAGGGTTAGAGAATATGTACCAGGACCAAGATTAGCAAGGTTCTGAATTATCGCGGTGTTCGACCAGTTAAAACTATATGGAGTCGTACCTCCTGTGATTTCAGTAGTGACTGAACCGTTGTTCTGACCGTTGCAGGTTACATTTTGAGGTGTAAGAGTCACATCCAGCTGCAGTGGTTGGGTAATTTCAATACTGTCGGTCGCAATACAACCATTCAGATCGGTAATGGTAACAGAATACGTTCCTGCCTCAAGACCTGACAATGACTGTGTGGTAGAACCGTTATTCCAAATAAAAGTATAGTTGCCCATACCACCTGTTACAACAAGATTAATTGCACCATCGTCAGCACCATAACAAGTAACTCCAAATCCATTATATACATTAACAAGATATATATCTGTTGTGATCATGCTTGGTTGGGTAAGTGTCACGCCAGTTTCCTGGGTACAACCATTGGCATCGGTAACGGTAACAGTATAACTACCTCCCCCCACAGAATCAAGGCTCTGGGTTGATGCGCCATTACTCCAAGTAAAGGTATAAGGTGTAACACCAAAATTAACCATCAGGTTAACAGCGCCATCTGAGGAACCATAGCAACTCACCGAATAACCGTTATAATTAGTGGTTACAATAGCGGATAACTGCATTGCCAGCGGTTCAGTGATAATTATACTTGCAATAGACTGACATCCATTCTGATCAGTAACTGTAACGGTATATATACCAGCCGGGACATTTGAAATATCCTCGGTTGTTTCACCATTACTCCAGTTAAAGATAAGAGGTGAAATACCACCGGTAACAGTCAGATTGATTTCGCCATTTGCAGCACCATAACAACTAACTCCAAATCCGTTGTAATCTGTTGTAACAGAATCTACCGCTATCATTTCAACAGGTTGAGTAAGTGTATCGGAGGTTATCAACGTACAACCGTTCTGGTCTGTAATTGTAACTGAATAATTACCTGCCCCGACATTGATCAGGTTCTGTGTATTTGAATTATTGTTCCATGAGAAGAAGTATGGAGACAACCCACCGGTCACATTTAGGGCTATATTTCCGTCAGTAGCATCAAAACAGCTTACTCCGTATCCGTTATAGTCTGTGGTAATATTAGTGGAAGCGATAATTGACGCAGGCTCGCTTAAGGTAACTGATGATATTGCAATGCAACCATTAAGGTCGGTGACTGTCACAAAATAGGTTTCTGCACTAAGTCCACTTACACTTTGTGTTGTAGCATTATTATAACTCCATAGATAAGTATATGGTTGTGTACCACCATTAGCTGTGACAGTTGCAGAACCATTTGCACTTCCGTTACAACTAACTGAGTAACCATTGTAATTGATTGTCACGCTTGCAGATGCCGATATTATTGCAGGTTGGGTAACTGTTATTGTTGTTGAAGCCACACAACCATGTGCGTCCGTAACAGAATAAGTGTATGTTCCTGCAAAAACAGTAAATATTCCTGTTCCATAATAAGGAACTGTACCGCCAGTTGCTGTAACAGTTACAGGAGCAATACCTCCATTACATGAAATACCTGTTGTTGTTGCAATTGCTGCCAGTGTTTCCGGTTCAGTAATTGTAATATTTGTCATTGCCTGACAACCGTTGGCATCAGTAACTGTATAACCGTATGTACCGGCCGTGACTGTATAGGTGCCATCTCCATTATAGGGCAATGTGCCACCGTACCCAATTACTGTAATAACTGAACTGCTTCCATTACATAATATTTCTGTTGATGTTGAACTTGCTGTTAATAACGTGGGTTCGGTCACTGTTATAGTTGTGGTTGCTGTACACCCGTTAGAATCCGTTATTGTGTAACTGTATGTTCCGGCTATAACGGTAAATGTACCTTCGCCGGTGTAAGGTAATGTTCCACCGTTACCTGAGACTGCTATTTCTGAGGTCCCTCCGTTACATGATATGGCCGTTGATATGGCATTAGCTGTAAGTAATAACGGTTCTGTTACCGTTATTGTGGTTGTTGCAATACAGCCGTTGGCATCGGTTATCGTGTAATTGTATGTGCCTGCAATGACTGTAAATGTGCCTTCACCTGAATACGGTAAGGTTCCGCCATTGCCTGACACTGTTATTTCTGATGTGCCGCCATTACAGGATATGGCTGTTGATGTTGAACCCGCTGTAAGTAACGCAGGTTCTGTTATTGTTATCGTTGTAGTTGCAATACAGCCGTTGGCATCGGTTACCGTGTAATTGTATGTACCGGCTGTGACTGTAAAAGTGCCCGCTCCGGTGTAAGGCATAGTTCCGCCATTTCCTGATACTGTTATTTCTGATGTGCCTCCATTACATGATATGGCTGTTGATGTGGCATTAGCTGTCAGTAATACCGGTTCTGTTACCGTTATTGTGGTTGTTGCAATACAGCCGTTGGCATCGGTTATCGTGTAATTGTATGTGCCTGCGGTTACTGTATAGGTGCCCGCTCCTGAATATGGTAAGGTCCCGCCGTTACCTGTTACCGTTATTTCTGATGTGCCGCCATTACATGATATCGCTGTTGAGGCGACATTAGCTGTAAGTAATAACGGTTCGGTCACTGTTATCGTTGTAGTTGCAATACAGCCGTTGGCATCGGTTACCGTGTAATTGTATGTACCGGCTGTGACTGTAAAAGTGCCCGCTCCTGTATATG
>Ga0247841_10011195_pt1 | contig 11997 bp, 4 predicted proteins | sample LaCruzMarch2015__2_FD_192410 | JGI IMG/M metagenome (GOLD analysis project Ga0247841, IMG submission 192410) | Freshwater microbial communities from meromictic Lake La Cruz, Castile-La Mancha, Spain - LaCruzMarch2015_18m | ecosystem: Environmental > Aquatic > Freshwater > Lake | place: Spain...
GTTGAAATTCCAAATCCACAAAGCTTAACTTTGGAGTATAAGTGGATTTTCCCTGCCGGAACTGTGGATGCTAATGGTGCGGCAATTACTGAAAGCACCCAAGCTAATCCGGGAGCAGTAAAGTTTATGAGTGTTGGTTCTCAAAAAGTGCGATTGCTAACAACTTTAGGAGGTCGTGCATTGGAAGAAAGTTATATCAACGTGCAAGTTGGTTATAGTTTGGCTGCCAAAACAATTTATTATGCTGTGAAAGGTGGAAATATCATGGCATTAAAACTAATAAACGGCCTACCTGCCGATATTAAAAATGCTCCATTTGATTTGGGAGTAAAATCCGGTCAACATGCGTTTAATATTTTGTTTAACGACACTTCTTTGTACGTATTAGATGCCGGAAAACAGTTTAATTATATCAATGATTTGGATGCAAATCTGGGCGATGGCAAAATTTCAGTCATTTCGAAAGATGGATCTGTGGTTGAAACCATGACATCCAACGTAGGTGGTACAGCATTCAACGATCCTTTCTGGGGTTATATTGAACCAAGTGAAAAAACGCTCTATTTTACGGATAGAAATACCGGAATCAGGAAAATTACTCTTGATAAACGTAATCAAACGTTGAGTCCACTCGACCCTTATTGGGTTCAAAATGACCGTTTAGGATATTACAACAATGGTTGGGGATTTGGTGCAATGAATACCAATTTTGCAAAAGTAAATGGTGTTTGGTGGTGGGGAAAAACTTATGCCGGTGTTGGTATTTTCAGATTTAAAGACACTGATATATCCAGTACAGCAATTAGTGCAGGAATTCAACCAACTTCGGGTATATTATTGCCTGATATTTATGTAAAATCTTTTGTGGTAGATGTGCCACGTGGATTTGTTTATTTTACTGTAAATGATGCCGCTGTTGCAGGTTTCTATAAAATTCCGCTGGCTGATATCGGAACAATTAAGACATTTGATGATTTAAAAGTAGCCGGTCGTTTGATTCAAAGTTTAGCACCGGATGGCGAAGGTTCTTCAGGTGAGTATGTTTATATCAGTCAGCTGACTCTTGATGCGGAGGATGGTTCGGTTTATTTCGGCTATAGAACAGGAGATGCAACAAAAGTTCCATCAGGTCTGAAACGTTATAATCCAGCTACTAATAAAGTGGAAAGTGTTATTGATGGTGTTGAAATTTACGGTGTTACTATTAATAATTCAAAATCGAAATTGTTTTAAAAATAATGAAACGACTTACATTCATATTGCTTTGTTTCCTGAGTATTTCAACTTTGATGGCACAATCCCCAAAAAGAGAAATGCGTGCTACCTGGTTGGCTACTGTTTGGCAAATAGATTGGCCGGCAAGTGTTGTAAGTTCAACAGGTAATACAACACAAATTGCTGCTCAAAAAAACATGATGATTCGCATTTTAGATTCACTTGTTTCGGCCAATATGAATGCAGTTTGCTTTCAGGTTCGTTCGCGCTGTGATGCCATGTACAATTCAGCCTACGAACCATGGTCAACAGATTTAGTGGCAGTTAGAGGTCAAAATCCTGGTTACGATCCATTACAATTTGTAATCGACGAGGGACATAAACGTGGCATTGAGGTTCATGCATGGCTCAATCCTTATCGTTACGAAACAGTTGTAGGGCAATGGACTGGTCAGGCAGGTGATTACCGAACTGCACATCCCGAATGGATTTTGAGTTATTCGAGCGGAACTTGTATTCTCGATCCGGGAAATCCGGCCGTTATGAAAAGAATCAAACAAGTAGTAGGTGATATTATTCAGAAATATGATATTGATGGACTTTTATTTGATGACTATTTTTATGCTTATGGAGGAACTTCTGCCACTTTAGATGCTTATTCACAAGGATTGTATAAACCTGCCGGAATGGATGTGGGCGATTGGCGGCGCGCCAATGTAAATAAAATGGTGGCTGAAGTTTATGATACCATCCAAATTGTAAAACCTCATGTGAGGTTTGGTCTTTCTCCATTTGGTATATGGACTACAAATCAGGCAGTTGCTGCTCAAGAAGGAATATCTTTACCCGAAGGAATTACAGGTGGCAACATGTATGCCGAAATTTATTGCGACCCGATAGCCTGGCTCAAACAAGGAAAAGTTGATTATGTTTCTCCTCAACTTTATTGGGGAACGGGTGGTCCACAGGATTATGGGAAACTTTGTCCTTGGTGGTCAGCTATTTCCAATCGGTTTGGAAAACAGTTTTACTCCAGTCAGGATATTGCAGGATTGGCAACATCAAGTTATGCACCTGCACAACGGGTTCCTAAGCAAATGACTGAAATAGAATTGAATGGTGAGATTGTGAATGTAAATGCAATGACTCAAATTGAAAGAACGATTACATTGTCAAATCCTCAAAAAGTGGTTTCGGGAAACTTCTCGCAGGAAGAAATTGGTAAACAAATTGGTATTAACCGAAGCTCGGATGAAAATAATGCACCCGGAAGTATCTTCTTTTCTACCAAACAGTTATATACAACAAAAGGATTTATTAATTATCTGAAAAAATACCAGTTTACTCAAAAGGCTACTGTTCCGGCAATTGATTGGAAACAACATCAGGAGTATGGTTTGGTGACTAATATTGCTTTGAATGCAAATGTGTTGACTTGGAATTCTGTTTCAGCAAACGCACGCTATATGGTCTATGCCATTCCAAATGATAAACTAAATTTGGTAGGTAATTTTAAAACTTCAAAGTATTTTGCTGGAATATCTTATACCAATTCTTTTACTATTCCAACATCTATTTCCACCTCAACGAATACTTTTGCGGTAGCTGTTTTGGATAAATTTGGTAATGAATTTGCTGCTCAATTAATGGGACAAATATCGAAAATGCCAGCAGTAATCAATCTGCTGACTCCCGCAAACGGTGAAAGTAAAATTATGCCATTTAACTTTACGTGGCAGGCTGATGCAACTGTGGAATATTATTTATTCGAGGTGGCAGAAGATGCCGGTTTCACAAAACCTATTTGTTCACGACAAATGGATTCAACAAGATTTTCGAGTACATTATTGGATGCACTTCAATCGAATAAAACATATTATTGGCGAATTAAAACACGCAAACCAAATACAGTTGATGGAATTTCAGAAGTCAGGAGTTTTATTCCACAGCGATTCAGCGTGTTGGTGCCTCAATCCGGTGCAACTAATGTGTCGCTTACACCAACCATTCATTGGCAAAATGTGAATGCAAATAATAACTATTTAATTGAAATATCAACTTCCAATCAATTTACGTCCAACACATTAGTTTATTCAAATACGTTAACCACGGCATTTCTTACAATTCCACAAAAAGTACTTACAGGTTCGTCAACCTACTTTGTACGGGTTTCAACTGATATTTTGGGTGTGAAAACAATTTCAAATGTGGTTAATTTTACTACTTTGGAAGTTATACCTTCTGTTCCGGCATTTATTTCACCTGTAAAAAACAGTACTGTTTTTGGAAATGAGATTAAGGTTTCATGGTTAGATGGTATCTCTACAGGTTATCGTGTCGAAATGTCGAATGATATAGCTTTTCCTGTACGAAATACAACCATAAAAACGGTGAATGCTTATATTTTTGATGCAACCTATTCAGGACTAACACCTACAGATTATTATTTTAGAGTAAGAGCCGAATATTCTGTCGGTTTATACACAGCGTGGTCTGATACGTTGAAAGTTACTCTTAAAAACAATACATCTATAAGTGAACTTATTTTGAACGAAATTAGTTGTAGAATAATTAAAAGTACAAATTCGGAAATTGATTTAATGGTGGTTACTCCTGAATCAATTTCGGCAAACTTTATTTTGTCAAGTGTTTCGGGATCAATAATAAATACTGCCACTAATCAACAATTATTGGCTGGTTCAAATAAAATTTCAATACCCGTTTCTGATTTACAAAAAGGTATCTACCTTATCATTATAAAATCAAAAACAGGACAGTGTGTAGTAAAATGCATCATATAGCAAATAATCAAATAAAAATATTGAAACTCAATATATTAATTATCAACAATTAAAAAAAACAAACGTTATGAAAAAACTATTACTCGTTGTTGCGGCTTTTATGTTGGCAGCAAATTCTTTTGCTTTAGTGAAAGACACAGCAGTTTATGCTAGTACTGCACTTTACACTTTCGAAAACTTATGGATTCAATCACGGTATTCAGTGCCTGTTAGTTATCCTACTACTATTGGTTTCGGCTTAGCTACTGGCTCAGCAGTTGGCAATGACATAAGAGGGATGGCTGGTAAAGATGGCAAAATTATTTTTTGTTTTAGAGATGCAGTTATTGCGACTGGAATTGAAAAATACATGAGAAAATCAAAAATACTTGTTTATGACGGTTTGACTGGTGATTTAGTAAATACAATTCCGGTTCCGGATTCACTTTTTCATCAGAAAGATCTTGTAGGTGACACACTTAGAGCAATTGGATATCCATCCAATGATATTCAAGTAGATAATGCAGGCAATGTAATTTTAGCAAATTTAACGTTAAACCTAGCTACAACCCCATTTGTAGTAGCTGCTTTAAAAGTAGATTTGAATGCCGGAACAGTTCTATCAGCCAAAAGAGTGATGAAAGAAGTATTCCCTTTGGCCGCTACTGCACGTATTGATGCATTTAATGTATATGGCGATTTATTGACAAACGGATACTTTATGGCTCCAATTTCGGGAGCATTAGCAGGATTAAGTAATTTTGTGTACAGATGGGATGTGAAGGCTGGAGTGACAAATATTGATTATAAGGAAATTGAGATTAAAAGATATGTACCTATTGCAACTAAATTTAACGATACAGCTCCACGCGTGAAACCAATATCCGAAACTCTATTTTATTTAGACGGACAAGCTTCTTATGCAACTCTCTATGATATGGATGGTAATGTAGTTGATACTATTTCAAAACCATTATTTCCAGCTTCTCCTGGTAATAATGGAGTTGATGAATTTGTAATTGGAAGTCATAACTTTGTAGTTTACTCACATGCCAATACTGCTACAGCCCCAAATTCTTCTTGGGCAGTTGCAGAATTAGGTACGGGTCAAAGCTTATCTACTATGAGTCGTTTGTATATTTTCCCAAAAGGTGGAATGGGAAATACTTCAAACCCTGTGAGAACTGCTGTTCCTTACATTGATGTGGTAGGTAACTCGGCCTATATTTATGTTTACGGTTTTGCTAATGGATTGGCTGCATATAAACTGACCTTGAAACCAACCGGTCTTGATAGAAATGAAATTTCAAATGTTTCTATATCGTTGATTGGTAGCCAAATTCGTATTTCAGACGAAGTTGCTTTGGCAGAAATCTACAGTACAGCCGGACAAAAAATGACTTCATCCAAAAACGTTTCAACTATTTCGGCTCCTTCTGCCAAAGGTGTTTATATTGTAACCATTGTTGATAAAAACGGCGCTAAAAAGATTCAAAAAGTTGCAGTTAATTAATTGCAAATCAATTTTAAACGAAATAAAGAGGTGGTAAAGCATCACCTCTTTATTTTATGATTATTACTGCAATAAAAATCAATTTACGCTGTATTCTAATCCGTTTTTTATCCGCTAAATCAGCGTAAATCCGTGTTCTATTCATATTAATATGGAAACGAAATGTGTTGACTTTAGAAAACACAAACTGTAAACCACGAATAATAAGATAGAAGCAAAAAACAATATTGCAAACATTTATTGTTTGTAAATTTACCGTACTTTTAAATCTCGAAAATCAATATTTATTCATTAAATAATCAATCTTATGAAAAAAGCACTTCTTATATTTGCGTTGTTAGGACAAGTACTATTTGCTCAACAAGTTAATGTACAGTCAATAACTTTTTTGAAAAATTCTGAATCAGGCGGTTTTTACTATCCAACCTTTAGTCCGTCAGGTGATTATTTATTGATGACTTCCGAAAATTATACAGGATTGAAACAGTATTCGTTTACTGATAAATCACTGAAAACAATCACTACAGATGCCGGAGCCGGATATGGAGTTCAGATGAGTTCAGATGGAAATACCATTTTGTACAAAAAAACGGATTTTGTAAATCGCCTTCGCCAAAACTCTCTGATTTCGTATTCACGAACTACCGGAAAGCAATTGCAATTGGTTTCGCCTACCCGTGAGCCAATTACAGCAAAATTTTCAGCCAACAAACCTCAATTTGTAAAAGGAAAAGCCTTAACAGCCAGGAATATAGCCAAAGCTGAAATCGCACAAGTAATTTGCATAGAAGACCAAAAAATGGTGCTTTATAATGGAACTAAACGGATTGTGTTAACTCCCAACGGTGAAAGTGCCAGTTATATCTGGCCTGCTATTTCGCCGGATAAAAAAAACATAGCCTACACAGTAGCCAGCAAAGGAACTTTTGTTTGCCGAATTGATGGCACAAATCCTGTTTCGCTAGGAAAACTAAATGCACCCGTTTGGCTTAATAATCAATGGCTTGTAGGTATGGATGATAAAGATGATGGTGAAAAGCTACTATCGTCAAGCTTGTTAGCTATTTCAATAAATGGAAAAATTCGCCAAACTATTGCTACTCCCAAAGATAAAATGGCCATGTATCCTGCAGCATCCGCCGATGGAACTCGAATTGCGTTTAACACAGACAAGGGTGAAATTTATTTACTCAATATTCAAATAAAATAAGAGGAGGAACATATTATGAAAAAAATTACAGGAATTATTCTTGTCCTCTTTGTATGCACTTTTATTTCGGCAGTGGATTTTACAGGGAAAAAAATATATATCAATCCCGGACATGGTGGATACGATGGTGCAAATGACAGGAATTTAATTACAATCAATTATCCGCTAAATGATACGCTTGGTTTTTGGGAATCGTATAGTAATTTGCAGAAAGGACTGGCATTGAGAGATATGCTGCAAGCCTCGGGAGCAACTGTGATTATGTCCCGTACTCAGAACCGAGATGAGGACGACCGTTCATTGTCAGAAATTGATGCAGAAGCTAATGCTAATAATGTGGACGCATTTTTATCTATTCACAGCAATGCTATCGGAAATAATACCGGCACCAATTACGTGTTACTATTGCATCATGGCAATGACAATGACCCGACTGCGGGTGGAACAATTCCGGATGCACCACTTGCCAGTTTAACTATGGCACAAGCTGCATGGCCACGATTGATGACAAATCAACTTTCAAACTGGACTGCTTATACCACTTCAACAAATATCCGTGGCGATTATTCATTTTATGGAAATACAAGTGGATTAGGCGTTTTGCGCACACTTACCGTTCCCGGTTTTTTATCCGAAGGTTCATTTCACGATTATCAACCAGAAACTCATCGGTTGTTAAACAAGGATTATCGCAGGTTAGAAGCTATAAATTTCTACCGCTATTTCTGCGATTATTTTAAAGCTGATTTACCAACTACGGGCATAATTGCTGGATTTGCAAAAGGTAAAGACGAAACCATTGTCAACACAAAATATACCTACAAAGCCGGAACAAATGATAGATGGTTACCAATGAATGGTGCCAAAGTAAAATTGATGAATGCAGCAGGTGATTCATTGAATATGTGTCAGGTGGATACTTTGTACAATGGTATTTTTGCGTTTTACAATCTTGCTCCCGGTACTTATAAACTGCGAATCAGTGCCAAGGATCATACTACCAAGGATACAACTGTCTCGGTAACAGCTGCTACAACCACTTATGCTAAAATGATGCTGGTGAATCCAAACATTGTAGTGCCAAAAGATACAACACCCAATTATCCGGATCCAGTACAGGAAGCAGGTGTGTTGGCAATGAATCAGTACAAATTCGGCAATGGCAATCTTATGATACCCGATTGGTTGAATCCAAATCAGATAAAAAAAGTGCTTTTCAGAAACGAAAAATTATATGTGCTTACCACCGAGCCAAAATTGCTAGTAATCAGTGCTGTAACCACTCTCAAAATTCGCGAAATGAATTTGACAGGAATATCTGGAGGTGTATCAATTTTGAATGATATTGCTTTTACATCCGACGGTTATTTGTTGGGTTGCAACAAAGATACAATTTCGTTACCCGAATTGAAAGGACGTTATTTCAAAGTTTACACTTGGGACAATGATACTGTTGCCCCAAAATTACTTTATCAAACACAGCAACAGGCTTCATGGTCCAATGGAGTTGTAGGCGAAACTATGGCAGTAAGCGGATCGCGCTGGAAATGTACAGTTTACATACCTTCGGTTACAACTGGGACTACCAAAGCCATTCGAATTATGGGTTTGATATACGAAGAGGGTCAAGCTGCCATTGGTTACAAATACATGATGGATCCTGCTACTACAAGTTCATATACAGAGGCACTTTGGGGTAAAAAACTGACTTTCACCATTTCGCCATCCGGAACCGATTATTTCTATCTCGATAGTGAAAAGGTTTTGCCAACCGAATTCAAATTCGATTGGTCGTTGGCTGACAGGTCGGCTTTAGTAAATAAAGGTGTTTATGCCGAAAAAGGTGGTTACCAAATTCAAGCTGTTGCTTCGGGTAATTTCTATTTCCGACATGCGAAACATGTGTTTATGGCTTCGCCGGTTTGTAATGCCGACTCTACGGCTGTAAGTGTGGTTTTATTTGATGTAACATCTGGACTTAATAATTCGCTTAAAGTTTCGGAAAAACTTCCCGAAGCGGGTTTGGGAACACAAAAAGCTACTTATATGGCTGCGGCTGCTAAAGTTACAGGATATGATATTGATGTAATGATTTTAGCTCAAAATCAGGGAATGGCTCGTTTCAAAACGTTGCCAACTGATGTGAAAGCCAACATTTATGCATCGGAATTACACCTTGCTGTGACTACTGGAACTAATCAAGATGGTTATCGTTTTATTTTCAAACTAAACGAAGCAGCAACAAATGTAAATATCAATATTCTGAAAGGTGACAGTATTAAAAAAGTAATTTCTGTTGGTGCATTACCAAAGGGCGAGAATTTTGTCAACGGAAATTTTGATGGTTTGATTGATGGTAATTATACCTGGTCGGTTACAGCCACTACGGGTGCTATTGATCGTCCGGCTAAAATTTCGGACAATACAAAACCTCAACTTCAGTTCTACTCACCACGTGGTGTTGCCGTTGATAATAGTTTCGAAAGTCCTTTCTTTGGTCATATTTATGCCACCGAAACAATTGCCGGAACGGTTACAAACAGAACAACCAAAGATGGAGTTTATATTTTGGATGCCAATTTGGAAGACATTTACAAACAAGGCAATGAAAGTTTTGCCGGACAAATACCATGGAGTGCTGCTAGTAGTCCAATGCGATTGAGCGCTGCACCCGATGGTAAAGTGTATGTTTGCGACCAAAGCACTTTGCATCCCGGAGTTTGGATTATGGATCCCGCCCGCCCAAGTGAAGCGTTTAAACCTGTTTTCGATGGCCTTACATTAACCGCCGGACTTGCCAGCAAAAATGGTGTGAATGTACATGGAACCATTTCTCATTGTTGGGTTACCGGTACAGGTGCAAATACCAAACTGTACACATTTGACAAGGAATATGCGGATGCCAATACCTCCAGCATGGGAAATATGTTGCAATATAATATCGGAACGTTGGAAACTCCATGGCAAACGGCTCCAAGTGCAGTAGTTTATAACGATGGTTTGAACGGTAATTTACAACAAAATTACAATTCATGTATTGCTCCCGATGCCCGTGGTGGTTGGTGGATTTCGCAATACCGTGCTACCGATGCTGCCACTATTCCTTCGTTGATTCATGTGGATTCTGTTGGAAAATTGAATTTCAACTCAGGATTAACGCCTACATTAATTGTAAATTCTTACACTGGCGGTATGGCAGTAAATTACGAAGGAACGCGTTTGGCAATGGGATGTCAGGACGAAGTTAAAGTGTTTGCATTGACTTATTCTGTTACTGGTGTTCCAACATTAACCCGATTGTACTCTATTAAACCAGCAATGGGTTCAAATACAGCAGGATTATCTTTCGACCGTGCAGGAAATCTTTATGTAATTTCCAATACTTCCGAACGATTGGGTGTGTGGGCATTGCCTAAAGCGGAAAATCAATTTGTTACTATGGCGCCAATTTCACAGGTAATTGTGGTTTCGCGTACCGGAGTTGACAAAATTCAACATCCAGCTGAATTGGTTTCTGTATTTCCAAATCCTGCAACCGATAATGTTACAGTAGTTGCTGATGGAACTGATATGCAAATGATTACTTTGCACGATATGAATGGCCGATTGATTTTTACAAAAAACACAAATGAAAACCGTACAGATATTTCAGTTGGCAATTTACAAGCCGGAATGTATATTCTGAAAGTAAAAACATCCGCAGGAATGGCTGTGAAACGGATTATGAAACAATAGATTAACGAAAAATCCTTAAAGAGTAAGCTTATTCAGCTTACCTTTAAGAGTTTTTTCGAAAGCGACTTTCAGAAAAATCCTTAAAAAGTCATCCGCCAGCTGTCGGATGACCTTTAAGAGTTTTTTCGGAGATGAATTTATTTGAGGTTCGTAACAAAAAACTCTTTAATGTCTCGAAATACTCGACTATTAAAGGATTTCTGCAGATAGATATTATAATTTAAAATTTACAAATTTTGCTGAACAATATTATATTGCTAATCGTTTAAATATCATTGTGCAAACGTTTGCACCGCAAAATAATATAATATGCACGAGTAAACGTTTTCAGAATTAAAAACAAACACTATTTTTACGGTATTATTATCAATATTTATTCATTTTAAAAATTAAATTTATGAAAAGAATTAACTTACTCTTTTTTGCCATAATATTGGCAAGTACATTCGCATCAGCCGCTACGGGTTGGTATAATGATTATGTAAAAATCAATGTTAACGGAGCAGGAACTGCAGCTCCTATAGGTTGGTACTGGATTGGTTCTGATCCTAGTTATGCCACTCAATTACAGGGTGCTGTGCTTGGAACTGTATCATCATTGGTTATTGAAGGTTGCGATATGAAATACTGGAGCGATACTCAGGATAGAACCGGCGGTTCTTTCTTCTATAGAATTATGTCATCTGATGGATTAACCGAAGTGGTAGCCCCTGTTGAAACAATTTGGGATCAGGTAGCACTTGGTGGAAATGATTATCAGGGAACAAAAGCTACAACAATTAACGTTTTAAGTAACTTGAATCCTGCTACAACGTATCAATTACAAGTTTATTCAAAACATTGGGGAAGCGGACAGCCTGATAACTGGTTATCAAACTCAAGTGCAAATTATGTGGCCACATTTACAACTCCGGCTGTGGTTGTTCAAGGTGCAAATGGAATAGCTGATGGTTCAGGTTATACAACCCTTAAAGCGGCTTTCGATGCTATTAATTTAGTAGGTGACCAGACTGGTAAAAACATTGAAATTAAAATTGGAGCAACAACAACTGAAACTGCTACTGCAGTTCTTAATCAACCAGCGACAGCATCGTGGACTTCACTTACTATTTATCCAACTACTGAAAATGTTATTATTGGAGGTAGTGTAACTACCACATTGATTGACTTAGCTGGTGCAGATAATGTAACAATTATCGGTAAATTGAACAAAACCGGAACTGCAAAAATGTTAAGCATTACAAATACAGGTTCTGGTTCTGGTATAAGACTAATTTCTGATGCTGTAAGTAATAATATAAGCTATTGTAAACTTGCTGCGGCAAATATAGTAAACCAAGGTGGTGTTATTTACCTTTCTACTGCTGGAATTACAGGAAATGACAATAATACGATTGAATATAATGATATTAATGCATTGGGTTCTGCAAATGGTATAAATTCAGTTGGAACTGCGACTTTTGAAAATAGTGGAAATAGGATTTTGAATAATAATATCTTTGATTTTTATATCAATAATACTTCAACAACAATTACTTGCGGTA